>Ga0315904_10001874_pt1 | contig 33152 bp, 45 predicted proteins | sample LakEriMetagenome_6_FD_203529 | JGI IMG/M metagenome (GOLD analysis project Ga0315904, IMG submission 203529) | Freshwater fungal communities from buoy surface, Lake Erie, Ohio, United States - Buoy 12 MA120 | ecosystem: Environmental > Aquatic > Freshwater > Lake | place: USA: Lake Erie, Ohio...
TATATAAATTATATAAAAATATAAAAATAATTTAAAAAAAGTGTGAGGTCAATTCCCCACACCATCAAACGCACTTTAAACCAGTTACTTATCTCTTTAGCACCTTCCTCCACACTGCCAGCTGCTGTGCAATGACTACTGCTCTCCTTGTGTTGCCCTGTTCTATTTTCTTTGCATGGCTTCTAATAGACATGAGATCCATACTTTCCGGTGGCTCTTTCAATGCCAGTGCCTGTGCTTCCTCCCACAATGCTCTTTTCTCTCCTTCCTCGTATTCTATCATGCCGAACTGTACGCACATATCGTACCAATACAATGGCACTGTGGTATAATCTTTGCCTTTAAACTCCTTTAGCATGGTGGGAAAGTTAGCATATAACTCCTCTCTTGATTTCCTTGCTTTCTCTTCCATGTTGGCATTGTGCCGAAGGGCAGCAATTTCATTGTCGTGAGCTGCAATAATCTTTCTCCGGTAAATCAGGTAGGCATTTAGTATTTTGCCAATAGTGTGCATATTTGCCTTACCATAGAATTTTACATCATCATCCAAGTCAAGGGACTGGGCAGCGAATAAGCGGAAAGCTATTTCAATTTCATTGGCAGCTATCTGCCCAAAGGTTTTAACAATTTCTTTTGTAACTGTGCTGTAAAAATTAAGATCACCATCAATGCCATGCAGAGGGAAGAGCGTGCTGATAACATTCAACACATTCCTAAATGCGTCTTTAGGTTCAATGTTTGCTATCCTGTTTGGCCTTGATTCAATGATCGCTTGTTCGTCTTGATTGTGTGGTTGGTACTTTGTCAGATTCATTGTTCTTGTTTTTCATCCAATAATATAATTTTTGTTTCTGTCGCTGATATTCTCTGTTTTTTTCAATCTGCTCTGGTGTGCGATTATCATATCTCTTTTTATGGTAAGCATTATTTTTGTCTCTAAATGCTCTCCATTCTTCAAAGGTCATGTTGTCGCGTTTGCGCTGCTGGTACGCTTTCATGTAAGCGTTATATTCTTCTCTATTCCTCATAGCTTTCTATTTCGTGTTCTACTTCTTCCCAATAATAATATTCATCATAGCTGCCTGGTACATCAATGTTCCACTTTTCCTTTAGCACCTCCCTTGCTGCAAACAGAGCGCATTGTTTTGCCAGGATAGATACAAGGATCTCCTGTCCAAGTTCACCGCCAATGTCCTGGATAAGGTTGTGGTAATGAGTGAATAATTCCTCTGCTTTTTCTTTCGGTGTCATAGTTTTTCTATTTCTTTTTTAACTTCTTGCCAAAAATGAAGTGCGTGTGTTTTTTGAGCATCGTAGAAATATCGATGTTCTCCGCCACAATCATCCCAATCAGCAAAGTTTGGTTCTAATGGCACTGAATTTAAAATTTCATCGACGGCAACCAATGCACATTGTTTGCCTTGTTCTTTAGATAAAAATGGGTTTATTTTATCCATTAGCCAATAATTATCTACTAATTCATTTGCTTTTTCTTTAGCTGTCATAACGTAAATTCATTTACAAGTTTATCAATCTCCTCCTGCCTTTTCTTTTCCTTTGCCAATGGGCTGGCATATAAAAATTTAGTATAAATGTTATTAGCCTGGGAGTAAATGTTACTAATAGTAAAGTTTGCCTTCAACCACTTATCACTTATCTGCCATGCTGCCGTTGTAAACATTGTTACCATGTCCTCCGGTGCTTGCTCACTGGCACTTACCTTCTTTAGCCATGTTACTAACTTTTTACAGTTACTTCCATCCTTTGCTGTCATAATGTAATTGCCCTTGTCAGATGGATATGTAACACCGGCAAGGCGTTCATAGGTAGAGGCGAAGGCGGAGAAGCAGGCAAAGGTCTCGGAAGGGAGGCGGTCGGCTACCTTTTCTTTAGCGCAACTTTCTTTTGGGTCAGAGTCAGTGTTCAGAGAATCATAGATACTTTGCCGAAGAAAAGGGTTAACAATGTAAGCATCGGAAGAGGGGAGTGAAAAATCATTTTCACAACCTTTCTCTGTTGTATTATTACTTGTATTATTCTCTGTATTATTATGTTCACGTTTTCGTGTAGGCTGCTTTGTTGTTTTCGTTAAGTCTGCTTTCACGTTTTCGTTAAAGCTGCTTTCACTTTTACTAATCCTCAATCCTCGATTTCTGCCATCAAAAAACACTTGAATAATAAATTTACGCTTCTTTAGGTCACTAATAATATTAGCTACTCTACCTTCAGAAAGTTGCACAAACTTTGCAAGGTATTCATTGGAGGCAAAACAGCCTCGGTCGGAGTTATCCAGTGAATCAATTTCAACTAATAAGACTTTTTCTATAATAGACAAATCTGTATTAAGCCAAATTTCTTTAGGAATCCATACGCCTTTAAAATCTCTATTTTCTTTCATTTAGATAATTATTTATAAATAATTGTAATTCGTAATTTAACTTTTCTAATTGGTTAATTTCAAGATTATTAATAGCTTTTATTAAAAAATCCTCTGCTTTACATTTTACAACAACAGTCCTATCTTTTAATCCAGCTATCTCCATGCCTTGCTTTGCGCTTATTTCACGGTTAATTACCTTTACGGCAATGTCAGGGGCATCGCGTTTTAAACGTTGGATTGTATAATCTCTATTACTACCTCCATTTATTTTTAATGTTTCTATAGAAACATTATTATTCCAATCTCTTCCAACATTTTTTGATGGATTAATTTGCTCTTCATATTCTTTCCAAATATATGTTGGTATTTTACAATGTGCTTTAATTATATCTTTATCCCAACCTAATCCCCAAGGTACTTCGTACATTGCAAATTCAACATAGCTTTTAAAAGTTTTCGATGATAAATTTTTAGGAGATCTGACAGACCAAAAATTTCTATCTTCATATAACATTGTAAAATAATCCATATTTAATGTCCATGCATTATGACCATTTATATCTATAAGAATATTATAAATATCATCAGCAGATTTATTAGTAGTTGTTAATTGCATTTTGTATATGGTTTAGTTTTGTTTGTAATAAATTTACATCATGTAAAGTAGTTTGTTTATCAATCCCAATTTTTTTATTAAAAAAGGCATGAGCATATTCGTATGATTCAAAATCACCTCTTCTAACTAATACTGAAATTTTTGTTCTTATTTTACTTTTTATAATATCAACTTGTTCATATTTTGGTACTGGATCATATGTAGTTGTTATTTCTTTATTTTTTTTAAATTCATTATAATATTCCATTTGTACACGGTTTGCAAGAGATGGATTAATAGTTGTAATATGATTTATCATTTCATTCCATGATGGTAATAAAGGTACCTCTCTTATGGTTATAGACTTATCTCCAGCTTCAATAGTGTCAAATAATGAAGGCATAACATCTTTTCTGTTAACTCTTTCCACATATTCTCTATTATTTTGTAATTGCTCTAATAAAAAATGTTTATACCCTGCCTCAATAGTATTTTTTATATCTGTTAATTCTTGATATTTTGGGTATAAGAAAAAACATATATCAATATCTTTTTCACAATTCCTTACACCCCTTCCCATTACTTGCTCTATAAACATTCTGGTAGTTGTGTTATTTAAATATACTATAACTCTAATATTAGGTATGTCAACTCCTTCAGCTACCATACCAACCGCAACAACCCAAGATTTATCACTTTTTTTAAATGATTCAATGGTATCATTATTTATTTTATCATCACTTACAATACAAGATGCCTTTATATTTAATTTTACTAATCTATTATATATATTATTTGCATCTTCAATACTATTTGCAACAATCAATCCTTGTGCACTTGGTTTATATGTTTTTACTGCATTTAATTGAATAATTCCTTCCTCTATTGCTTTGTCGATAAAATTATTAGTTGGATGTGATGCATCTAATATTTGCGATAGGTATTTTCTTTGATCATCAACGTTATCGTAAAATTGACCATTAACTGTCCAATTAATTTCAATAAAGGATGTTGGACAACAAATACCATCTACAACACTTTTATGGTAACTGTATGAATAATCTACTAATATTTCATTACCATCAATACCATTAATGTTTTTTTCTATGTAATTAGTAAATGGTATTTTTTTATTGTCACTTCTAAAAGGAGTTCCTGTTAAACATATTACTAAAGCTGCATTATTTGCAAGTGTTTCTAAAGCAGATCCCCATTTATCGTTTTCTGTTAAATGGTGATGTTCATCTAAAATAAATACAGTTTTGCTATCAATTCTTCTTTCTAATAATTGATAATTAAGTAATGAGGCATAACAAATAGAAATACCATCGTAATCTTTTTTATAATCATATTTTGAATCGTAGTCAGCATCAATATTTATATGAAATTTAGCAGCTTCTTTTGACCAATTTCTTTTAACATTATTTTGAGGACTTATAATAACAAAATTATGATTTTTGCATTTAAGTTCATTTAATAAATTACATACAAACATTGTTTTACCAGATCCAACTCCAGCATGGATAGTAAAATCTTTTTTATAAAAATTACCATCTTTATACCTGTTTTTAAATGTTTGTTCACATTCAATTTGCCATTGTCTTGGCTTGTAGTTTACCATTTTATTTGATTTTAATAAGTTACAATTTCTGCATAAAGCCTGACCATTATCTATAATAGTTAGACCACCTTTACTATAAGGAATTATATGATCTGCATGAAAATTTTTTTTTAGTTCTATATTACAAATCTGGCATATACCATTGCATTTATGGTAAATCTCAGCTCTTTCATATGAATTAAAACTCCTTCTCATAAGGAAATAAAAAAAGCCAGCAGGTGATAGACTACTGGCTTAGGTGAAACAAAATGTAATTTGCTTCATGTTCCTTTGGAAAGCTATCACTCTGTCCAAAGGATATACAAAGATAAACTATTTTTAATTCTTTTCGCCAATACTTTTAATATTTTCCATTCTTCCCTCTTCTATGAATCCACTGCCCTGGCTACCTCCGACTATCTTCAAATACTGATTCTCCACCGATGCAGAGTTAATAATAGTCTGTGCAACATTGGCAATGACCTTTGCTTTTTCAAGGTCGTACTTGGAATCGGGATCGCTTAGTTCTTCAAGGACAACGAAAAGGTGGTTGCGGAGGTCGCTGATTTTGTTTTTCATCTGATTATAATTTATTTTGTTTTGCAAATCTTACAAATAGGTCATGTAAATCATCCTGTGATGTTCTGCCATACCTGCGTTTATCATCACCAAATATTTCTAATTTGTGTTGTAAATCGTGTAGTTTATTAAACAGACCTAATTCTTTATAACTTCCATTACTGGCTACTAATTTGTACTTATACTCATCCATAGCTTCACCTAATATGCGAGCTTCATCTTTTGTCAGTCTCATTTTACTTTTTGTTTAATCTGGTTTATTAATATTTGCACTTCCTTTAACTCTGGTGTTAACTTAGCATGGTTTCGGTTTAGCTTTGCCAAGTCCTTCCTGGATACAAGGCAGAGGTTGCTAATGTCATCATTGTATTTATCACCATCAAATTTAAATACACACATACCTTGAGGCACCGGCCCATGCACTTGTTCCCAGTTGTAACGGGCAAGGCTTATCCATTTGTGGTATCTTACCTTAATCTCTGTGTAGTCGTTAATGAAACGGGTAGAGCCTATCTCCTTCATGTTGTGCGGAACATTGCCTTTCTTAAACACACCTGTGAGCTTTGAAATATGTTCTGTGGACAATTTTTGTCCTTTGCACCAGGGGACATGACCTTTTTTAAAGTTAGACTTTAATTCTAAACCATTTTCTTTTAACTCCTTCCATTGTGCATTTGCTACGGCTCTGCCGTTTTCTCTAATGTATTCCTTTGTCTTCTTTAATCCCATCGTGTGTGCTTTCTTACTGATGGAAGTAGCGGAGTGCGGTATCATAGTAGCAATGACCTTGTTAGGAGTGTCGGGATATACCTTTCTAATTATTTCTAAATGCTCCTCTGTAAAGGCATTGTGTAGCTTCTTACTTTTGTATGCCATGATTCTCATTTTTAGTAAATAACAATCCCCATGAACATACATCGGTAGCATCACGCATATAGTCAAAGCCATGCTTTTTAAACAATGCTATCCATTCATCTTTTTGCTTTATGTTAATGTGTCCCCATTCAATGTCCCAGGCAGGATCGGCAGAGGCATGAGGAGTGGATGTAAAATAGAAATACTTCTTACAGGCTTTGTAAAGTATTGGCATGACTTTCTTTAACTCTGCATCTGTCATGTGTTCAAATACCTCCGTAGAATATATGGCATCGTAACTGCCATGCGTTTTAAATTTACCGATTAAGTATCTTTCAGGATCAATGCCCTTGCTTATCGCAAAGTCACGCTCATAAGGATTAATATCATATCCAACGTGTTTATACAAGCCTACACGCTGGCAGGCAGATAAAAAGAAACCTAATCCACTACCAAATTCAAACACAGATGTACATCCCATTATCTGCAATGTCCTTGCACCGTTGGTGTGCAGATTAACCAGTGATTCATAGTCACGGGTAGTAAAGCCAAGTTCTACCGATTTGTCAAAAAAGAATTTATTATCTATCATATTAATATTCCATTTCGGGAAAACTGGCTTTTACTGTCCAGTATTCTGTTGATAAATTACTTCTTACTTTCCATAAATTACTTGTATGGTAGCCTGACTTATAAAAGCATTTACAAGTAGCATCTACTATTTGCTTTGCACTCATGCCTCTGTTATACTTTGCCAACATATACCTCTTGCAATTCTTGTACCTTGGTAGATTAAGAACATCTGCCCAACCTTGCACCATGGCATTGTAGGAGGAGAAAGCCTGGAAGGCGCAAGGTATCTTCTTACCATTCTTATAGCAGTCATCCATTGCATTCATCTTCTTACCAGTGCCTCTGTATTTTATCCCACCTGGATTAAGTGCTTTTGCCATCAACTTACTTTCTATTCCGGCATTGGTAGCCTCAATAATAAAAAAAGCATAGATAACGGAGATAGGAAGATCTGTTTTCTTGTGCATTGTGTAAAAGAAATCTTCATACATAAAGCCTAACCATACTCTTCTTAAATCAACCAGACTTTTGTTTTTTAATCTTCTAAATCCTTGGTCTTCTAAAAACTGTTGTAACTCCTCCTTGCCCATGCTCTTTATCTGTGTGCCTGGCAGATTCTTCATATCAATTACCATTAGATTATCCTGTGGATATTCCTTTGCAGGATTCGGAGCTGATACCTTGGTAGCTGTGTAGCCTTGGCCAACAAGGGAGATGAAGAGGGAGGAGATGACGAGGAGTAAAAGCAGATAGCCTTTTACTTTTGTTTGTTTGTTCATACTGATAATGTTTAAAATAAATAATTAAAATGGCAGATCACCATCCATGTCAACCTTGCCAGTTGGCGGCATAGTGGTGAGAGGTGTGGGTTCTGCGGTTGGCTTTCCTCCAAATTCTAAAGAGGTGACACGGCAGTTAATAACGGCAGCTGCTTCTCCATTTTTTTGGGTGTAGGCATTTACTCCACCACTACCTTCTACTACAATGTAAGTACCTTTAGTAATAAATGGCTTTAGCTTTTCACCTCGCTCTCCCCAGACATTACAACTTACCCACACTGTTTTTTCAGATGGATTAGGGCCATACACCTTTTCAGTGTGAGCAACACTAAATGAACATACAGTAGTATCACCAACGCTTTTTAATTCAGCATCTTGTCCTACTCTTCCAGAAACAATTAATTTTATCATATAAATTTATTTTTTGCAAAGTTATATATTTATTATATATTTGCAACATTAAAACAAATAAATATGGAAAAAATTATGTTGGCTAAAAAGAAAGGTGTTTTATTAAGTGATGAGATTCATGAGAAATTATTAAAAATTCAAATTGATATATCGTATAAAACAAGGAAACGAGTATCACTTGAAAAGACTATTGAACACATTTTAGATAACTACAAGAAATGAAGTTAACCACATTTACATCATCTAAAAGTCAGGCTACTGATTATTACCGTAGCATAGGCCCATTTACAAGGTTAGCTTTACAGAAGAAATTTGAGCATACTATCTGCCCACAAGAAAGAGCGCAGTGGCATGACATTTATAATACTGACATTGTATTGATACAACGGCCTAACTCAACGGCATCGCTGGGAATAATGGCAGATGCTAAAAGGATGGGAAAGAAGGTTATTATTGACTTTGATGATCACTTATTGGAAGTGCCAGAAGATAATCCTGCTAATCATTATTTTGCTAATCCACAGGTACAAAAACAAATACAAGATACTTTCCTATTTGCCGATGCAGTCATAGTATCTACTAAAAAGCTATATGACCTTTACCATCCAATGTGCCAGGGAAAGATACCTATGTTTGTCATTCCTAATGGTTGGAATCCAACAGACCTACCAATGTTTGAAGTAAAGGAAAGGCATACTCCGACAAGATTTGTTTGGAGAGGTGGTTCAACACATTTTGCAGATTTACATACTATCAAGGCTGAAATAAATCAGATGATAGAAATGAATACAGAAGTTACCTTTTTTGGCTTAAATAAGTTTATGATGTACGACTTAAGCAAGAAGGCTATCAATGTTGATTGGTCTTCTATGTTTGTCTATTTTACATTCATGCAGCGTATAGAAGGTGACTTTGGTTTTTATCCATTAGTAAGGAATGATTTTAACTTATCTAAAAGTAATATCTTTGCCATAGAGTGTATAGCTAATGGTATGCCAGTCTTAGCAGATAGTTACTTTCCAGAGTTTAATATACCTGGTGTATTGCATTACGATAATCCTGCACAATTTATAGACTTAGTGACTAATATAGTTAATGGCAACATTGACAAGGTGGCAAGCGTTAAGGCAGGAAGACAATATGTTAAGGAGGTGTTGCACATAGATTTACTTAATAAGAAGCGATGGGAGATATTAAAAGGGATATAGATGCCATACATAAGCAAGGGAATAAGTAGTACTATACACAAGGCTAAGATGCAGCGCACACCAAGCGGTGAGCAAGGTAGCTACAATAACGCATGGCATAAGATGAGCAAGTCTTATCGTCGTGCTAATCCTTTATGTGAATGCTGTATAGTGTTAGGTATAATGACAGACATAACGCCTGGTGATTATAAAGGATGCGTAGATCACATGATACCTATTACTCGCAATGGTTCGATGTATAACTTAAACAATCTATTAGCTTTGTGTAAGTCATGCCATGATACTAAGTCAGTCAATGAGAAGGGCAACATAGCACCTGTAAACATACACATGGATGTGGATGGGAAGTATATACCTGCGGACAAGGCACAGGTCATAGCATGGTTAGCGGACAAGGTGAGGAAGAGGGCAGAGGTCGGTGGAGACGGGGGAGGAGGAAAAACATAGGCAAATACAGGATAATCGGTAGCCCAAACTTATCTCGCATCAACGCAGACCTAAAAGGGGGGTTTAATAAAAAATTTTATAAAGTAAAATAACATGGCACAAAAGAGCATAAAAACAAAACTACTCCAAGGCACCTTGGAGAAATCAAGGGTTAAGACATTCACTCCTGGTGAAATCGGTGAGCCGATGTTTAACCTTGACGCAGGTGAGCAAAGAATTTACAACAGAATCCGTGAACACCTACATCTTCACAAGGCTGGAAAGCAGGTAGATGAGATTTACCTTTCAATCGCAGCTCGGGCAATAGGTCATTTATTGCACAATGCCGAGATATTGAGCAAAGATGGCGCAGTTATGGTGCATCCTAACGGTGCAAGGCAGGTAAGTGCCGAATGGACTGCATTTAAGCAAGGATTTGAACTTTTCCTTGAATTATCTAAGACATTAGGTCTTGATCCGAAGTCAAGGCTAACTTTAGAGTATTTCCAGGATGGAAGTGGTGATGAGGAGGATGAAATAGCTAAACTACTTAAAATGAACTAAATCATGGAACAAATTAAAGAAATTGCCATCTCTATCCTTGCCTCTGCCGTTGCTCTGGCACTTATCTCCGTGCCGGTGTACATTATGTGGAATTGGTTAATCCCTAATATTTTTAATCTCCCATACATTGACTATGTTGAGGCATGGGGACTAATGGCATTTGCAGTTTTGCTAAATAGTATTTTTGGATTAACTGTAAAAAGTAAAAAAGATAAATGAAATTTATTGAGGATGTTGTTTCGGGGAAGTTATTGTTAGGCAATTACGCAAGGTTGGCAGTTGAACGGCATCTGAATGATTTAAAAAATAAAGATTGGGAATATACTTACTCCGAGGCATACGCTAACCGGGCCTTTAACTTTATCTCTGCCCTCCGGCATACCAAAGGAGAATTTGCTGGTCAAAGGTTTAACATCCAACCTTTCCAGGAGTTTTTCATAAAGGTACTGTTTGGGTGGCAGAGAAAAGAAGGAGGCAGACGCTTCCGCAAAGCATATCTTGAAATAGCAAGGAAAAATGGAAAGACAGAGTTAGCCGCTGCCATTGCTGTGTACTGTTTCCTCTGTGACAATGAAACGGGAGCGGAAGTTTACACAGCTGCGACTACCAGAGATCAGGCAAGGATAGCATTTGATACTGCAAAGGTGATGCTTAAATCATTAAAGGCAGATTCACGCACATTTAACAAGTTAGTTAATGTTTTAAAGTATAATTGCAACGTACCATCCACTAATAGTAAATTTGAGGCAGTGGCATCGGAGGCAGACACATTGGATGGACTTAATCCGCACTATGCAGGAATTGATGAATACCATTCACATAAAACAAGTGACGTTTTAGAGGTAATGGAGACTGGCATGGGATCACGTTCACAGCCATTACTTCTTATTACTACTACGGCTGGCTTTAACCGTGAATCACCTTGCTATATGTTCCGGAAGGTAATGGTTGACATATTAGAAAATAGGAAAGTAGATAATAGCGTTTTTACTTTGCTCTTTTGCCTGGATGAAGGTGACGATTGGCAGGATAAAAAGAATTGGACAAAAAGCAATCCTAACCTGGGAGTTACTCCTTATATCAGCTATATGGATGATCAGTATCAAAAGGCATTGAACGAAGGAGCTGCTAAACAGATTCAATTCATGACAAAAAATCTAAACGTATGGACAACTACCTCCAGCGTTTGGATTTCCAATAGTTACATTGAATCTACCAGGTTAAAAGTAGATGATGAAATTCTTTATAACAAAAAATGCTTTGCAGGCTTAGACCTTGCCTCCACTCGTGACATTGCGGCCTTAGTGCTTTGTTTCCCTGTGCAACAAGGACTTGATAAACCACATATTAAATCCTATTTCTTTTGTCCAGAGGATAACGTAAGGGAGAGATCCTTGTCCGATGGAGTGCCTTATGTGCAATGGGCACAGGATGGAGATATTATTATGACTGAAGGGAATGTTACTGACTATGATTTTATAAAAGCTAAGGTTATTGAGTTAACTGCAAAATATAAAATAGAGTGTATAGCGTTTGATAGATGGAATGCAAGTCAACTTGTTATACAGCTGACAAATGATGGTGCAAATATGAAACCATTTGGACAAGGCTTTATTTCGATGTCTGCACCAACAAAAGAAATAGAAAAGATGTTTTTATCAAATGAGATAACACACGATGGAAATCCAGTCATGGAGTGGATGATGACAAACGTAATGCTTAGGTTTGATCCTGCTGGAAACATAAAGATAGATAAAGCTAAGTCAACTGAAAAGGTAGATGGGCCGGTCGCAATGGTTATGGCATACGCACAAATTATGGTAGAGGACAGACCAACCATTTACACATCTGGTGAACGTGAACAAGGATTATTAATGTTATAATGTACCTAATTGAAAAGTTAAAAATGTCAATTATGGAGATTTTAATGAAGAAACATGAGTACGCTCAACAAGTCAGGCAGATTAATTGCACAAGCGGTTATTTTCACAGATTTTATGAACTTGTTGGCGATTGTCCCAGGCATGAGGATGCGTGGAGAAAGTTAGAAGAGGAAAGGCAGGAGTTAGGACTAAATGAAAAATATAGTACTTATAACTCATTCAGAAAAGCTAAAAAAACATACATGGACATTAGGTTCATTTAGCTTGTTACTAAAAGTTGTTGATTTCATACTGATTTTGTTTATTTTTACCGCATGGCAATACTCGACACCATGCGGTCTTTTTTTTCTACAAAGCGAGGCTCGATAGAAAATCCATCTACACCTATAAACGGTGACACTTTAGGTGCATTGTTCCAGCGTGGCAGTGCTGCTGGTGTGGCAGTGGATGAATACGCAATTATAGGACTTCCTGCTTTTTATCGCGCTACTCAAATACTTGGAGGTGTTATTGCCTCTATTCCTTTTGATATTATAGAAAAACAAGATAATGGAGGAGTAAGAATAGCAAAGGATCATCCTAACTACAAAGTAATATCAAGAGAGCCATCGGACTTATATACCTCCCACACTTTTTATAAGACAATGGTGCTTCACTATTTGGCGCATGGTGCATTTTACGCTGCAATCAATAGAAATAGCATAACTACAAGAATAAACAGCCTTACTATTCTTAATCCTACCAAAATGGAGATTGGATATAATAGTAGGAATGAACTCGTTTTTAAGAATAAAGAAAATAATAAAACATACAGAGGGGAGAATATTATCTACATTCCCAATCTTGCATGGGATGGCGTTAAGGCGTTGTTAGTGCCAGACGTTCACCGTGACAATTTTGGGTTAGCTTTAGCCAACAGAAACTACGGTGCTAACTTTTACAAAAACGGTGCGCATCTTAACGGTGTATTAAAGCATCCTGGTAGATTGACTAATGAGGCATACGATAGATTAAAAGGTAGTTTTAATAGAGCATTTGGTGGAAGTCAAAACGCTGGAGGTACAGCTATTTTAGAGGAAGGTATGGACTTTCAAAAGGTAGGTCTTAATCCCTCTGATGCAGCATTTAACGAAACGAAGAAAGCTACCATTTCCGACATTGCAAGGATAACAGGTGTTCCTGGTGTTTTATTGGAAGATATGGACAAAGCAACCTTTGGCAACATGGAACAGTTGAGCCAAATGTTTGTGAACTATACAATTATGCCATTATGCGAAACTATAGAGGCAGAATTTAATAAAAAAATATTTTTTGAAGTAGAAAAGGAAAAGTTTACTACTCGATTTAATCTTGATGGCTTATTGCGTGGTGATATAGCTGCAAGATCATCCTATTATACTACGATGCGTAATGTACTGGCGATGTCTCCAAACGAGATTAGGATTAAAGAAAATATGAATCCCTACGAAGGTGGTGATTCTTATGAGTTACCATTAGCATCTAACATAAAGATAGAGCCATCATCTGAAGGCATTGCACATGAGCAAGAAGAAGATGTGATTGACATAAATGACGATAGTAACGATACTAACGATTAAAATATATGGAAAAGAGAAGCATAAATTTTGAATTAAGGGCTAAACCTGAAAGCCGTACTATCTTTGGTACTGCCACAGTGTTTAACTCTTCCTATGACATGGGATGGTATGACGAGGAAATGTCTTCAGAGTCATTAAATGAGGCTGACATGAAAGATGTTGTAGCCTTGTTTAACCATGACATGAATATGGTACTGGCAAGGACATCATCTGGCACATTAAAGCTAAATGTCACAGGCAATGCGATGGAGTATGAATTTGATGCACCAAACACTACATTAGGCAATGATCTCTTGGAAATGGTAAAGCGTGGTGATGTTTATCAAAGTAGTTTTGCATTTACAGTAGAGGCAGAGGACTGGCAAGAAAGATCGGGAATGAAACCTAAAAGAGTTATACGTTCTATTAAAAAAGTGTATGATGTTTCACCTGTTACTTATCCAGCTAATCCGGATACAATGGTAGCTAAAAGAAGTTACGATGCTACAAAGCAAATAGATGAAGATTTGCTAAAAGTGATTGATATATCTGTTAAATCAGAAATTAATATACAGAATGAACTACGCAGGAATGCCCTGCACTTATTAAATTTAAAAACAAAATAATGAACTCTAAATTATTAAGAGAAAAGCGGGCTTCCGATTATGCTATAATGGAAGACTTGCAGAAGAGAGCAGCTGGCGAAGGTCGTCTAATGAATGCCGAGGAATTGGCACAATGGGATGCAGCTGATGCTAACTTTAAAAATTATACAGACCAGATTTCTCGTTTAGAAAGATGGAATGAGATTAACACAGAAGAAAGAGGTGTTAATGCAGTTGAGCAGACAATAAATGCAATGCCAAGAGATGCAAGGGAGATTGTAAAATCACCTGAGTATCACACAGCATTCATGAAAGCTCTTGCAAAGCGTGACTTAACAAGCAACGAGCAATCAATGCTTAGAGAGATGCGTGGAACTGCTACGATTACTACTGCGGAAAGTGGTCTTGCAGGTGGTTATGTTATTCCTTACCAATTTTCCTATGAGTTGGAGAAGACAATGGCTTACTATGGGCCAATGCTTAATGTTAGCCGTATAATCACTACTCCACAGGCAGGTACTTTGTACTGGCCAAAAGTAAATGATACAGCAACTGCTGGCTCATGGCATACTGAAGGTGGAGCGGTGACTGTACAGGACATGACCTTTACAAGAGAGACTTTCTCTGCACACGTTTTAAACACACTTGTAAAAGTGTCTGTTGAATGGGCAAATGACGAGTTTGGTTTATTGAACACAGAGTTACCAATTATGTTAGGTGAGCGTTTAGGCCGTGGCCTAAATACTGCATTTACAACTGGTGATGGTTCTGGTAAGCCAACTGGTTTTAAAGATGTAGCACCTTCCGGTGTTGAATCTGCATCTACCGGTGCATTCACAGCTGCTAATTTAGTTGAACTTGTTCACTCTGTTGACATCGCTTACCGTAATTCACCATCTGCTGCATTTATGATGCATGATCAGATTTTGAGCGCGGTTAGAAAGTTAAACTTAGACACTAACAATACTACTTTGTTCCAACCATCACTTCGTGAAGGAACACCAGATAGATTGTTAGGATACAACTTCTTTGTAAACAATGATCTTCCATCTGCACAGGCTGCTGATGCAAAGATTATTTACTTTGGAGATTGGTCTAAATACATTATTCGCCAGGTAGCTAACAATGTGCTTGTGCCATTGCGTGAGAGGTTTATGGATGAGATGGAGCTTGGCTTCTTAATGTATGCGAGATTTGATGGCAAGTTAATTCAGACTGCCGCAATCAAGCACTTGAAGAATCTGTAAATAATAGGGGATAGTAAAGGGATAGGGAGAAATCTCTATCCCTTATTAAAATTATAAACATGGGATGGAAAGTAACTACGCAGCCTGCAACAGAAATCTTCACACTACAAGAAGTAAAAAATTATCTTAAAGTTGATGATTCAACAGAAGATACTCTAATTTCTACCTTGTTGCAAAGTGCAAGGCAAGCAGCTGAAAGTTATCTTAACCAGGCTTTAATAACTCAAACAATTACAGAGAAATTAGATAGGTTTAATAATGGAACTATTTACTTATCTGTATCTCCCGTTATCGCAGTAAGCAGCCTTCAATATGCAGATGGCGATAATACTACACAAACATTTGCAGCTTCTAATTATGTTGTAGATACCTTTTTGAAACCAGCAAGATTATCTCTTGGTTACGGCAAAACATGGCCAACACTATACGGTAATATAAATGATATTACTATTACCTATACAGCAGGATATGGCACAGAGCCAAGCGGAGTGCCTGCACAAATAAGACAAGCCATTTTATTAATGGTAACAGATGCGTATGATAACAGACAAGATTATGTCAAAAGATTACCAACGGCATCAGAATATTTATTAGACCAATATCGTGTTCAAGTATTATAAATGAAGTACAACAAAAACGAAGTTACTGGAAAGATGCGAGATAGGATTATCTTGCAGAATGTTAACCGGTCACGGAGTTTAACTGGTTTTGCTTCTGAATCTTGGGCAGATACGGCTACTATCTGGGCATTTGCAGAAAGCAAGTTACCAGGATCAAACGAGACAATTATTGATGGTAAAAACACGGCAAAGAATGTTTGTGATTTTACCATTCGTTATATATCCACAATCACCGAGGAATCTCGTGTAGTTTGGGGAGATAAGTTATACCAAGTAAAAAATTTAAAGGTTAGTCACGACAGGAGGTTTATCTCCTTCCAAGGCGTGTTCTACGATTCATACATCCTTACCGGTGTAAATGTCGCTGCCTCTGTTACGGGCATTGCTACGACATCTGCTAATCTTAAACTAATAATGTCTGTTATTGGGCAGGCTAATGCCATTGCCTCTGCTATCGGTGAAATTACCACAGCACAGCAAGGACTTGTCGAAGTGGCTTCCTTTGTTGTAGCTAATGGCACATCTACGGCGAATGTTACAAAGGTTATTCCGATAAATAGTAGTGTATCAGCAAGTGCTAATGTTAGCGGAGCAGCTACTATTGTACAAAATATTGCATCAAGTGTAAATGCTGCGGCTACAAGTACAGCAGATGTACAACTTGTTAAAACATTTATAGCTTCTGTCAACGCTAATGCTACCGTTACAAGTGCCATTGATGTCATACAACAAGGTCTTGTAACATTTGAGGCAAGTGTTACAGCAACAGGCACAACTACGGCAGATATACTAAGAATAGCTACTTTACAAAGTAGTGCAACTACAACTGCCGACACATCTGCTATTGCTTCCTTGACCAAGGTGTTTGAGGCAAGTGCTACGGCTACGGCTCAGACATCTTCCAATGCTCAATTAACATTGGCAGTAAATGCAGCGGCTACAACTACGGCAGTTACTACGGCTGATGCTCAACTGTCATACACGGTTAACGCTGCGGCTGATGCTACGGCACAAACAAGTGCAGATGCCTTTATCACAAGGATAATAAGTGCAGACGCAACGGCAACGGCAAACAGTAGCGCAGAGGCTGGCATAGGTGTAACCTTTGTCGCAGCTGCGGTGGCAAGTGCCTCTGTTACATCTGCAAGTGTTACCACGGTGGACAATGTAGCGGCAAGTGTGAGCGGAGCGGCAACACAAGTATCTAATATAGATGTTGCAGCGCCAACCGTATCAGTTGAATACCTTGTAGTTGCTGGTGGTGGTGGTGGTGGTGGAAGAAGTTATTCTGGTGGCGGTGGTGCTGGTGGGTTATTAAATAATACACTAACATTAAATAAAAATACTGCATATACAGTTACTGTTGGTGGTGGTGGTGCTGGTGGTTCAACAGGCACGACAACTGCAAAAGGTGGAAATGGTTCTAATAGCGTTTTATCATCAATTACCGCAACAGGAGGTGGTGGTGGTGCTGGTGGTGACGTGACAGATGCTAATAAAAATGGAAATAATGGTGGCTCTGGCGGTGGTGGAGGTTCTAATGAATCAGCATCCCCAAGTACAGGAATTGGAGGTTCAGCGTCGCCAAGTGGGCAAGGAAACGCTGGTGGAAATGGTGGAACAGACGCAGCTACTTATAGAGCTGGTGGCGGTGGAGGTGGTTCAGCTGGTGCTGGTGGCAGCAACTCCTCGGGAAATGGTGGAAATGGTGGAGCGCAAACTTCATTAAGTATAACAGGGTCATCTGTTGGTTATGCTGGTGGTGGAGCTGGCGGTGGAAATACATCAAACGGTACTGCAAGCTCAAGTGGTGGAACTGTTCCTTCTGGAAATGCAGCCGCTAATAGAGGTGGTGGAGGTGGAGGTGTTACAACAAGTGCTTCAGGTGGTTCTGGTGGAAAAGGTGTAGTAATAGTTAAATGGTTAACATCAAGCGCAACTATAACCTTATCAGCTGGCGCAGAAACTGATGCGGTAAGTTATACTGATGGTAGTTATAGTGTTAGAGAAATTAAAAATACAGGAACAGTTAGTTTTAGTTAATATGGCACACTACGCACTTTTAAATAATGATAATTTTGTTACTGCTGTTATAAGTGGTGCAGATGAAATATATTTTTATAATGGCAATAATACTGAGGTTCATTATGGATTAATGTATAATTGCATATCAAAACGCACCTCTTACAACACTCGTGGCGGCATCCATTATCAAGCCGATAATAACACGCCTTCCATTGACCAAAGCAAGGCTTTCCGAAAAAACTATGCAGGCATTGGCTATTATTACGATAGCATCCGCGACGCATTTATTCCACCTAAGCCTTTTCCTTCGTGGATATTGAACGATGAATCATGCCTATGGGATAGCCCAGTGCCTTATCCCAACGATGGCAAAAGGTACACATGGAATGAAGATATTTTAAATTGGATTGAAATAAACCTAACACAATGAAACTTGGAATTTTTACAAACATTGAGGCTCCTGCTACCGACTTTTATCGGACAGTTGGCACATACTCCTACCTTGAACACGAGATAAAGTACCTTGACATTCAAAATACAAAGTGGTACGATATATTTAGCTGCGATGTTATCATAGCTAAATCACCAAACGGGCAGTTGTACCTTGACATCCTTCGCGACTGTAAACGCATGGGCAAGAAGATAATCATTGACCATGACGATAACTTGCACAGAACAGAGCGTGTTAATCCTTCGCACAAGGCATTGTCAAGCGAGGCATCAAAGAAGACAGTAGAAGAGTGTTTATCACTTGCTAATTTTGTTAGCTATTCTACTCCTGCCTTACAGGACTATTACAAGGAATTTCACGAATGCCCAAGCCTTGTTATCCCTAACGCATGGAATCCAATGCTCCAGCCTTTCATGGCAGTGCCAAAGATAGAGGACAAGGTCAGAGTGCTGTGGAGGGGAAGTATGCACCATTTGGATGACATTGCAACGATAAAGGATGAGATAAACACGATGGCATCTTCAGATAACTTTGATGTTGCTATGTTAGGTATACAGGACTTTTTAATGGGACATTTATTTCCAAAGGTTCATGTGAAGGAATGGACAAACAATTTATTTAGCTACTTTGAATTATTAAATAACAGTCAATGTCACTATGGTGTGTTTCCGTTACTTAAGAATGATTTTAACTTAGCTAAAAGCAATATATTTGCGATTGAGATGTTAGCCGCAGGAGGAGTAGTGTTAGCTCCTATTGGCATACCAGAGTACAACATACCTGGTGTATTGAAATACGATAAATTTTCTGATGTGTTACGCATCATGAAAGATAAGACATTTGACAGGGAAAACATTGTCAGAGAGGGAAGGCAATACCTAAACGATGTTTTACGCATTGACAAGGTAAACCAATTAAGGCAACAAATTTTAAACAATTTAAACTGATAAACAATGAGTGCTTTTAGTGATTATTTAGAAGACCAAATAACTGGATGGATAGCAGGAACAACATTTGCTGGTGCTCCTTCTGCAACATTTGTACAGTTATTTAATGGCGATCCTACCGATGGTTCAACAGGTGGTACTGCAATTTATTCAAGAGTAAGTGTAGCAAGTGGCGCAGGTTCATGGACAAGGGGAACAGGTGGAGCTGGTACAATTACCAATGCTTCAGCTATTACCATTACTGCATCTGCAACTGCTACGGCATCTGCAACGCACTTTGCTGTATTTACATCATCTACTGGTGGTGATAAATTATTCTATGGTGCATTGTCAACTGCTAAAACTATTGCAAGTGGTGATGAAGTTAAATTTAATGCAAGTTCATTGACTTTAACTATTGCTTAAAAAACATTCCTGCCTTGAAATATAGGCAGGAGTTTAAAAAAATGTATCATGTTTATATCACAGGCAAAGTTAAATAGGCTAAAAAGATTGGAGGGCAAGACTAATAAAAAAGGTCAGCCTTTAGCCATATCTAATTTTGCAGAATCTGTTATAGAACTTGATAACATTATGCAGCAAATTACTATTACAAAGAGAAAAGAAATTACAAAAGCAGCAGAGCCTATTGCACTTGCTGCTTATAGAAATCTTGTTCCTAAATCAAATAAGCCGCATAAATTTTATATAAAAGGTAAAGGTTTAAGGTATAATATTATGCCTGGTAATTTACAGCGTTCAATACAAATAGTTAGCGATGTAAAAAACCTTAAATACCTTACATCTGCTATTGGGCCATTATACAAAGACGCTGGTAAAGGTGTTACATTAGGTAGTGATTCTAAATCAGATGGCTTCTATGCGCACATGGTTTATGGAAACACTAAGGCATGGGTAAAGAGAGTAAAAAATAAAGCTGAAAGAGCAAGTCAAATGGCAGTTATTAATAAAATGTCATCTGAAGCTATGTTAATGGCTAAACAATATCCTCGTAAATTCTGGGAGTTATGATAGGTAAATTAATATATAGTAGGTTATCCACAGATGGATCAATAACGGCTTATATCGGCACAAAGATATATCCTGACATTACTCCACAGAATGTGCAATATCCTTTTGTTGTTTACACTATCACCAATAGCTTGCCAGTTGATTACAAGGATGGTCAAAGTAACCTGGAAGAGATTACATTACAAATAGATGTATATACGCAGAGTTACGATGATACACAAGATTTAGCTAATCTTATTAGAAATAGATTAGACAGATTTACAGGCACAGTAGAAGGTGTCGAAGTGCAGACTATTAAATATGTATCAAGTGATTCACAAGTATTTAATGCTGAATTGTCTGTGTATTGGATGAGCATTGATTTTATGATAAATATGAAACGATGAAACTAAGACTTTTAAAAGAATGGAATGGAAAGGCACCTGGTAAAGTAGGTGTATTTTTATCGGAATATGGTGAGCAAATGATAAAGGATGGGATTGCAGAATTACTTGATGAAGACTTTGTCGTTGAACAAATGCCGCAGAAAGAAGAGACTAAGCAAGATCCAGTCTACATTCCTATTCCAGTGCCTAACTCATATTTTAATGACGAGGCAGATGAAGAGAAAATTAATAAACCAAAAAATAAATAAACATGGCAACTACTGGCATAATTAATGGCACGCTCATGCGCCTATACAAAGATTCAACTGCGATAGGGTATGCAACCTCGTGCCAAATGAACATCTCCGCAGCTATGCGTGAAATCTTGACAAAGGATTCCGCAGCAGGTGGATGGAGAGAGGTAAAGAAAGGTCAGCTTTCCGGCACATTGTCCACCGAGGCATTGTATGCAGGGCCTGGCGATTCTTCCACCAATTACTTATTTGATGATCTCTTTACCGATTTAATATCTGGTACAGCATTGACCATTAAGTTTACCACAGACGTGCAAGGTGACAATGTCTTTACCATGAGTGCTATTTGTACATCATTAGACTTAAACGCAGGTGTAGAAGAGAATACAAGCTATTCAGCATCCTTCGAGGTTACTGGTGCTATTACAAAGACAGTTAAAGCATAATTTTAAATCCTAACACATGAAAACAATAACAATCGCCAACACATCCATACCGATTAAATTTGGTATGTATGTGTTAGGTACATTTCTAAGGGAGAGGAAACTTAAATTAAGTGACCTTTCCCTTTTAGGAGAAGACCTTTTACTTGCCCTTGAACTTGCCTTTACCGGTGTTGAGCATGGTTACAAAGCGAAAGGGGAGAAATGCCCTTACACTTTGCAATCATTCTGCGACCTTGTAGATACAGACATGGGAGGGATAACTCGCATAATGGAAATGATTTCAAATGAGATTTCACCACCAGAAGATGAGAGCCAAAAAAACGTAGTGGCGAAGGAGGAGAACTCACTCTTGAATACATCGAGCGCTTTTGTTTCGGAGTTTTAAGATTTCCTCCTTCGCAATACTATGAGATGAGTTTCAAAGAGGTTGTTATAGCTATGCAAGGTTATAACAATCAATTTGAACAACAGGAGCAAACAGAGTGGGAACGAATAAGATGGCAGACAACTTTACTTTTAAATGTTCACACAGCAAAAGGTAAAAGTTTAAAGCCTAAAGATTTAATTGAGTTTCCGTGGGAAAATCCGATTAAGAAAGAAACTAATAGAAGTTTGACAAATAGTGACAAGTCAATATTTGACAAATGGGATAAAGAAGCATAATGGCAATAGGTAAACTACTTTTAAAACTTGGTATTGATACTACTAACCTTGACAAAGAGTTAGGAAAGGTAGAGAAGTCTATGAGTAAGTTTGGACAAAATATGTCCAATCTTGGATCTACCTTAACCCAGTCATTGACATTGCCTATTATTGGTGTTGGTGCTGCTGCTCTCAAATCCTTTGCCGACATGGAAAAGTTGGAAAATGGATTAATAGCCATTATGGGAAGTAGTGAGGGAGCAGCTATTGAATTAGAGAAGCTCCGCAAAGTAGCCGAAAATCCTGGCCTTGCCCTTCCCGAAGTTGTCAAGGCCTCTGCCTCTTTACAAAGTGTAGGAATGAATGCCGATGCGGCTCGTGAAACCATCACACAATTTGGTAATGCTGTAGCAAGGGCAGGCGGTGGCGCAGAACAATTTGATGGAGTAGTATTGGCATTATCACAAATAAGCGCGGTTGGCAAAGTTACGCAGGAAGATCTTAATCAGATTAAAGAAAGGTTGCCAGAGTTTGCCAGAGTAATGAAAGAAGAATTTGGAGTAGTGACTGCCGAAGGAATTAGAGAACTTGGAATAAGTAGTGAGGAATTTATACAAAGGTCGGTAGGTGCTTTAGGTAATTTGGAAAGAGCAAATGGTGGATTAGCAAATACGTTTGATAATTTAAAAGATAACGTAGGTGCATCATTAGCAGAACTTGGTAAAGCAATAAACGAAACATTAAATTTAGAGGCAGTTGCCGCAGCATTAAGCGCAGGATTGCAAAGGTTAGTAGATGGTTTTAAGTCACTTAATCCGGAGACACAAGGCTTTATTGTTAAGGCTGGTTTATTAGTTGCTGCAATAGGGCCTGCTATTTTTATAGTAGGTAAATTAATATCTACTTTTGGTGCATTGATAGGTACTACAAGATTAATAATGACAACAGTCAAAAATTTATCTACGGTAATATCTGGTGCTTTTGCAAAAATACTTGCTAATCCTGCAATACTTGGTGTTACTTTAGCCATTGCTGCGGTTGGTTCTATTGCCTTATATGTTTACGATAACTGGCAAGCATTTAGTGATAGATTTAAAAACATTTGGATAAATATAAAGAACTCCGTAATGCAAGGAGTTACTTTTGTTTTAGGTAAATTAGATAGTTTACAAAAGGCATTAGGTTTAGATTTATTTGATTTGTCAGGCATGACAAAGTACCAGGAAGAACAAAGAGTAGTTGCAGCGGAGTTTAAAACGATAGGCGAAACAGTTGACAGTCTTAAAGGCAAGTTTAAAAGCCTATTCATGGCTGCACCGGGCAAAGGTGGAGGTGGAGGTGGAACAGAAGGCACAGGTGAATTAGTGTTTGGTGATGGTGGCGCACCGACAGGAGGAGGCACGGGAGGAGGTAAAGGTGTTGGAGCGGCTTTAAATACTCCAATAGACACAGTAAATTTACTACCTACCTTAGATTTACTTCCAGATAAATTAGAAAGTATATCAGCCGCAAATGAAAGATTAAAACAAACAAATGAAGATGTAGCTAAATCATTTAATAATATTGCACCTACGGCAAAAAGTGCTTATGATATGTTAGGTGATGGTCAAAAAATAATTGCTAATAGTATTTTAAGTTTTGGCGAATTAGCAGCAAGTGGATTTGAAAGCATGAAAGAACTTGCTGCGGCTGTAAGAAAAAGTATTGCTGATATAATTGCTAATTTTATTAGAATGTATGTAGCAAAAGCATTAGCATCCGTACCATTGTCACCTTTCATGGTGGCTATTGCGCCTGCTATTGCTGCCGCTGCTGGAGGTGTAGCAAGGTCATTAATAATGAAGATTGGCGCTCCAAAGTTAGCCGAAGGAGGATTGGCATACGGCCCTACTTTAGCAACTGTCGGAGATAATCGTGGTGCACGAGTTGACCCTGAAGTAATAGCACCTTTATCCAAGTTAAAATCAATGATGGGAGACATGGGTATAGGTGGCACATTGGAGACAAGGATAAGCGGAAATGATTTGATTATATTGTTAAACAGATCTCAAAAGGGATTAAGTAGAATACAATAATGGCTATAAGGTTTTCAACGACAGTATATAACGAGAAAAGTAGAAAGATTACTGTATCTATTAAAGATAGTGCTTTCTCTGGTACTGTGAAAACATTTGACACATTATCATTAGGCATCCAATACGACAGCGAAAGTCAGCAAGGTCAGGAAAGATTTACACCTATCATTGGCTCACGTTGTTCATTGTCTTTATTGATAAATAACGAGGATTTACAAACATTGCTCCTTGACATTGGCTTGGCAGTGGAGGGAAGATTTACGATGGAGCTTACAGCCTATGAGGATGATAACACAACGGTATCATTTAAATGGTATGGCTATATAGTGACTGATTTAGTAGAGTTTGAAGATGTGCCATTATCCATAGGTTACCAGGCTCAAATATCTGCAATAGATGGATTAGGCTGGCTAAAGACATTGGACTACAAAAGTGCGGTTGGGCCTTACAATGGGCAGGACACAGTTGTACAACATATTTTAAACTGCCTTAATCAGTTAGATTTTGTCCAAGAGAATCTTGTGGCAAATAGTTTGCCAGTGTTACATACTATTTTTAACTGGCATGAAAGTACATTAACATATAGTGCTAATAATGATTTTGCTTTAAAAACTGCAATCCAACATAGAGCATTTTATCACATTGACACAAAGAAAAATTATACTTACCAAAGTTGCTACGATGTAATTAAAAAAATATGTCAAGCACTTGGAGCAAGAATATTGTTTAGTGGCAGTCAGTATTGGTTTATTCAGATTAATCAATATGCAAATAATCCTGCATCATTAAGATATTTTAAATACAGTGCCTTAGGTGTACAAACATCTGGCACATTTACCGATGACTTTACTTTGTCTAATGTACAAGGCAATTTAGGAAGTAGCGATTTAATGAGATTAAGCGGAGGAAAATGGACATATTACTCTGCTTTAAAAAATGCTTTAGTACGTTATAATCACAATGCTAAAAAGAATTTAATGCCTGGTGTAGTTTATAACTACATTACAAATACAGATCCTGTTATTGTTAGAACAGATACTTTAGATAGTACAAATAATGAAGCTAAATTAAGCTACACAGGAATGTTATACCAAAGGTCTATTTGGTCAACTGGTGGCGGTTTTGTGCCTCATATCTTTGTATATGCTGTAAAGGTTGCATCTATTATAGATTACATTCCATTAATGGGATTTAACATCTTACAAACATGGACACTTGGAAGTGGATGGAGTATATTAAATGGTAGTTTATTTGCTACCACAGTCACAGGTGTAGTCGAATGGACAGGCAGTGCAGTTGTAGCTAATAGATATTATTATATTACAATAAAAGTTGGTTCATTGCAACAAGGTGAATTAAGGTTGCGCATCGGTGGGGTAACTAAAACAATAACTACTGAAGGTGATTATGAGTATAAAATTTATACAACAAATACTGATGCCTTTAAATTAGATTCAATATCAGCAACAAAATTTACTGGAGTTATAGATAATCTACAAGTTAAGCAAGAAAATAAATATTTAAAAAGACCAGTAACTTTTACTAATGGTTTTAATTATCAATTAGGTGCTGCCAGTTGGGAGAGTAGCTTTTACGAATGGGAATTTGTTACTGACATTATTAATTTAGATGGCACTGAAATTAATAATAAAACTATTTCATTTGACACTTTAGCTATTCCGGAGACAGGAGAATATGTCTGGGAAATGCGTCTAAAAGAAGTAAGAGACGAAAGTGGCACAGATATTAAAGCAGATTATGCTATTGAATATTATTTGACTAATAATTATTTGGAATTTCTGCCAGATGGCACTATTCAAGGTCAATCAGATCTAAAAGAATTTGCCAGTGATAACGATGATAAATCTTCTGTTGTCTGCAACCTTGATACATACCTTGGCGATGGGCCTTCTGCCACTACTACCGGTGGACTTAGAATATTAAATGCCTCAAGTGTTTACGAACCATCAGACGCATGGAAAATAGGTAACACTGGCACGGCTAAAAATATTAGTCAATTATTAGTAAACGAGATCATCCGAGGACAACTTACTCCGAAGCTCCGCATGGTAGATATGCCATTCCAAAATCTATCAGTTGACAATCCTTACCTTCCTCACAAGGTCATAGAATATTCCTCTGGATATTACGTTTTTGAAAGAGGAAGTTTAGATTTAAAAACAGAGATTTGGCAAGGTGATTACTTTAAAATAGAACTTGATGCCTAACTATACAGAAAGAACAGTATTATCTAAACCTCGTGACTTTGACCAGGTGGCAAACAATGCCGGAAGTGGTGGAGTGGTAAATAACAATGTCACAGAGACAATAAATAATGTTACAATAAATGGCTCTGCCGTTTCCATCTTTAACCAAGAATTTCTTGATACAACCTCCGGCACATTGACTTGGACACAGAATAGCGGAAAGCTACCAACAACTAATTTATTAGCAGCTATTCATGTTTACCAGAATGGTCAGAAATTAATAGATAGTCAATATTCTATCACATTACCTGCAACTATTACCATTGATTCAAATACGCATTACGATGGAAGTAATTACATTGTATTTGCAATAAACATAAACTAATGGAAGAAATTAAAGCACCAAAAAAAGAAAGAAAGTTTTTAAAAGCCATGGGCGAAGTTGCCCTGACCTTGTTCCGTGAGCTTGTTCTTGGCATCGGGAAGAAGGTCATAAACAAAGTAGGCAACAAACGCCAAAGCCTTGCCATTGCCCTTGTCATGGTTGCAGGTGTTTCCTATGCTGCCATTGATTCTATTCCCTATCCTATTACAGGAAATAAGCAAAAATTAGGATGGCAGACCAGTGGAAACGGGCTCGTATACAGAGGCACTGCCGCAGACACTGTGACAAAGCCAAGCAACTACACAAACAAAGATATAAAGGCTTATTTGTTAGTTGATACTGTAAACAATGTAATGTATAGCTATATAGCATCTAAAGGAGGATGGCAGTTTAATAATAGTGATACAGTAATTGTAAACAACAATTTTGCACAGCCAGTAGATTCATTGTTCTTTGATACAAGTGTTCCGAGTAATAATGTTGACACTGCTAAAATGCGGTGGGATAGTGAGTTGGCAACTGTTGTGCTTGGAATGTACGACCAGGTACCAAACGAGCTTGGCTTTAAAAACTTTTGGTTAGTGAAGAATCAAACAGGCTTAACAATTACTAAAGGTAGTATAGTCTATGCAAATGGCACGGTTGGAGCAAGTGGCAGGATAACAGTGGCAAAGTTTATAGCTGATGGCTCAATAGATGCAAAATATTTACTTGGAATAACGGCACATGATTTGACAGATGGTGAAGATGGGTATGTAATTTCATTTGGCAAAATACGACAAGTGAACACCGATACTTTTGCGGCTGGTGCAATCCTTTACCCTTCACCAACTGTTGCAGGTGTTTGGACAGACGTTGAACCTGTTGCTCCAAATATTGATATGCCTATTGGATTTTGTATTAATTCATCGTCAAACAATGGAACAATAGCAATACGGGTGGCATCAGGTTATAAATTGTCAGAGCTTCATGATGTTGCTATTACTTCACCGGTTGACAAGGCTTCTTTATATTATACTGGTGGATTGTGGAGAGATACTACTCCTGCACTTTTAGCAGGTGATTTAAAAACAGTAAATTCTAATAGTTTAGTTGGTTCTGGTAATATATCTGTTGGCACAGTTACCTCTGTCGGTGGCACAGGCACCGTAAACGGTATTACTTTAACAGGCACAGTCACCTCTTCTGGCAACCTTACACTTGGTGGCACATTGTCCGGTGTTTCTCTTTCTTCCCAAGTTACAGGCACTTTGCCTATTGCCAACGGTGGGACAGGTGCAACAACTCAATCATCTGCAAGGACTGCTTTAGGTGCAACGGTGCGAGGTGCAAATACTTTTTTATTAACAGACATAGGAGCTATTTCATTTCTCCGTTACAATGCTGATAACACTGTGAGTCAAAGGGCAGCGGATGGAATGAGAAGTGATTTAGGAGGTACAACTATTGGACAATCAATGTTTACTTTAACTAATCCATCTGCCGTGACATTCCCAAGATTTAATGCCGATAACACAGTAAGTGCTTTGGATGCGTCTACATTTAGAACGGCAATCGGAGCAGGTACAGGAACAGGAACGGTTACAAGTGTAACAGGAACCGCTCCTATTTCAGTTGCTACTGGTACAACTACACCTGCTATTACAATAGCTAATGCTGGAGTATCTACAACAGGAGTAGTAACTGCATCTACTCAAACGTTTGGAGGTGCTAAGACTTTTAATGGTGTTTTAAATGCAAGTAGTGATTTAAATGTTACGGGTATTGCATCATTAAATGGTGGTGTAATTATAGCTCCAGCAGGTTCAATGACTAAAATAGCCGGATTAAATGTATCAAATGCAATAGGTTCAATAACAGTTGGTTCTGGATTATCTTTAACAAGTGGCACATTAACTGCAACGGCTGGAAATGATATTAATACATATCTTGCTATTAATGGACCAGGTATTACTCTGTCATCAAGTTTTGGTGTCTATTCACATTGGTATGTAAATATTAACCAATCATCTACTGTTACTATTACTTTACCATCTGCAAGTGGAAATACAAACAAAACTTTAGTAATTAAAAATACTGGTTCTGGTGCAGTTAATTCACAATCAACAAATATAGAGCCATTAAATAGTACATCTCTTACAGATGCTATTTTAGTATCTGGTGGAGGTAAATATGCTACACTTGTTAGTAATGGAACTAACTGGATAAAAATGTCAGGAAACTAAAATAACATGAAAACAACAATAATAAACCTCCTCCACCTCGGCTACGAAAAAATAGCTTATGCAATATGCTGCGGCTGGATTGCCTCGTTTTTTATTCCAATTAAAGGATTTTTGATTTTTACAATATTTGTTGTATTTGCTGACATGGCAACAGGAATCATGGCTGCAAGGAAGGAGCAACAAAAGATAAATAGTAAAGGGCTTTATCGCACAATGGAAAAAATAGTTGTATATTTCTGCGGCATCCTCATATTTGAAGGAGCAAGGAATACCTTTTCTCTTCCGTTTAACATTACATATATGGCTGCTTTTTTAATGGCAGCCGTGGAACTTACAAGTATTTCAGAGAACATTAAACGCATCACTGGTGTAAACCTTGGAGTATTAATAACAAGATTTTTCAGACGTTAAAAACAAATAAACATGGAAACAAATTTTAAAGAGGCTTTAAAATCAGCCGACACAATCAAAAGTCCCATTGGTGACATTGCTTGCTATTCAATGAATATAGCGGAGCTTGCCTCGGAGGTACATATTTACATGGAAGGAAATAAAATTAAATTCACATGGAAAAATTACATCCAACTTGCCCAAATAATTTGGGACAAAATTAAAGAGACATCCAAAGAGTGCGCTGGCAAAGAAATAGAGGTCAAACTACCTCCTAAACTTTCTTTAATTTCGGCAGCCTTTGCACTTATTGGCTTTAAATTATAGGCGCAGCAGGAATCGCTACCTTAGGCAGCCGAGGGGAGTAGATTGATTTCTATTCCCCTTTTAAATAAAAAAACTATGTTACAAAAAATATTTCCAAATACTTATCAATTTATGGACTATCAAGTCTACAAAAAAGATAGGTATTTCTTACTTATTTCCGATGTTCACCTTGACAGTGTGCATTGCGACAGAGTAAAGCTAAAGCAACACCTTGACCTTGCAATGGAAAGGAATGCTCCAGTATTTATCTTTGGTGATTTACTTGACTTAATGCAAGGCAAATATGATCCTCGCAGCAACAAGGGAGATTTAAATCCAAAATACAACTCTGCCAGATACATTGACGAAGTAATTAAAGATGTTGTAGAATTTCTAATGCCATACAAATCTATCTTAGCTTTCTATTCACCTGGCAACCATGAAACAAGTGTTGAAAAGCGCATTGAATATGGCATAGTAGATAAGATATGCGAAAAGTTAGAAATGACACAGGGCAATTATTCCGGATATATTTATTGTCGAATGTATGCTTACCTTGATGAAGGTTCTAAAGTGCCTTTGATTATTGCTTACCATCACGGCTACGGAGGTGGAGGGCCTGTAACTAAGGATGTTATTCAAACTAATAGAAGAGCTGTATATCTGCCAGATGCTAACATTGTAATTAGTGGACATACGCATGACAGATGGATTGTTCCCGTTACAAGGAATCGCATTTCGCGATACGGTGAAAGTGTAGATCAGCAATGGCACATAAAGACAGGCACCTACCAAAATGCACCTATTGATTTTAATGGTTATGCCGTTGAAAAAGGTTTGTCTCCAAAAGCAGGTGCTGGTATTTGGATGAAATACACAATTGATGTTAATAAACAATTATTGTACAACTTTCAATTTGCAGAATGAAACCAAATGATTTTGTAGTATGTGTAGATGCTGGGCATGGTGGTCTTAACAAAGGAATAGGGCCGGACAAATATGTGACCTATCCATCCAAGTGCTTCCAACATAAACATGGTAAGTTTCACTCCTATGGCTGGTTCTTTGAAGGTGTGTTCAATCGCTCCCTTGCCAACTTCCTTGAACAGTTTCTTATTGACTATGGCTTCCAAGTTAAACCAGTCTATGAGCCTATTAACGATACATCATTAAACAAACGATGTCAGCTCGTAAATAGCTATGCTTCTTTAGGCAAGGCAACTGTGCTTGTTTCCATTCATGGTAATGCCGCAGCTTCTACATCCGCCAGAGGATGGGAGGTGTTTACATCCCCAGGTGATACAAAGTCTGATCTGCTTGCAACCATGATAGGAGAAGAAGTAAAAGATGCTACTCCTGGCTGGGTGCATCGGCATGATTACAGTGATGGTGACCTTGACAGAGAGGCAAGGTTTCAAATGTTAACTGCAACAAAGGTGCCAGCGGTGTTGACAGAAAATGGATTCTTTACAAATTACAACGATGCTGTGTTAATGATAGACAGAGAATGGCAGGAGGCAGTGGCGAAAGCTCACGCTAAAGGCATTCTTGAATATGCCATAAAGCAAGGTGTAGAGTGGTAACAAAAAAGCCGCAGGAAAAACACCTGCGGCTGAAAACACACTAACTAAACACCACTCAACTTTTGAAGAGTTTTTTGAACATCGTAGCTGCCTTAGCTTTGACCTCGTCTTTTTCTGATGTATTATTTACTATTGTAAATAAAATAGCTTGTAATCTTTCCGGATTCATGTACTCATAAAACTTTCTACCTGCTCCATCGTTACCAGAGTAAAATTGCAGCAAGGCACTATTTGTGTTTACAACATTATTTTTATTAATAGGTTTTGGATATTTTTCTATCAATAATAAACCATGTTTTATTTCCTTGTCGTTTAATAATTTAGTTATCTGCATGACTTCCTATTTTTAAAAGTGTTAGTTTAGTTTCTTCCTGCCTTATCCTGGTGGCTAAGTAATCAACGTAAAAATAATTAATCTTTCTCCTCATTGTCTCCTCTATGTATGCCAGGGTCAACCGGTGGAGCTTCTTTTCTATAACCTTTATTTGCATCATTTTCGTAATAAGTTTTAGAAATTAACGCTATTTGAAAAGCGTCTATTTCGTCTTGTGAAAGTTTTTTATTTCCATGCACTTCCATCTTCATTGCCTTTATTACAGACATACAATAATCAATAGTCCATTTGCTGCCTTTGTGCTGCGGTGAAATACCTTTTACTTTATGCCCATTTAACTCTAATAAGTCAATGATTGTCCTGGATGCACCTTGATTCATGCCGACGTTTCGGCTGATTTTGTTGCTTGCTTTTACATTTGCGTGTTTACGAAAGGTAATATTTTGGAGGGAAGAATCTTCTACAACTATCGCACAATCTCTCTCCCATGTTAGGCTATCCATGATCCATGCAGCAAGATTCTTGTACCTACCAAAATATACCTTTTTATCATCAATCACGCATACTGCCAAGCCGTTTAGCCGCATGGCTGGATCTATGCCTACGAATTTCATCATAATTTATCTTTTTATTTAAGAAGTTACGCTTTACATACTTACTTACAAATTTCAATAAATCATGATAGTCATAGTATTTTTTACCATGCTTCCATAATTCGAAAAAAGGATAATACTCTAAATTAAGTGTTCCAAATGTCATAAATAAACAATTATCAGATGTAGTATTGCTATATCCATCCCACAAATCTATTCCAGATAGCATATCATAGGTAATAGTATCAACAGTATAGCTACCATCTGCTACACTATAATAACTCCTTTCTAACAATTTGTTACCTATCTTTTCAAAGCCAACAGTATTATAGGCTAAAAAGTGATTGTTTTGAGCATTTACAGTAGTTACTCCCAACACCAACATGATTGCCAATGATAACTGTACGCTGCGCACAGTTGTATTCATCTGTACTGGCTCTTTACCTTTACTTGGTACATTGCGCTTCCTTGGTGCTTTCATGCCAATACCGTACGCTTCTATGCCCTTTTCAATGAATTGTATTTCTAATACATAGCCAAAGCAGATAATAGTGCCAATAAAAAAGAACATGGCATAGAACTCTGCGCCAGTTGCCTGACCTTGGATAGAGAAGAATAATTCCAACAATGCTACTACGGTGGCTATTGCTGCAACCTTCGGAGGATACATTGATCTCTTACTGGATGGATTAAGAAAATCAATAAACACGATGGCAAATCTGCCAAACTGCAACATAAGAGAGGCAGGAATGGAAAGAAGTAAAGGAAGAGGAAGAAAATACACGTTAAGTGCTGCTGTGATAAGGTAGGTTAAAATTATACCTACAAAAATAATCTTTGGCATTGTAGATGTAATGTCATCAAATAGCCATTCAAAGTTTTGGTTGTTAAAATTCTTTTTCATTGTTGTGATGTTTAATGTGTTTGTCATAATGACTTTACAAAAGTAATATAAAATAAATAACTTGTATATAAATATTAAAAATAATTATAAAAAAAGTGCGAAGGCAA
>Ga0315904_10001875_pt1 | contig 33143 bp, 31 predicted proteins | sample LakEriMetagenome_6_FD_203529 | JGI IMG/M metagenome (GOLD analysis project Ga0315904, IMG submission 203529) | Freshwater fungal communities from buoy surface, Lake Erie, Ohio, United States - Buoy 12 MA120 | ecosystem: Environmental > Aquatic > Freshwater > Lake | place: USA: Lake Erie, Ohio...
GGATGCGGCCGGTGATCTCGGCGATCTGTTCCTCGAGTTCGCTGCCCAGCACTACGCCGTCGTTGACCACGGCGGCGACCCGGTCGAGCAGCTCGCCGCGGTCGGACAGCGTCCGGGTCTGCGCGAGAGCTTGCGGTACCACAAGCAGCGCCGACAGCGGCAGCGCCCAGGCGCAGAGGATCGTACGGGCGACGAGACGCGACGGACGGGCGGGCAGGGGGCGATTCGGCATGGCGGCAGTCCCGAAAAACGGTTGGAAGTCAGCGGGTTACGCTGGAGCGCGAGTATCCACGAAATGCTTCCTCGAGGAAAGCGTCCGCTCCGCTTCCGACACTCGACAGGCCGTTCAGTTCCAGTTGCAGGTAGAACTGCGTGTCGCGTTCGCCCGTGCGGTTCGAGACATAGCGTCGCCCGACGGCGCGCAGGCGCCAGCAGCAGGAACGGAACTCGACGCCGGCGAACTGCTCGAGGCCTGAGCGGGTTTGCAGGTCGTACACGAGCTTGCCGAAGGTGCTCCATTCGCGGCCGATCGGCCATGCCCCGGAGAATTCCGCCTGTTCGATGCCGCCTTGCTGGAAGTTGTAGGCGAGGTTCAGGGCGCGATCCTGGTCGGGGCTGTACCGCAGCCGGAAATTGTTGCGCTCCCGCTGCTCGTCGCGGGTGTTCCATTGCAGGCCGAACTGGGCGGTCCAGTGGCTCCAGGCCGAGACGCCGAGCTCGGCGACGAGGTCCGACTCGCGGCGCCGCGATACGGGTTCGTCGGGCAGCCGGACGCGGGGCGTCTCGAAATAGCGGATCTGGCCGAGCGTCGCGGACAGCAGTTGCCGACCGCCCCCGTCGTAGACGCGCGCGGTGGCGCCAAGGCTCAGCTGGTTGGCGTCGGCGACACGGTCCGCGCCGACGTAGCGCTCGGTGCTGAAGAGCTGGCCGAAGTCGAGATCGGGCAGCGCGGTGTCGAACACCGGCAGGGCTTCTTGTTCGCGGAACGGCGTCCAAAGATAGAGCATGCGCGGCTCGAGCGTGACGCGGGGCGCGGACGCACCGGTCGTGATGCGTTCGAGGCGCAGGCCGACGTCGACCCAGGCCGAGGGCAGCGAGCGGCTCGGCGCATCGGCGCCCGTGGCCGCGCCCGAGAGGTCGTAACGGGTATAGCGCCAGGCGACGCCCGGTCGCGCGAACCAGCCCGGCCGGTCGAGCGCCATCTCCAAGCGGGGTCGGGCATCGAGGCGCCACCCCGTGACGCCGACGTCGCGATCGAACCGGACCAGTTCCGCGTCGAGGCCGGCGAGCGCGCCGCGTCCCGGGCCGAAGGGGAGGTCGCCCCGGGCGAGCAGCCTCGGCAGCGTGGCGTAGGGGCGGTCGAGCGGCGCGAGCGCCCGGTCGATGGTCTGGAAGTCCCGCAGTTCGCCGAGCAAGGCCCAGCGGTCGCCCTCGTAGGACACGCCCAGAGACTGGTCGAGGAACGTGGTGCTCGAATCCGAACCGCCCTGCGAGAAGTCCTCAAAATATTCCGCGTCGCTGACGTGCTGCGCGTCCACGTCGAGATGCCAACCTGCGCCGAGGTCGCCGTCGTGCCGCCACTGCAGCCACTCGCGGTCGGCATCCTTGAGCGAATCCGACGGCAGGAGCCGCGCCTGCAGGCGACCCTGGTGCCGCTCGGTGAGGTAGCGCAAGCGCCCCCCGAGATCCACGCCGCGACGGCTATGGAAGACCGGGTCGAAGGTGAGGTCGTAGTTCGGCGCGAGGTTGAAGTAGTACGGGATGCCGATCTCGGCACCGCTGCGGGAGCTGTAGCCGACGCTCGGGAACAGGAAGCCGCTCTTGCGCTGGTCGCCCACCGGGAACGAGATCCAGGGCAGGTACAGGATCGGTACGCCCTTGAATTCCACGGCGGCATCGCGGCCGGTGCCGTTGCGCGCCAGCATGTCGAGGTCGATGCGGCTCGCGCGGATGCGCCAATCGGGGTGCTCGGCGGGGCAGGTGCTGAACCAGACCTGCTGCAGCCGGATGTCGCCGTCGGCCTCGAGCTCCATGCGCTCGGCGGCGCCGCGCGCCGGTCGCTCGGGCAGCGCGAAGGTCGCCGCCTCGAAGGCCGCGCCGCCCGCCGGATCGTAACTGCCGCCGCGGCCGGAGACCTCGAGCGACGGTTCCACGTAGCGCACAGTGCCTTCGACCTTGAAGAGGTTCTTCTCGGCGTCGTAGGTGACATCCTCCGCCGACAGTGTGCGCTCGCCCTGGATGACGCGGACGTCGCCCTTGAGGACGGCATCGCCGTCCACCCCGAGCGTCGCCGAATCGCTGCTGATCTCGATGCGCGGGTCATCACCCACCACGAGCGTGGGCGTCGAGCCGGTCATCGCCGGCTGCGCCGGTCGCGGCGGCGGGGTCCATTGCGGCGGGGTCTGCTGCGGATCGCTCGCTCGCAGCGCCTCGCGCACCGACGAGGGGGCAGGACAGCGCAACGCCCGGGGCTCGGGCAGCGGCGCTGCGGACTGCGCGTGGGCGGCCGGCACCGAGACCCATGCCATACAGACCAGCCAGACAGGCGTCAGGGCCGGAAGCAGGGTCGCGGGGCGAAGCGGCGGCGCCATGGTTGTCGCCATTATAATGTCGACCCCTGTCGCGCCCCGCGGATTTCATGACCTCCACCGACCTGCGTCTGGAAGCGCTCACTCGCTGGGTGGGCGAGGACCTCGGCCATCGCCTCGAGCGCATGTCGGTGGCGTCGGCCGATGCCAGTTTCCGGCGCTATTTCCGCGCCCATCTGGCCGGCGGCGGCAGCCTGATCGTGATGGATGCGCCGCCCGAACACGAGGACACCCGGCCTTACCTGCACGTGTCGCGGCTGCTTGAGGGGCTCGGCGTGCACGTTCCCGCGGTGCATGCGGTCGACGGACCTCGGGGCTTCGTGCTCCTCGAGGACCTCGGTTCGGAGCCGTATCTCGCCGCGCTGCGCGACCGTTCGCGGGCCGATGGGCTCTATGGCGAGGCGCTCACGGCGCTCGTGGCCATCCAGGTCCGGGGCCGCGCGGCGGCGTCCGAGCTGCCGCCCTACGACGCGGCCACCTTGCAGCGCGAGCTGGACCTCATGCCCGAATGGTTCGCCACCCGGCACCTCGGGCTCGAGCTGACCGCCCTGGATCGCGAGGTGTTCGCCGCGGCATCGGCCGTGTTGTGCGCCGAGGCGCTCGCGCAGCCGGTGGTGTTCGTGCACCGTGACTACCACTCGCGCAACCTCATGGTGCTGCCCGCAGCCGGGCCCGGCATCATCGACTTCCAGGACGCCTTGGCAGGCCCCGTGGGGTACGACCTCGTCTCCTTGCTCAAGGACTGCTACATCCGCTGGCCGCGCGCGCAGGTCGAGGCCTGGCTGCGCGACCATCGGGCGGCGCTGTGTGCGGCGGGCGCTGCGGACCTTGCGGGCGGCAGCGATCGCGAGTTCCTGCGATGGTTCGATCTCATCGGCGTGCAGCGTCACATCAAGGTGCTCGGGATCTTCGCGCGCCTGTGCTGGCGCGACGGCAAGACGGGCTACTTGGACGATCTGCCGCTGACGCTCGAGTACACGCTCGACGCCTGTGCGCGTCATCCCGAACTCGCCCCGCTCGGCGCATGGCTGCAGCGCGAGGCGGCGCCGCGTCTGGCCGCCGCGAACGCGCGCGCAAGAGTCGCTGCTGCCGCGCGCGCCGCCGGAGCCGGTGCATGAAGGCCATGATCCTCGCGGCCGGCCGTGGTGAGCGTATGCGGCCGCTCACCGATGACCGGCCGAAACCGCTGCTCGAGGTGGGTGGCCGGTCGCTGTTGGAATGGCACCTCGTCGCCCTGGCGCGTGCGGGCATCGTCGACATCGTGATCAACCTCGCATGGTACGGCGAGCGCATCCGCGAGGCGCTCGGCGACGGCGCCCATCATGGCGTGCGGATCCGCTACAGCGACGAGGGCGACGCGGCGCTCGAGACCGGTGGTGGCATCTTCCGCGCGTTGCCGTTGCTCGGCGCGGCGCCTTTCCTCGTGGTCAACGGCGACATCTGGACGGACTACGACCACGCCCGTCCGCCCCCGCTCGATGACGGCGCCCTCGCGAGCCTCGTGCTGGTGCCGAATCCGCCCCATCACCCCGGTGGGGACTTCGGTCTCGAGGCGCGCACGGGCGGGGGGCACGACGTGCTCACCGAACCCGGCGCCGCGCCCCGCCATACCTATTCCGGGATCGGGGTGTATCGCCCCGAGTTCTTCGAGGGCTGCACGGATGGACGGTTCCCGCTGCTGCCGCTGCTGCGCCGCGCAGGCGCCGCGCGACGCTTGCGCGGACTCTTGTACCAGGGGATGTGGTGCGATGTCGGCACGCCGCAGCGGCTGCGCGAGCTCGACGACCGCCTGGCCGGCGGCGCGCTCGGTTGAGCGCCCTGCTCGGTTGAGCGTCCTGATGGCGCGGTGGATCGGCGGCGCGGGGCGGCGGCGCGTACACTAGCGGCATGAGCGACGAATCCCGCAAGGGCTCCCCTGAGGTCGCCGGGACCGAGGTCGTCGTGCCGCTGCCGCGGCCGATGAGCGGCCAGAAGTACCGCACCGCACAGGGTTTCAACGCGATCCGCGACGGCATCAAGGCGACCGCGGACGCGCCGTCGCGCGTGCCCGGCGGCAAGCCGCGTTGGCTCAAGGCGCCGTTCGCGGGCGGCGAGCGCTACGAGACCGTGCGTCAGACCGTGCGTGAGCATCGTCTCGCCACGGTCTGCGAAGAGGCCAAGTGCCCGAACATCGGCGAGTGCTGGAACGCCGGCACCGCGACGCTGATGCTGATGGGCGAGGTGTGTACGCGGGCCTGCCGGTTCTGCGCCGTCGACACCGGCAACCCGCGCGGCTGGCTCGATCCCGAGGAACCGCGCAACGCGGCGCGCACCGTGCAGCTCATGGGCTTGCGTTACGTGGTGCTCACCTCCGTGAACCGCGACGACCTGCCGGACGGCGGCGCGGCGCATTTCGCGGCTACGGTGCGCGAGATCAAGGCGCTCATGCCGCAGACTGCGGTCGAGGCCTTGGTGCCTGATTTCCAGGGCATCGCCGCGGATATCGAGACGGTGGTCGATTCCGGGCTCGAGGTCTTCGCGCAGAACGTCGAGACGGTGCGCCGTCTCACGCATCCCGTCCGCGATCCGCGTGCCGGCTACGAGCAGACGCTGCGCGTCTTGGCGCACGCCAAGCGGCATCGCCCGGAGGTGCTCACCAAGTCCAGCATCATGCTCGGCCTCGGCGAGTCGGAGGAGGAACTGCGCGAGGCGATGGACGACCTGCGCGCGCACGAGGTGGACCTGCTGACGCTCGGGCAGTACCTGCGGCCGACCGTCAACCACCTGCCCGTCGAGCGCTTTGTCACGCCCGAGGAGTTCGACCGCTACCGCGAGTGGGCCTTGGCGCGCGGCTTCCGGGAATGCGTCTCCGGGCCGCTGGTGCGCTCGAGCTATCGCGCCGAGCAGGCGCTGGCCGGCAACAACGCCGGTGTGGTCAATGCGGGAGCCTCCCATCCTCGTCCGTGAACAGGGGCGCGTGGGGTACCTCGAGACCTGGCGCGCGATGCAGGCGTTCACCGACCGGCGCGGACCCGAAACCGAAGACGAACTGTGGGTGCTGGAGCACGATCCGGTGTTCACGCTCGGCATGAATGCGGACCCCGCACACCTGCTGGCGCCGGGGGATATCCCGGTGGTCAAGGTCGACCGCGGCGGACAGGTGACCTATCACGGCCCCGGACAGCTCGTCGTCTATCCGCTCGTCGACCTGCGGCGCGCAGGGCTCGGCGTGCGCGACCTCGTCACGGCGCTCGAGCAGGCGGTCATCACGACGATGGCCCGGTGGGGCGTCACGGCCGCTACGCGCCCGGGCGCACCCGGGGTCTATGTGGCCGATGCCAAACTGGCGAGCGTGGGCATACGTGTCCGGCGCGGCGCGAGTTATCATGGACTGTCAGTCAACGTTGACATGGACCTCGGGCCGTTCGGGCGCATCAACCCCTGCGGCTACGAAGGCCTGGCGATGACCCAAGTGGCAGCTCTCGGCGGGCCACGCGAGGTCGGCGCCGTGGCGGGGGTGCTCGTGCCGGAACTGCGCCGATCTTTAGGAGACCCATGCCCATGACCCAGCCCAAGTCCCCGATCCAGGCTCCGCCTGCCGCGACGATGCCTGTCCACTCGCCCGAGGACCTCCAAGCCGTCCGCCGGCTGCTCGCCTACATCGGCGAGGACCCGGACCGCGAGGGTCTGCTCGAGACGCCCGCCCGTTTCCTCAAGGCCTGGGAGGAGTACACGCGCGGCTATCGCATGAACCCCGAGGAGATCCTCAAGTCCTTCGAGGATGGCGCGCAACGCGTCGATGAGATGGTCATCGTGCGCGACATCCCGGTGTACTCGCTCTGCGAACACCACCTCGCGCCGTTCTTCGGCAAGGCCTACGTGGGTTATGTGCCGGACAAGCGCATCCTAGGGCTCTCGAAGATCTCGCGCTTGGTGGAGATCTACGGCCGCCGGCTGCAGGTGCAGGAGCGGCTCACCAACCAGATCGCCGACGCCCTCGACACGCACCTCAAGCCGCTCGGCGTCGCGGTGGTCATCGAGTGCCGCCACATGTGCATGGAGTCGCGCGGCGTGCGGCACACCGGCACCGCCACGGTGACCTCGGCGCTGCGCGGCAACATCAAGACCAACGCGGACACGCGCCGCGAATTCCTGTCGCTGATCGGCCGCTGAACTGCGGTCGGGCCGCGTCGCCCGGGACGGGCGCGCGGCTCAGATCACCATCAGCACGCCTTCGGTGGCGGTCAGCGCCGTCACCAGCGAGGTGACCTGCTCGCGGCTCTGCGCGACGATGGTGTAGGTGATGGCGGTGAAGTTGCCGGCACCGCTCGCGCGCTCGCTGATCCGCGCCGGATCGAGGTCCGGCACATGCGACGTGACCACGACGTCGATGCGCGCGCGAAGGCTGCGCTCGGTGCGTCCGACCACCTTGATCGGGTAATCGGTCGGGAACTGCAGCGGGCTCTGGGCCTCGTCCACGGTGCCGCTCACCAGGGCTGGCCCGACAGTTCGTCGATCAGCGCAGTGAAGGCCGCATCCAGGCGTTGCCAGGCCGGGCCCGGCAGGCCGCTGCCCACCGGCGCACCGTCGAGGCGCGTGACCGGCGATGCGCGGCGGGTCGCCGAGGCGAGCCAGATCTCGTCGGCGGCGCGCAGTTCGGCCACGGTCACGGCCCGGGTCTCGCGGGGCAGCCCGATGCGGTCGGCAAGCTCTTCGACCACGCTTCGTGTGGTGCCCGGCAGGATGCGCCGCGAATCGGGCGGCGTGACCAACCGCCCGCCGCTGACGATGTGCACCGTCGAGGCGCTCGCTTCCATGAGTTCGCCGTCGCGCAGCAGGATCGTCTCGTGCGCATCGACGTCGACCGACAGCTGGCGCAGCAGCACATTGGCGAGCAGGGCGGTGGACTTGATGTCGCAGCGCGCCCACCGGGTGTCCTCGGCGGTGATGCACGAGAGCCCCGTGGCGCGCGATCCGGCCGACAACTGCGGCAATGGCGCGCAGAACGCGAACACCGTGGGCGGCACGTCGGGCAAGGGCGCGTGGTTCCGGCCGTATTCGGCGCCGCGCGACACCTGGACGTAGACATACAGGTCGCCGCCGCCATTGCGCGCCATCAGCTCCCGTACCATCGCCCGCCACTCGTCCCGCGTATGCGGATCGCGCAGCCGGATCCCGTCAGCGCTGCGGGTGAGGCGGTCGAAGTGCTCCATGAAGCGGAACGGGCGCCCTGCGAACACCGGCACGACCTCGTAGATGCCGTCGCCGAACAGGAAGCTGCGGTCGAGCGGCGAGATGCGCGCCTCGCGCAGCGGCAGCCAGTCGCCGTTGAGATAGCAGATCGGTAGGGGCTCGGCCATGTCGGTCTCCCGGAATCCTGCGGCGTCAGGCGGTCACTGGAACCAGAGCAGCACGGTGTCGCGGATCCGGGCCCAGAGCCCGCCCTGCGCGATCGCGCCTTGCGCGACGAGCGGGACGCGGGCGACGACCTGGCCGTTCTCCTGCACCTGCAGTTCGCCGACGCGCTGCCCGGCGGCGATCGGCGCGATGAGCGTACCGGCGAGCACGGGCACGGTGCGCAAACCGCCCGCCTGTCCGCGCAGCGTGGTGATGGCGACCTCGGAGGCCGGCACGACAGCGAGCCGGTCGACCGCGCCCTTGTAGACCCGGGGGCGCAGGATGACCTCGTCGGCCTTGCGCAGCCGCACGGTCTGGAAATGACGGAACCCGTGCTCGAGCAGCGTCAGGCTGGCCTCCTCCCGGACCCTCGGCGAGACGGCGCCGAGCACCACGGCGACGAAGCGCGTACCGCTGCGCTCGGCGGAGCTGGCGAGGCAGTACCCTGCGCTCGAGGTGTGGCCGGTCTTGATGCCGTCGACGCCGGCGTCGCGTGCGAGCAGGCCGTTGCGGTTCGGCTGACGGATGCCGCCCCACTCGAATTCGCGCAGCGAGTACCACTGGTAGTAGCTGGGGAATTCGCGGATCAGCGCCTGCGAGAGCAGCGCGATGTCGCGCGCGCTCGAGTACAGCCCCGGGTCCGGCAGGCCCGTGGCGTTGGTGAAGTTGGAGTTCTTCATGCCGAGCCGCGCCGCCTCGGCGTTCATGAGCCCGGCGAACGCCGCTTCGGTGCCGGCGACTTTCTCGGCCAGCGCGGTCGCGGCGTCGTTGCCCGACTGCACGATCATGCCCTTGAGCAGCACCTCGACCGGCACCTGCTTGCCGACCTCGACGAACGTGCGCGAGCCTTCGGCGCGCCAGGCGCGTTCGCTGATGGTGACCGGCTCATCGAGGCGCAGCCGACCGGCTGCGATCTGCCGGAACACGACCATCGCGGTCATGAGCTTCGTGATGCTCGCCGGCTCGGCGCGGACATCGGCATCCTGCGCCGCCAGCGTGCGGCCGTTGGCCTGGTCGAGGAGGATGTATTGGCGCGCGGGCACCGCCGCAGGCAGCGCCGGCAGTGCGGCAGCCGACGCCGCAGCGGGGGGCGCAGACGGCGTGACGGTCGGCGTGGCAGTCGGCGTGGTGGCCGTGGCCACCGCGGCGAAGATCATGAGCGCGCCGGTAGCGGCGACGCGGATGCGGCGGGGCATCGTCGAAGAGATCGTCAAGAAGGGCTCCTGGAGGTGCGAGGCGTGCGGGACAGGCCGATATTGTACCGGCTCGAGCCGCGGTCCTGCGTCACTCCGGCGCGAGGCGCGCATCCGGGATGCCGGCGCTGCGCAACTGCTCGGTGAGCCGCACCGCCTGCGCGGCATCCGCGACCGGGCCCACGCGGACGCGATAGAGCGTCCGCTCGCCGACCTGCGCTTCGCGGATGCTGGCGCCCTGGATGCCTGAAGCCGTCAGTCGATCGGCGAGCGCCGCGGCGTTCGCGCGCGAGGCGAACGATCCGGCCTGCAGGAACCGGCCACCCGCGACACTGCTGCTGCCGGGCGGGGTGCTGATCGACGCCGCGCCTGTCGCCGCACCAGTCGCGGCGCCCGTCGCCGCGATGACGGGGCTGTCTGCACTGCGCTTGCCGGGCTCGAGCACCCGGATCTCGACCTTCGCCGTGCCTGCCCGCAGCATGTCGAGCTTCCAGGCGGCGGTGTAGGACAGGTCGATGATGCGGTCGCCGACGAAGGGACCGCGATCGTTGACGCGGACCACCACCGAGCGTCCGTTCTCGAGGTTCGTCACCCGCACATAGACCGGGATGGGCAGCGTCTTGTGCGCGGCGGTCATCGCGTACATGTCGTAGGGTTCGCCGCTCGAGGTGCGCTCGGAATGGAAGCCCGGGCCATACCAGGAGGCCAGACCGCGCTCGACGTGGCCTTTGGAGGATTTCATGACCTTGTATCGCCGCCCGAAGACCTCGTAGGTCTCGGGGTTGCCGTAGCGGCTGCGCGGCTCGTCGCGGGGCACGGCGTCCGGGATGGCGGCGAGGTCGCGAGGCGGGGCGGGGAGGCCAGCATCGGGCGCCGGCTCCGGCGCGCGCTTCAGGATGCTGCAACCCGAGAAGGCCCAGAGCGAGGACAGGCCGAGGATGGCCGACAGCAGACGCCAGCGCTGCGGTCCGGTGCGGCGCATCAGCCTGCGGGGGCTTCCACCCGGGCGCGCAGGGCTTCGGCCAGGTCGTGCACCGCCATCGCGTAGAGGATGCTGCGGTTGTAGCGGGTGATGACGCGGAAATTGGCGAAGCCCACGCGGACGCCGGGGCCATCGCGCTGTTCGGCGGGGATCAGGATCAGCGGCGTCTCGTCGGAGATGGTCGGGTCGAAGCGCACGCCGCGGGCGCGCAGGCTGGCAGCCGTGTCCTTGAGGTCGAGGTTGCGGCGATCGAGCGTCGCGAACACCGCCTCCGGTGCGGTCGCCTCGGTGAGCACGGGCGCGCCCCGCTTCCAGCCGCTCGCCACGAAGTAGTTGGCGACGCTCGAGAACACGTCGTCCCAGTTTCGGAACAGGTCGCGACGGCCGTCACCGGAGCCGTCGACCGCCAAACGGCGGTAGCTCGAGGGCATGAACTGTGGCGCACCCATCGCGCCCGCGTAGGAGCCGAGCGTGGCCGCCAGGTCGAGGCGCTCGTCCCGCGCGAGCAGCACGAACTGTTCGAGTTCCGACAGGAAGAACGTGCTGCGTCGCGGGTAATCGAAGCCGAGGGTCATCAGCGCATCGAGCACCCGCCAGGTCCCGGCGCGCCGTCCGTACGACGACTCGACGCCCACGATGGCGACGAGATAGGCCGCATCGACGCCGGTACGGGCGCTCACGGCCTCGAGGCGCGCGCGATGGGTACGCCAGAACTCGGCGCCTTCGGCGATGCGTTGCTCGACGACGAGCCTCTCGCTGTACTGCCACCAGGTCATGACGCTCTCGGCCGGCCGGCTGATGGCGGCAAGGATCGCCGGTTGGCGACGCCCGCCGGCGAGCAGCGAACGCAGTTCACCTGCGGGGATCGCATGGCGCGCCGAGACCGCGGCGATCCAGGCCACGATGTCGGGGCGTTCGAGGTCGAAGGGCGTGGGCGGCTCTGGTTGTGGGGCTGTGGCCGGGGCCGCAGCCGGGGTTGCAGCTGGCGCCGCAGCCGGTGCGGACGGCGTCGGAGCCGACTGCGCGACGCTGCGCGGCGTAGCGCAGGCAGCGAGCAGCAGGGCGGGAAGGAGGGCGAGGATCGGGCGGAGGCAGACCTTCATCAGGCGGCGAGTTTCCGGTTGGCGTGCAACGACATGAGCATACCGAACCCTGCCAGCAGGGTCACCATCGAGGTGCCGCCATAACTCACCAAGGGCATCGGCACGCCGACCACGGGCAACAAGCCGCTCACCATGCCCGCATTGATGAACACATAGACGAAGAAGATCACGGCGAAGCTGCCCGACAGCAGCCGTGCGAAGGTGTCGCGCATCTGCGAGGCGAGGAAAAGCGCGCGCAGCACGACGAAGAGATAGAGCCCGATCAGCAGCAACGCGCCGAGCAGGCCGAGTTCCTCGCCGACCACGGCGAACACGAAATCCGTGGCGCGCTCGGGCAGGAATTCGAGCTGGCCCTGCGTGCCCTCCATGTAGCCCTTGCCGGCGACGCCGCCGGATCCGATCGCGATCTTCGACTGGATGATGTGATAGCCCGCGCCGAGCGGATCGGACTGCGGGTCGAGGAAGGTCAGCACGCGTTGACGCTGGTAGTCGTGCAGCAGGAACCAGCCGCCCCATGAGGCCGCTGCGCCTGCGGTGCCCAGCAGCGCGATGATCCAGCCTTGCAGGCCCGCGAACAGCACGACGAGCCCGCCCGCCATGAGGATCAGCAGGCCGGTCCCGAGGTCCGGCTGCACGATCGTGAGGAAGGTCGGGATCAGGATGAGCGCCGCCAAGACCATCAAGGTCTTGCCGTCCGGCGGCAGGGCGCGGTCGCGCAGGTACCAGGCGCAGGCCATCGGCACGGCGAGCTTCATGATCTCGGAGGGTTGGAAGCGGATGAAGCCGAGGTCCAGCCAGCGTTGCGCGCCCTTGCCGATGTAGCCCACGGCATCGACGATGATGAGGAGCACGAGCCCGACGAGGTACAGCACCGGCGACAGCCGTCGCAGTTGGCCCGGCTTGAGCTGCGCGCAGGCGAGCATCACCACGGCGCCGATACCGAGCCGGATCGATCCGCGCACGACCGAGTTCCAGTCGCCCCCCGAGGCGCTGTAGAGCACGAACTGTCCGTAGACCGCGAGCAACGCGAGGCCGAGCACCAGCGGCCCATCGAGCTGCAAGGTACCTAGCACGCGCGCGGAGCGCGTGAGCGTGCGGCGGGTGGTGCTCTCGACGTCCTCGCGCATCATTCGCCTGTCCCCACGGCTTCGGGTGCCGCCATCTCGTCCGCGCCTTCGCCTGGCGGCGGCGGGAACTTGCGCAGCAGGTAGGCATCCATCACCGTCCGTGCGATCGGCGCCGCGGTGCCGCTGCCGCTGCGGCCGTTCTCCACCAGCACCGCGATGGCGATCCGCGGATCCTCGACCGGCGCGAACGCGACGAACCATGCGTGGTCGCGCAGCCGCTCGGAGATCGCCGACTCGTCGTAGCGCGCGTTCTGCGCGACGGTGAAGACCTGCGCGGTGCCCGTCTTGCCGGCGATCGAATACTCTGCGCCCATCGCGGAACGGCTCGCCGTCCCGCCTTGCATCACGGCGACCATGCTCTGGACGGCGACGTCCCAGTTGGCCGGGTCCCCGAGTTCCACCGGCGGCAGCGGCGCGGGCGGGATCGGCGTCTCGGCGCGGGTCACGGGGTCGCGCAGCGCGCGCACCAGGCGGGGCCGGAAGCCGGCGCCGCGCATCGCCAACACCGCGGTCATCTGTGCCACCTGGATCGGTGTGCTCGTCATGTATCCCTGGCCGATGCCGAAGATCACGGTCTCGCCCGGGAACCAGACCTGCTGCGCCCGGCGCTTGAACGCACGCTTCTTCCATTCCGGCGACGGCAGGATGCCCGCCTTCTCGCCGCCGGCGTCGAGGCCGGTCGGTCCGTCGAGCGCGAAGCGCGCGAGGAAGCCGCGCAGCCGCTCCACGCCGAGCTGCGTGGCCAAGGCATAGAAGTAGATGTCGCAGGACTGCGCCACCGCTTCGACCAACGCGACGCTGCCGTGGCCGCCACGCCGCCAGTCGCGGAAACGATGGCTGCTGCCCGGCAGCGAGTACCAGCCCGGGCAGGCGCGCGAGGTGGTGGGCGTGACGATGCCGTGCTCGAGACCCGCGAGCGCCACCACCGGCTTGATGGTCGAACCGGGCGGGTAGGTGCCGCGCAGCGCGCGGTTGAAGAGGGGGCGGTCCGGGTTTTCGTTGAGCGCGGCGAACTCGACGCGGGTGAGGCCGCGCGCGAAGCCGTTGGGGTCGAAGCCGGGCCGGCTGGCGAGCGCGATGACCTCGCCGTTGCGCGGGTCGAGGGCGACGATCGCGGCGCGCTGGCCCGCGATGGCCTGCTCCGCGACCCGTTGCACCTCGAGGTCGAGCGTGAGGAAGAGATCGGCCCCGGGCTTCGCGGCGGTCGTGCGCAGCGGCACGTCGAGCACGTCTTCCCGTTCCACGGAGCGGCCCTGGGCGTTGACCATGATCTCGCGCGAACCTTTCCGGCCGCGCAGCGCGTCCTCGAAGGTGCCCTCGACGCCGATCTTGCCGATGGTCGAGATGCCGGCGTACTCCTCGCGGTCGACCCGTTGCAGGTCGGTCTCCGAGAGCGTGCCGACATAGCCCACCGCATGGACCCCGATCTCGCCCTGCGGGTAATGCCGGGCGAGCCGGGTGCGGATGTCAACGCCCGGGAACCGGTGGCGGTGCAGGGCGAAGCGGGCCATGTCTTCCTCGCTCAGGCGCAGCCGGATCGGCACGCCGTCGAACGGACGGCGCGAACGGATGGCGCGCCGCACGAAATCGAGGTCGTCCGCCTCCAGCAGGCCGATGCGTACGAGCCCGGCGAGCGTGCCTTCGAGGTCGGGCACCTGCTCGCGCACCAGTTCGAGCTGGTAGGCGGGGAGGTTCTCGGCGAGCACGACGCCGGTACGGTCGTAGATCATGCCGCGTGGCGCCGGCAACGGTTCGGTGCGCACCCGGTTGCCCTGCGCGAGGTCGGTGAAATGCTCGTAGCGCGTGACCTGCAGCCAGACGAGGCGCGCGACCAGCGCCGCGGCAAGCAGCCCGACCACGACCACGGCGGCGATCGCACGTTGCTCGAAGAGACGCTGCTCGCGCCAAAGGTCTTTGATGCGCCCGGGTGCCGCCATGGTTCAGCGGTTCCCGGTGGCGTGAGGACCTGTCCAGATCATGAGCAGCGGCCAGACGAGCGCGCCGGTGAGGGCCTGCAGCCAGCGCGTCCAGTCACCGGTCGACTGGCCCGTGAACGCCTCGATCATCCAGCAGGTGGCGACCCAGGCCGACAGCAGCGCGAACACGAACAGGGATTGCTCGAGGAAAGGTTTGGTGCGCACCAGCAGGTGCTGGCGCACGGCGACATAAGCCACCAGCGACGTGGCGAGCGCGTGCTGACCGAGCACCACGCCCTGCTGGACGTCGATGGCGAGTCCGACCAGGAAGCCGAGTGCGATGCCGCCGAGGCGCGGCGCGGTCAGCGACCAGAAGATGACCATGAGCACCGCGAACGGCGGGCGGAACATCGCGAGCGCGGCAGGCAGCGGCAGCGCCTGCAGCAGGAACGCCGCAGCCGTCGACAGGACGAGCCGGGTACGCGACTCGGTCATCGGGTCGCCCCCGAAGCGGCGGCGGAAGGCGCTGCGGCAGGACCCGCTGTGGCAGGCGGCGCTGCAGGGGTTGCGGGCGCGGCCGGATGTCCCGGTTCGAACCAGACGAAGCTCACCACGCGATCCCGGTCGAGCGCCGCGAGCGCCTGCGCGCGCACCACGGCGAGCGGCGAACCGCTGTCGCGACGGACTTCGGCGACCTTGGCGACCGGGTAGCCCGCGGGGAAGATGCCACCGAGGCCGGAGGTGACCAGCAGATCGCCGGCCAGGATGTCGGTCTGCAAGGGCAGGTAGGGGAGGGAGAGTTCACCCGGCTTGCCCGCGCCGATGGCGAGGCTGCGAGCCCCGGTGCGCAGGTTCTGGACCGGCACGCCGCTGCTGGGGTCCGAGATGAGGATGATCTCCGTGCTGCGCGGGCCGACCCTCAGGCTCTGCCCGACGATGCCGCCTCCGGCGACCACGACCTGCCCCTCGGTCACGCCGTTGCGCGCGCCGCGATCGACGGTGAGGCGGTGGCGTTGGGCGTCGACCTGTTGCGCGATGACGTTGGAGGGCAGCCATTTGGCGGCCACACCCCGCAACGAGTCGCGCAGCCCCCGCAGTTCCGCGTTCTCGCGCTCCAGCGCCGCACGGCGCAGCCCCTGCAGCTCGCTTGCGCGCAGCGCGTCGCGCAGCGCACGGTTCTCGGCCTGCAAGGATGCGCGTTGTTCGAAGAGGTCGCGCGTCCAGCGCCACGCGGCGGCCGGGGAGTTGAGCGCGATCTGCACGGGGTAGGCGGCCGCCTGCAGCCCGTAGCGGATCCGGTCGAGGATGCCGCCCCGCTGGTCGGCCCACATCAGGGCGAGCGCGATCACCGCGTACCCGAAGAAACGCAGGCCCGCGGGAGTGCCGCGTTGCGGCCGGTCGCGGCTGGCGGCGAGGCTACTCAAGCCCGAAGTTGCCGGGTCCGAGCTCGTCCATCAGTTCGAGGATGCGGCCACCGCCCCGCGCGACGCAGGTCAGCGGGTCTTCCGCGATGACGGTCGGCACGCCCGTCTCCTCGGTGATGAGCTTGTCGATGTCGCGCAGCAGTGCGCCGCCGCCGGTGATGACGATGCCGCGATCGGCGACGTCGGAGCCGAGCTCGGGCGGTGTCTGTTCGAGCGCCTGCTTCACGGCGCCGACGATGCCCTGCAGCGGCTCCTGCAGCGCTTCGAGGATCTCGTTGCTGTTGAGCGTGAACGCGCGCGGCACACCTTCGGAGAGGTTGCGGCCCTTGACCGAGATCTCGCGCACGGTCTGGCCCGGATAGGCCGAGCCGATCTCGATCTTGATGCGCTCGGCGGTGGTCTCGCCGATGAGGATGCCGTAGTTGCGGCGCACGTAGTTCATGATCGCTTCGTCGAAGCGGTCGCCGCCGATGCGGGCCGACTGCGCGTACACGATGCCGTTGAGGGAGATCACCGCCACTTCGGAGGTGCCGCCGCCGATGTCGAGCACCATCGAGCCGCGCGCTTCCTGCACCGGCAGCCCGGCGCCGACCGCCGCAGCCATCGGTTCGCTGACGATCGCGACCGTGCGCGCGCCCGCGCCTTCGGCGGACTCGCGGATGGCGCGGCGCTCGACCTGGGTCGAGCCGACCGGAACGCAGACGAGCACGCGCGGCGAGGGCTTGAGCAGCCGCGTGTCGTGCACCTTGCCGATGAAGTACTGGAGCATCTTCTCGGTGTAGGTGAAGTCGGCGATGACGCCGTCCTTCATCGGGCGCACCGCCGTGATGTGGCCGGGCGTGCGGCCGAGCATGTTCTTGGCATCGGCGCCGACGGCGACGATGACCTTGCCGCCGCGGCTGTAGTCCTCCTGCACCGCGACAACCGAGGGCTCGTTCAGGACGATGCCGCGGTCACGGACGTAGATGAGGGTGTTCGCCGTCCCCAGGTCGATGGAGAGGTCGCTGGAGAAATAGCCGCGCAGGCGTTTGAACATCGGGGGTGCCGCAGTCCGGAAGGAGGGGGAAAGGGCCGTGAAATTTACCAATCCGCGCGCGCTTCCACAAGGCGACGGTGTATCATCCCCGGCCCGGCAGATGCCGGTTTTTCCGTGTTTTCCACGTTCCCCCAAGGTCGCCGCATGAGCCTGACCCGAACCGACATCGAGAACATCGCCCGGCTCGCCCGGCTGGAGCTCACCGAGGCCGAGATCCCGGTCTACGTCGATTCCCTGTCGCGCATCTTCGCCTTCGTCGGCGAACTCGACCGGGCGCCGACCGAGGGCATCACCCCCATGGCCCATCCGCTGCCCGGCCTCACCCAGCGGTTGCGCGCCGATGAGGTCACCGAGACCGACCGTCGCGACCTCTACCAGCGCAACGCGCCGGCCGCCGAGGCCGGCTTGTACCTCGTCCCGAAGGTGATCGAATGAGCGCCTTGCCCCCGTTGCCCGCGCCGACCGTGGCCGGGCTCGCCCGCGGACTCGCCCGTGGGGAGTATTCGAGCGTCGAACTCACCCGGGCCTGCCTCGCCCGCATCGCCGCCGGCCAGCCTGCCCTCAACGCCTTCGTCACGGTCACCGCCGAGGGCGCCTTGGCCGCCGCACAGGCCGCCGATGACGCCCGTGCCGCTGGCCGGGCCGGCCCGCTGACCGGCGTGCCGATCGCCCACAAGGACATCTTCTGCACCGAGGGGGTACGCACCACCTGCGGCTCCAAGATGCTCGCCGATTTCGTCTCGCCCTACGACGCCACTGTCGTCGCCGGCCTGAAAGCCGCGGGCACCGTGATGCTCGGCAAGCTGAACATGGACGAGTTCGCGATGGGTTCGTCGAACGAGACCAGCTTCTTCGGGCCCGTCCGCAACCCCTGGGATCCGACCCGGGTGCCCGGCGGCTCTTCGGGCGGCTCGGCCGCCGCGGTCGCCGCCCGGCTGGTGCCGGCCGCCACCGCCACCGATACCGGCGGCTCGATCCGCCAGCCGGCCGCGCTCTGCGGGGTGACCGGCATCAAGCCGACCTACGGCCGCGTCAGCCGCTACGGCATGATCGCCTTCGCCTCCAGCCTCGACCAGGCGGGGCTCATCACCGTCAGCGCCGAGGACGCCGCGCTGCTGCTCGGCCCCATGTCGGGTTTCGATCCGCGCGACTCGACCAGCGTCGATTCGCCCGTCCCCGACTGTACTGCGACGCTCGGCGACTCCCTCGAGGGACTCACCATCGGCGTGGTGCGCGAGTTCTTCGACAAGGGCCTCGATGGCGAGTGCGAGCAGCGCATCCGCGAGGCCATCGCCGTGTACCAGCAGCTCGGCGCCAAGGTGCGCGAGGTCAGCTGTCCGAACCTGCCGCTGTCGGTGCCCACGTACTACGTGGTCGCGCCCGCCGAGTGCTCCTCGAACCTCGCGCGCTTCGATGGCGTGCGTTTCGGCCACCGCTGCGATTCGCCGCGCAACCTCGCCGACCTCTACTGCCGCTCGCGCGGCGAGGGTTTCGGTGCCGAGGTCAAGCGCCGCATCATGACCGGCACCTATGTGCTGTCGGCCGGCTACTTCGACGCCTATTACCTCAAGGCCCAGCGCGTGCGGCAGCTCATCAGCGCCGATTTCGCCCGTGCCTTCGGCGAGTGCGACCTGCTGCTCGGACCTACCGCGCCGACCACCGCCTTCGGCATCGGCGAGAAGAACGACGACCCGATCACCATGTACCTCAACGACATCTACACCATCGGCGCGAACCTCGCGGGCCTGCCGGCGATGTCGCTGCCCTGCGGTTTCGCGGGCGGCCTGCCGGTCGGGCTGCAGCTGATCGGGCCGCATTTCTCGGAGGCGCGCATGCTCAACGCGGCGCACCGCTACCAACAACAGACCGACTGGCACCTGCGCGCGCCGTCGGCCTGGGCTTGAGCATCGCCATGGGAGAGCACGCCATGGAATGGGAAACCGTCATCGGCCTCGAGATCCACGCGCAGCTCGCCACGCGCTCCAAGATCTTCTCCGGGTCCGCCACCGCCTACGGCGCGCTGCCGAACACCCAGGCCGACCTCGTCGACCTCGGCTACCCGGGCGTCCTGCCGGTGCTGAACGGCGAAGCCGTGCGCATGGCGGTGCGCTTCGGGCTCGCCATCGGCGCGCGCATCGCGCCGCGCTCGGTGTTCGCCCGCAAGAACTACTTCTACCCGGACCTGCCCAAGGGCTACCAGATCAGCCAGTACGAGCTGCCGATCGTGGCCGAGGGCGCCCTCGAGATCGTGCTCGACGACGGCGCGCGCAAGCGCGTCGGCATCACGCGTGCGCACCTCGAGGAAGACGCGGGCAAGTCGCTGCACGAGGGGTTGCCCGGCCTCACCGGCATCGACCTCAACCGCGCCGGCACGCCGCTCATCGAGATCGTGAGCGAGCCTGACCTGCGCTCCGCCAAGGAAGCCGTCGCCTACATGAAGAAAGTGCACACGCTCGTGCGCTACCTCGGCATCTGCGACGGCAACATGCAGGAAGGCTCGTTCCGCTGCGACGCCAACGTCTCGGTGCGCCGCCGCGGCGCCGACAAGTTCGGCACGCGCGCCGAGATCAAGAACCTCAACTCCTTCCGCTTCGTCGAGAAGGCCATCAACTTCGAGGTCGAGCGCCAGATCGAGCTGATCGAGTCCGGCGGCAAGGTGGTGCAGGAGACGCGGCTCTACGACCCTGACAAGGGCGAGACGCGTTCCATGCGCTCGAAGGAAGAAGCCAACGATTACCGCTATTTCCCCGATCCGGACCTGCTGCCCGTGGTGCTCGAGCCCGGCTTCATCGAGGCCGTGCGCGCCACGCTGCCGGAGCTCCCCGACGAGAAGGCCGCGCGCTTCGTGCGCGAGCACGGCCTGTCGGAGTACGACGCCGGCGTGCTCACCGCGAGCCGCGAGATCGCGGCGTTCTACGAAGACGTGCTGCGCCGCGTCGGCCAAGACCCGAAGCTCTGCGCCAACTGGGTGATGGGCGACTTCTCGGCCTTCCTCAACCGCGACAATCTCGAGGTGGGCGCGGCCAAGGTCGATGCAGCCGGCCTTGCGGGCCTGGTCTCGCGCATCGTCGATGCCACGATCTCCGGCAAGATCGCCAAGGAGGTCTTCGAGGCGATGTGGGAGAGCGGCGCCTCGGCAGACGCCGTCATCGAGCAGAAGGGCCTGCGACAGATCACCGACACGGGCGCCATCGAATCCGCGATCGACGACGTGATGGCCAAGAACCCCGGCCAGCTCGCCGACTACCGCTCCGGCAAGGACAAGCTGTTCGGCTTCTTCGTCGGCCAGGTCATGAAGGCGACCGGCGGCAAGGCGAACCCCGCGCAGCTCAACGAGCTCCTGAAGAAGAAACTCGCCGGATGAGCGACGCCCCGCAGGGCTTGCCGGGCGCGCCTGACGGGGCGGACGCCGGCGCCGTCGATGCCGTCGACGCCGCGTTCCGCTTCACGGTCGAGCACCAGGCCGTGCGCGGCGAATTCGTGCGCTTGGGCCCGGCATGGCTCGCGCTGCGCGAACACGCGGACTATCCGGCCCCGGTGCGCCGCTTGCTCGGCGAAGCGGCCGCCGCGGCGGCCTTGCTCGCTGCGACCCTCAAGTTCGACGGCGAGCTCACGCTGCAACTGCAGGGCGCCGGCGCGGTGCGGCTGCTGGTCGCGCAGTGCACCCACGACCTGCGCGTGCGCGCCGTGGCGCGCTTCGACGCGGCGCGTTTCGAGGGCGGCGCCGAGCCGGCGTTCGCCGCGCTGGTGGGCGATGGACAGCTCGTGGTCACCCTCGAGTCCGGCCAGGGCGGCGCGCGCTACCAAGGCATCGTGCCGCTCGCAGGCGGTTCGCTCGCAGCCGCGCTCGAGAGTTATTTCGGCCAATCCGAACAACTGCCCACCGCGGTGGTGCTCGGTGCCGACGACGGCCGCGCGGCGGGTCTGCTGGTGCAGCGCCTGCCGCAGGCCGGTGGCACCGAGACCGAGACCCCGCTCGCCGCGCGCGAGGCCGAGGCGGATCGCACGCTCGAAGACGCCCGCCTCGCGTTGGCGGGTATCGCCGCCGATGAGTTGCTGTCGCGGCCCGTCGGCGAACTGCTCCGCCGCGCCTGCGTGGGCCACGACCTGCGCCTGCAGCCGCCGCGAGCGGTCGGTTTCCGTTGCCGCTGCAGCCGCGAGCGCGTCGCCGGCATGTTGCGTGCGCTCGGCGCCGAGGAGCTCGATTCCATCGTCGCCGAGCAGGGCGCGGTCACGGTGACCTGCGAGTTCTGCCACCGGCCCTGGCGCTTCGACGCCGTGGAGGTATCGGGGCTGGTGGACGAGGCGGAGCGCCGTCCGCCGGGGTCGCGCGCGCTGCATTGACCGCCCGGTCGCTCACACGATGGGCACGATGATCTCGGTGAGCTTCCAGCCGAGGCCGCGACGGCGCAGCACGAATGTGCCGGTCTTGCCGCCCGCGCCACCTTCGACGGTGATGACGAAGCGGTCGAACGTCTCGTAGGACATCCTGGCGCCGGCGAAGGGCTCGCGCTTTTCCTCAGGGGCGGCGGGATCCCTGCCGGGCTGCACCACGATCTGCCGCTCCGACACGAGCCGGGCCACCCCGGACGGCGTGACGAAGGTATCCACGGCCTTGTCGATGAACATGCCGGCGAGCGCGAGTCCGAGGCCGGTGAGCATGTCCTGTCCGCCGGATGAGCCTTGGGTGATCTTGGCGAGCGTGGCCGCGTTCATCTGGTCCTTGAGGTTTTGGCGGACGCTCGGGAAGTCCACGAGGTCGGCAAGCGCCGCCTCATCGCCGTCCCGTACCGCAGCGCCGATGCGGTGGGCCGTGAGGTACGGCGAGGCCAGGAACGCGGCGACGAGCAGTCCCGCCATGATCGCCACCGGCCATCGCCATCTCCGGATGTCCATCCTCTCTCTCCCGCCCCGGGTCAGGCCCGGTGGCCGCTCGCCAAGTATTCCTCGCTCTGCATCTCCACCAGCCGGCTCGCGGTGCGCTCGAACTCGAAGGCGAGGCGGCTGCCCCGGTAGAGCTGCGACGGTGCGGCCGCCGCCGAGACCACGAGGTTCACCCGGCGGTCATAGAACTCGTCGACCAAGGCGATGAAGCGGCGCGCGGCGTTGTCGTGGTCGCCGCCCTCGAACACGGGTACGCCCGAGAGCAGCACCGACTGGTATTCGCGCGCGAGGCTCACGTAGTCCTCCTGGCTGCGCGGGCCCTCGCAGAGCGCCGCGAAGTCGAACCAGGCCACGTTGTCGCAGTGCCGCCGGACCGGGATCCCGCGTCCCTCGACCCCCAGCGTGCCGCCCGCTTGGCCGGGGCCATCCGCGAGGTCTTCGAAGATCTCCGCCATCTCCGCGTCCGCGACGGCGGAACCGCCCTGCAGCCAGATCGGGGCGCGGGTCAACTGGCGCAGGCGGTAGTCGCTGCCGCCATCCACGCAGACGGCTTCGCAATGCCGCTCGAGCAGCGCGATCGCCGGCAGGAAGCGCTGCCGCTGCAAGCCGTCGCGATAGAGCCCGGACGGCGGTACGTTGGAGGTGAACACCAGTGTCACGCCGCGGTCGACGAGATGCGTGAAGAGACCGCCGAGCAGCATGGCGTCGGCGATATCGGACACGAACAGCTCGTCGAGGCACAGCAGGCGGCACTCGGCGGCGAGGTCCTGCGCGACGGCGGCGAGCGGGTCGACCTCGTCGCGATGGCTGCGCAGGCTGGCGTGGACGCCCTGCATGAAGCGGTGGAAATGGCTGCGGCGGCGGGGGATGGTCGGCAAGCTGTCCACGAACAGGTCCATCAGCCAGGTCTTGCCGCGGCCGACACTGCCCCACAGGTAGACGCCGCGGGGTGCGGCGCCGTGGCTGGCCGGCCCGGAGAACCGGCGCAGCAGGCGCGCCGTGAGCGAGCGCTGCTCGGCGCGCAGCAGCTCGCCGCGCAGCCGCTCGAGCGGCGCCAACGCGGCGCGCTGCGCCGGATCGTCCGTGAATCCCCCGGCCGCGGCGGCTTCCGCGTAGCGCTGCGCGAGACCGCGCGCTGCGCCCGCCTCGTTCACGTCTGCAGCTCGGGCAGGTCGCGGAACAGGGCGAGCGCCTCGGGGTTCGCGAGCGCCGCGGTGTTGGCCACAGGGCGCCCATGCACGGTCTCACGCACGGCGAGCTCCACGGTCTTGCCGCTGAGCGTGCGCGGGATGTCGGTCACGGCGACGATCTTCGCGGGCACGTGACGGGGCGAGGTCCGTGCGCGGATGGTGTCGCGGATGCGCGCGCGCAGGGCCTCATCGAGGCTCGCCCCCTCGCGCAGGCGTACGAACAACACCACGCGTTCCTCGCCTTGCCATTGCTGGCCGATGCAGACGGATTCGAGCACTTCCGGCACCTGCTCGACCTGGCGGTAGATCTCGGCGGTGCCGATGCGCACGCCACCCGGGTTCAGCACGGCGTCGGAACGGCCGTGGATGACGAAGCCGCCGCGGGCGCTGCGCGAAGCGAGATCGCCGTGGTGCCACATGCCGGGCAGCCGCTCGAAATAGGCGGCGCGGTAGCGGGCGCCGTCCGGGTCGTTCCAGAAACCGAGCGGCATCGAGGGGAAGGGCTGGCGGCAGACGAGTTCGCCCGTCTCGCCCGCCGGCAGCGTCTCGCCGGTCGGGCCTGCGATGTCGGTGGCCATGCCGAGCCCGGCGCACTGGATCTCGCCGCGATGCACGGGGGCGGTCGGGTCGCCGAGACAGAAGCAGGAGATGATGTCGGTGCCGCCCGAGATCGATGCGAGGTGCACGTCGGTCTTGATGGCGTCGTAGACGAAATCGAAGCCCTCGGCCGCGAGCGGCGCGCCGGTGCTGAGCACGGTGCGCAGCGCCGGCAACCCGCCGAGCGCCGGATCGGCCGCCGGGCGGTAGCCCTGTTTGGCGAGCGCCGTCAGGTAGCGGGGGCTGGTGCCGAACGCCGTCGCGCGTTCGGTGGCGGCGAGGCGCCAGAGCACGTCGGGTCCCGGATGCAGAGGCGAGCCGTCATAGAGCAGCAGCGTCGCGCCCGAGGCCAGACCGCTGACCAGCCAGTTCCACATCATCCAACCGCAGGTGGTGAAGAAGAACAGCCGGTCACCGCGCTTGAGGTCGGTGTGCAGCTGGTGTTCCTTGAGGTGTTGCAGCAGCGTGCCGCCGGCGCCGTGGACGATGCACTTCGGCAGTCCGGTGGTGCCGGAGGAATACATCACGAAGAGCGGGTGGTCGAACGGCAGCCGGACGAAGTCGATCCGCGCGCCCGCGGTGCCGAAACGGTCCCAGGCGCGTACCGTCGGAGTGAGCTCCGACGTCAGCGTCGACGTCAGCGCCGATGTCAGTGCCACCGCCGTCCGCTCACCGGCATCCCGGCCGGCGAGGAAGGGTACGACCACCACCGTACGCACCGAGCGCAGGTCCGCGAGCACGCCCGCGATCGGCGCGAGGGAGTCGATCCGTTTGCCGGCGTAGGCGTAACCGTCGGCCGTGAAGAGCACCTTCGGTGCGATCTGCCCGAAGCGGTCGAGCACGCCCGAGATCCCGAAATCCGGGGAGCAGGACGACCACACCGCGCCCACGCTGGTCGCAGCCAGCATGGCGACGACGGCTTCGGGGATGTTGGGCAGGAAGCCTGCCACCCGGTCTCCCGGTACCACACCGGCGGCGCGCAGCCCTGCGGCGACGCGGCCGACCTCCGCCTGCAACTGGCGGCCGCTCAGCGTGCGGCGTCGTCCCGGATCGCCCGGGGTGAGTTCGTCCCAGGCGATGATCGCCGGGGAGTCGTCAGGGTAGCGGAGGAGGTTCTCGGCGTAGTTGAGGCGCGCGCCCGGGAACCACTCCGCGCCGGGCATCCGGTCGCCGTGGCGCAGCACCGGCGCGTCCGCCCACTCGGCGATGACGCCCGCGTAGTGCGCGACCTCGAACCAGAACGCGTCCGGCTGCTCGAGCGACCAGCGGTGCAGCGCCGCATAGCCGTCCATCGCGAGGCCGCGTCGCGCCCGCAGGCGCGCGATGAACCGCGTCAGCTGGGCGTCGGCGACCCGTGACGGCGGCGGGCTCCAGAGCGGTGTGTCATCCATGATGTCGCAGTCGACTGTCGGGAGGAGGTCAGAGCGACTGGTAGATCGGCCCCGAGCCGCCTTCGGGCGTCGTCCAATCGATGATCTGGTAAGGGTCCTTGATGTCGCAGGCCTTGCAGTGCACGCAGTTCGAGGAATTGATCTGCAGGCGCTTGCTGCCGGCGCCGTCGTCCACCATCTCGTAGACGTTGGCCGGGCAGAAGTTCTGGCAGGGGTTGCCGTACTCGGTGGCGCAGGTCGTCGCGCAGATCGAGGGATCGCGCACCTTGAGGTGGATCGGCTGGTTCTCTTCGTGCGAATTGTTGGCGAAGAACACCGAGGCGAGGCGGTCGCGCGGCGGCAGGCTGCGGTCGGTCCAGCCGCGGTCGGGCGACTCGAAGTCGGCGAGCCGCTGCGTCTCCGCGTAGGCCGCCTTGTTGCGCAGCGTCCAGGGCGTGCGGCCGCCGAGCAGTGTCTCGAGCGCCGCGTTGGCGAGCGCGAACCATCGCCCGCGCTTGAACCCCGGCTTGATGTTGCGGACTTTGCGCAGTTCCTGGCCGCCTTCTGAGGCGCGCCAGCGCGCGTCGAAGCCTGCGGGCGCGCCGTGCTCGGCGAGGTGCTCCGCGGCGAGCATGCCGCAGCGCAACGCCTGGTGGATGCCCTTGATCTTGGCGACGTTGAGCGTGCCTGCGGCGTCGCCCACGAGCATCGCGCCCGGCATCTCCATCTTCGGCAGCGACTGCCAGCCGCCGGCGGCGATGGTGCGCGCGCCCGCAGCGAGGATCTCGCCGCCCTCGAGCAGCTTGCGCACGCTCGGGTGGTGTTTGAACTGCTGGAAGGCCTCGAAGGGCTTCAGGCGCGGGTCACGGTAGTCGAGACCGACCACATAGCCCACGTACACGCGGTCCTTGTCGAGGTGATAGAGGAAGCTGCCGCCGTAGGTGCCCGAGTCGAGCGGCCAGCCGATGCTGTGCTGGATGAGGCCCGGCTCCACCCGCCCGGGCGGCAGTTGCCACAATTCCTTGAAGCCGAGCCCGTAGGTCTGCGGGTCGCAGTCGGCGTCGAGCGCGTACTTCTTGATGAGCTGCTTGCTGATGCTGCCGCGGCAGCCCTCGGCGAGCACCGTGATGCGCGCGCGCACCTCGGGACCCGGCGCGAAGTTCGGGCCGGGCTCGCCCGACTTCTCGATGCCGACATCACCGATCTGCACACCCGCGACCGAGCCGTCCTCGTTGAAGAGCGGATGGGCGGCGGCGAAGCCCGGGAACACATCGACGCCGAGCGCCTCGGCGCGCGCCGCGAGCAGCGGCGTGAGGAGCCCGAGCGAGACGATGAAGTTGCCTTCGTTGTGCTGCTGCGGGGGCACCGGCATGCGGATGCTGCCGGTGCGGGTGAGCAGCGCGAACTCGTCGCGCTTGGCGGGCACGCAGATGCCCGGCGGGCCGTCGCGCCATCCGGGCAGCAGCGCATCGAGCGGGCCCGGCTCCAGCACCGCGCCTGAAAGCGCCTGCGCGCCGATCGCCGAGGCCTTCTCGAGCACGCAGACCGTGAGGTCGGGCTTCTTTTCCTTGAGCCGGATGGCGCAGGCGAGGCCGGCGGGTCCGCCGCCGACCACCAGCACGTCGTACTCCATGATGTCGCGTTCGATGTCCATCAGCGGGCTCCCGGTATCACTTCGGTTGCATGCGGATCGCGCCGTCGAGGCGGATCGTCTCTCCGTTCAGCATCGCGATCGAATAGATCGACTCGACCAGCTGCGCGTACTCCTCGGGGCGCCCGAGGCGCTGCGGGAACGGCACCTGCGCGCCGAGCGAGGCCTGCACCTCGGCCGGCAGACCGCCCACCATCGGCGTGTGGAAGATGCCGGGCGCGATCGACAGCACGCGCACGCCGAAGGCGGCGAACTCGCGGGCGAGCGGCAGCGTCATGCCGGCGAGCCCGGCCTTGGTGGCCGAGTAGGCAGCTTGGCCGATCTGGCCCTCGAAGGCCGCGACCGACGAGGTGTGGATGATGACGCCGCGCTCGCCGTCGGCGTTGGGCGTGTTGCGCTGCATGATCGCGGCGGCGGCCTTGTCGCAGAGGAAGGTGCCGACGAGGTTGATCTGGACGACGCGGGCGAAGAACTCTCCGGCCATCGGGCCGTTGCGGCCAAGCACGCGCGCGGCGCCGATCACGCCGGCGCAGTTGACGAGGAGGGTGAGCCCGCCCATCGCGGCCGCCGCCGCTTCCATGGCGGCGTTGACCTCGGTCTCGGAGCTGACGTCACAGCGCACGAAGCGCGCGCGGTCGCCGATCTCGGCGGCGGCCGCCTGGCCGGGTCCTTCCTGGATGTCGAGCAGGCAGACCTGTCCGCCGCGCGCCGCGATGTGCCGCGCGACGGCATTGCCCAGTCCCGATGCGCCGCCGGTGACGACCGCGCGGGCTTGGCTGATGTCCATGTTTTCGATGTCTCCGGGGTGGTGGCTGTATGGGCCGCGTCAGGCGCGCTCGAGCGCGATGGCCGTGGCCTCTCCGCCGCCGATGCAGAGCGCCGCGATGCCGCGGCGCGCTCCGCGGCGTACGAGCGAGTGTGAAAGGGTGGCGACGATGCGCGCGCCGGTCGCGCCGATGGGATGGCCGAGGGCGCAAGCCCCGCCGTTCACGTTGAGCTTGTCGGCGGGGATGCCGATATCCCGCGCCGCGGCCATCGCGACGGTCGCGAACGCCTCGTTGACCTCGAAGAGGTCTACGCCCTCGACGGTCCAGCCCGCGCGCGCCAGGGTGCTGCGGATCGCGCCGACCGGGGCGGTCGTGAACCACTCCGGTTCATGCGCGTGGCTGGTATAGGCCACGATGCGCGCCAAGGGCACGAGGCCCCGCGCGGCCGCGGCACGTTCGCTCATGAGCACGACCGCCGCGGCGCCGTCGGAGATCGACGAGGAGCTCGCGGCCGTGACCGTGCCGTCCTTGCGGAAGGCCGGCTTGAGCTGCGGGATCTTCGCGAGGTCGCAGGTGAAGGGCGTCTCGTCGCGCTCGATGCGCGTCTCGCCCTTGCGTCCCTTGACGGTCACCGGCGTGATCTCGGCGTCGAACGCGCCGTTCTCCACGGCCGCGAGCGCGCGGCGTACCGACTCGGCGGCGAAGGCGTCCTGCTGCTCGCGCGTGAACGCATAGCGACCCGCGGTGTTCTCCGCGAAGCAACCCATGAGCTGGCCGTCCCAAGGGCTCTGCAGGCCGTCGTAGAACATGTGGTCGAGGACTTCGCCGTGACCCATCCGGTAGCCGCTGCGCGCCTTGGGCAACAGATACGGGGCGTTGCTCATCGATTCCAATCCGCCTGCGACGACGATCTCGACATCGCCGGCGCGGATCTGGTCGGCGGCCATCATGATGGCCTTGAGGCCCGAGCCGCACATCTTGTTGATGGTCGTGGCTGGCGTCGCGACCGGGATGCCTGCGCCGATGGCGGCCTGGCGCGCCGGCGCTTGACCGAGACCGGCCGGCAGCACGCAGCCCATGATGACTTCTTGCACCTCGGTCGGCGCGACCTTGGCGGACTCGAGGGCGCCACGGATCGCGGCCGCACCCAGTTGCGGCGCCGTGGCCGCCGAGAGCACGCCTTGGAAGGCGCCGATGGGAGTGCGGCGCGCAGCCACCAACACGACGGAACCGGACATCCGCAGCACCTCGACGAGGGAGAAGGATGCAGTGTAGCCAACGCCTCGCCGAGGCGCACCTGCCGGAACCCTTCGATGCCCGTCGCCCGGTCCGGTCGCGGCGATCCGTCTTGGATCAGGCGGCGCCGGTCGACTCGGCTTGCGCCAGCGTGTCGGGCTCGCCGACCCGCGCGAGGATCGCCGCGCGGGCGGCGTCGCGCAGCGCGGCGGGCGCCCGTTCAGGCGGCAGTGCAGGATCCGGTTGCAGCGGTTCGAGTATCTCGAACACGATGCGGCCCGGCCGCGGGAAGAACCGCGGGCTCGGCAGGATATGCCGCGTGCCGCGGATCACGCAGGGCACGACCGGGCAGCGCGCCGCAACGGCGCTCGAGAAGGCGCCGAGGTGGAATTTGAGCAGGCCGGGCTCGGGGACGAATGTGCCCTCCGGGAAGAACAGCAACGGTTGCCCGCTGGTGGCGCTGCGCAGCACGCGGCGCGCGTCGAGTCCGCCTTTGTGCCGGTTGAAGCGTTCCACGAACTCTGTGCCGATGCGCTCGAGCAGCAATCCCGCCAGCGGGACGCTCGCCATCTCGCGCTTGACCACGTAGGCGAAACGCTCCGGCAGCACGGCCTTGACCACGATCGCATCGATGTAGCTGGCGTGGTTGGCGACCACCATGCATTGCCCGGAGGGCAGGCGCTCGAGGCCGGTCACCGCGAGCGGGACGCCCGCGAGGCGCAGGATCAGCCGCGCGGCCACGCCGGTGACGTGCCGGCGACGGTCCATGCCGGGCAGCACGAGCAGCAGCAGCAGCGTCGCGAGCGCCACCATCAGGAAGATGGCCCACACCACCGTGCCGTACATCACCCGCAGGCAGAGCGCGGGCAGGCTTTCGGCGGACGCGGCGGCATCCGGCATGACGTTCGGGGCGCGATCGCTCATCGCTGCTGCGGGGCTCCCTTTGCGGTGCCGACGGTGCCGGCGCGGTATGCTTGGCGCGCGCTGCAGGAAAGTCAACGAGCGGGCGCGAATGTGAGCGCCGTCACGGCTTGGCGCAAGGGTGGTGGGCATACTGTCCTCACAGCATGAACGAATCCGTAACAGCGAATCCCGCGGTGCAGCGCTTCCTCGATGTGGTGTGGATGGAGCGCGGCCTCTCGGCCAACACCCTGGCGGCCTACCGGGCCGACCTGCTCTCCCTCGGCCGTTGGTTGGAGTCCCGAGGCATCCTGTTGCAGCGCGCGACCCGCGCCGACCTGCTCGCCTTCGTGGCCTCGCGCGCCGAGAACGGCGCCCGTCCGCGCTCGACGGCGCGCCAGCTGTCCTCCTTCCGCTGTTTCTATCGGCAGCAGCTGCGCGACGGCGCGATCGCCGAGGATCCGACGCTCGACATCTCCATGCCGCGCTCGGGACGGGCGCTGCCGAAATCCTTGACCGAGGTCGAGGTGGAGCGGCTGATCGCTGCCCCGCGCGCCGACGATCCGCTCGGGATGCGTGACCGGGCGATGCTGGAGGTGCTCTATGCGACCGGGCTGCGCGTCTCGGAGCTCGTCAGCCTCAAGCACCAGCAGGTGAACCTGAACCAGGGCGTGGTGCGCATCTCGGGCAAGGGCAACCGCGAGCGGCTGGTGCCGCTCGGCGCCGAGGCGATACGCCGCATCAATGAATTCATGGCCGGGCCGCGCGAGGCGATCCTCGGCCAGCAGGCCACCGATTACCTGTTCCCGACGCGACGGGGCGATCGCATGACCCGGCAGTCCTTCTGGCACATCATCAAGCGCTACGCGAAGGTGGCGAAGATCGACAAGCCGCTCTCGCCGCACACCTTGCGGCACGCGTTCGCCACCCATCTGTTGAACCACGGCGCCGACCTGCGCGTGGTGCAGATGCTGCTCGGCCACAGCGACCTGTCGACCACGCAGATCTACACCCACGTCGCCCGCGAGCGCATGAAGGACCTGCACGACCGCCACCATCCGCGGGGCTGAGGTCTGCGGGGCTGAGGCGGGCGGCCCACCAAGGCCCAAGACCCGCTCTGCTAGACTTGCCCCCCATGAACACGCCCCGTTTGCTCGCCCTGTTGGTGGTCTCGGCGCTCGCCGGGTCTCTCGCCGCGACGGTCCCCGCGCAGACTTCGCAGACCGTGCCGCCGCGCCAGGCCGCCAAGCCGGCCGCCAAGCCCGCTGCGGCGGCGCCCAAGCCCGCCGGGCAGGGGACGCGGCTCGCGACCTCGCCCGATCCGCGGGTCGCGCTCTCGCGCCGCATGCCGGGCAGCAAGCCCGAGGATTTCCGCCCGACCTCGATCCCGGGTCTCTACGAGTACGCGCGCGGCGCGGACATCCTCTACCTGTCGGCCGACGGCCGGTTCGCGATCGACGGCGACCTCTACGACCTCGACAGCGAGCAGAACGTCAGCGAGCGCCGCCGCCGCGAGGCGCGTCTCGCGCTGCTCGGCAAGGTGCCCGAATCGAACATGCTGGTGTTCGGGCCGCGCAATGCGCGCCATACGGTGACCGTGTTCACCGACATCGACTGCGGCTTCTGCCGCAAGCTGCATTCCGAGATGGCCCAGTACAACGCGCTCGGCATCCGCGTGCGCTACCTTTTCTACCCGCGGTCCGGTCCCGACACCGAATCCTGGGCGAAGGCGGCCGCCGTGTGGTGCGCGCCGAACCGCAACGACGCCATGACGCGCGCCAAGAACGGGGAGGCGGTGCGATCGCCCAAGTGCGATGCCTCGGTGGTCGCGCGCGACTACGAGTTGGGCGATGAGTTCGCTGTCCAGGGCACGCCGGCGATCGTGATGCCGAGCGGCGAGATGTTGCCGGGTTACCTGCCGCCGCCGATGTTGCTCAAGCGCCTCGAGCCTGCGGCGCCGGCCGCCCCGGGCACCCCGTCCCGTCCCGCCGGGCGCTGAAGTCCGGCTCGGGCGCTCAGCGCTCGAGCAGCTTCAGCTTGTCGGGCTTGCCTTCCCAGGCCTTGGCGTCCGTGGGCGCCTCGCCCTTTTCGGTGATCACCGGCCACTTGCGCGAGAGTTCGGCGTTGAGCGCCTTGAAGGACTCCTGGCCGGCGGGAACGTCATCTTCGGAATAGATGGCTTCGACCGGGCACTCGGGCTCGCAGAGGGTGCAGTCGATGCACTCGTCCGGGTCGATCACCAGGAAGTTCGGGCCTTCGTGGAAACAGTCCACGGGGCAGACCTCCACGCAGTCCATGTACTTGCACTTGATGCAGTTCTCGGTGACGACGAAAGCCATGATCCTGTCCCTTGCCGACGTTGCGGCGAACTCTATAACGCCGCCCCCCCTTGCGCCAACCGTCAGCAGGGCCGCGGGGGCACCTGTCGGGGGCGTTCAGGGGGTGGCGCGGCGGTCGATCTCGGTGAAGTGGTGGCGCTCGACGCCGGCCGCGCGGTCTTCGAGATAGCGGCGCAGCGTGTAGGTCGTGCTGGTGAAGGCGATATCGTCCCAGGGGATCTCGTCCGCGGTCACCATGCGCACTTCGAGGCTTTCGGTGCCGGCGCCGATCTCGGGCGAGCGCAGACGACCGCGGAAGAACACATGCACCTGCTCGGCGTGCAGCACGTGGACCACCGACAACAGGGAACCGATCTCGACGTCGGCGAGGGCCTCTTCCAGGGATTCGCGTGCCGCGGCCTGTTGCAGCGTCTCGCCGTTCTCCATGAAGCCGGCCGGGACCGTCCAATAGCCGTGCCGCGGCTCGATGGCGCGGCGACAGATGAGGATGCGTCCCGCGTCGTCTTCGGGGACGCAGCCCACCACCAGCTTCGGGTTCTGGTAGTGGACGGTCTCGCAGGACGTGCACACGAAGCGCAGGACCTGGTCGCCGGACGGGATGCGCCGCTCGACGACGGCGCCGCAAGTGCTGCAGTACTTCATGGGGTGTTCGGTTGGTGCCGGGAGAGGGAATCGAACCCACACTCTGTCGCCAGAACCGGATTTTGAGTCCGGCGCGTCTACCAGTTCCGCCATCCCGGCGCCGGGAGGACAATCAGGAAAGTATACTGCAACCCGTGCTCGCCGCCGACTTCGACTACGTCCTGCCCCCCGAACTCATCGCCCAGCAGCCGTTGGCCGAGCGTACGGCCTCGCGGCTGTTGTCTGTCGCGGCGCATCGCGATCCACCGTTCACCGACCTGCGGTTCACCGACCTGCGGTTCACCGACCTTCCGGGGCTCCTCGAACCGGGGGATCTCCTCGTGTTCAACGACACCCGGGTGGTGCCGGCCCGGCTGAAGGGCGCGAAGCCCAGCGGCGGCGCGGTCGACATGCTGCTCGAGCGGCCGTTGGCGGGGGATCGGGCGCTGCTGCACATGCGGGCGAGCAAGCCGTTGCGCCCCGGTCAGGTGGTGCGGACGGCGGGCGGCGAACTGGTGGTCGAGGGGCGGCAGGACGACCTCTTCGTCGTGCGTCTGCCCGAGCCCGCGCTCGGATTCTTCGGTCGCCATGGGAGCGTACCCTTGCCGCCCTACATCGCGCGCGAGGCGGGTGGCGACGACGCCGAGCGCTACCAGAGCGTGCTGGCGCGGGTCCCGGGAGCGGTGGCCGCGCCGACCGCGAGCCTGCACTTCGATGAGCCCTTGCTCGAACGCCTGGCGGCGGCGGGCGTCCGGCGGGCCACCGTCACCCTGCACGTCGGCGCCGGCACCTTCCAGCCGCTGCGCGGCGAACGCGTCGAGGAGCACGTGATGCATGCCGAGT
>Ga0315904_10001876_pt1 | contig 33138 bp, 24 predicted proteins | sample LakEriMetagenome_6_FD_203529 | JGI IMG/M metagenome (GOLD analysis project Ga0315904, IMG submission 203529) | Freshwater fungal communities from buoy surface, Lake Erie, Ohio, United States - Buoy 12 MA120 | ecosystem: Environmental > Aquatic > Freshwater > Lake | place: USA: Lake Erie, Ohio...
CGGGAAGCATGGCGCGCGAGATGCCGCCGAAGTCGAGCAGCTCGCCAAGCTTGGCGGCGCCGCCGAGGCCATCGAGGTCGGCCGCGAGCGCGAGGTAGAACGGATTTCCCGGAAGCCGGTCGAACTTCGCGGGCGAACCGACGCCGCCCGCCGTGATGGCCGCAAGCGGGCTCGACGGCTCGGCCACGCCGACCGATCCGATGAAGAGCCCAAGCGGATCGATGTCGACGACGATCACGCCGTCGGCGAGCATGTCGATGACCTCGAGGCTCTTGGCGCGGAAGGCCTCCTGCTGCTCGCGCGAACCGGCGAAGCCGGCGGGAGCGCCCTCTGCGGCAACCTCGGGAATCCTGGCGTTGCGGCCAGCCTCGGCGGCCGCGTGCATCGCGTCGCGCGAGCCCCACGCAACAAGGTCGGCGCGCGCGAGCCACTCCGCCTCGTCGGGCTTGAGGCGTGCGCGGAAGCGCTCGCCGATGCCGCGCGCGTCGGCGGCGGGCAGCGACTCCGGCGTCGGCCCGAGTGCCACGCGCCCATCGAGCTTGCGCGCAAACACGACCATGCCGTTCGACGTCGTGTACGCGCCTTCGCCCTTGTCGGGTGCCGCGGTGAGATTCGCGGCGAGGAACGCGTCGGCGTCGGTCACACCGAGAACGACGACCGGGCGCGCCATAAACGCCACAGACGCCTCGTCGCCATCGCCTGCGCCCCCGTCCGCTTCGGCGCCGCCGGCACCAGCCTCCGCCTTCTTTCCCCGCGCTTCGTCGCCCTCATCGGTCGATGGCGGGAAGTAGACCGCGATTGGCGCCCTCTCGTCGAGATTCGCGCCGATCCCAAACTGGGCCTTCAGCACGTCGACCGGCCGCCCCATCGCGAGGAAGCCGCCTTGACCCGTCGCCTCGACCAGCGCCGCGAGGTCGTCGCTTGCGGCCTTCACCTGCGGGACGACCACGAAGCTGATCGCGGTTTCAGGAATCCAGGACAGCGCGCGATCGAGATCCTTCAATCCTGCAGGGTCGTTCTGTCCGAAGGCGGCGACGGGTGCAAGAGACAGAAGCGTGCCGGAGAGGGCTGCGATCGCGGTTCCACGGTGCATGGGGCTACTCTACGGCCTACCGGGGTTCCTCGCCGCGCTGCATCCGCGGGCGGCCCCCGACGAAGACTCCCGTCCGCGACCGAAGGTTCGGCGCGGGGCCGAGCGATCGCCCGGCACGCCAGATTTCCGCGCAAACCCTGCGCTTCACGCCCGATCCGAAGGTCCGAATCCCATGCTTACCCGAGTTGCCTCCGCCGTCGCAGCCACCGTCGCAGCCGTCACTGGAGTCGCGTGCTCGCAGACCGCGCCGCAGACGCCGGAACTCAAGGCGAAGTGGCAGGAAGCCTCGCTGCATGAGCTCAAGGTCAAGACGCTCGAGGGGAAGGACGCCGATCTCAAGGACTACGCGGGCAAGGTGACGCTCGTCGTGAACGTCGCGAGCCAGTGCGGCCTCACGGGACAGTACGCCGGGCTTCAGAAGATCTACGACAAGTACAAGTCGCAGGGGTTCGAGATCCTCGCGTTCCCAAGCGGTGATTTCGGCGGGCAGGAGTTCGGCTCGGCCGAGAAAATCCGCGAGTTCTGCACGACGAAGTTCAGCGTGACCTTCCCGATGTTCGAGAAGTGCCGGGTGAAGTCGGGCGAGGGGCAGTCGGATGTGTTCGCGCTGCTTGGAACGAAGACGGGCGAGCTGCCGGGCTGGAACTTCGGGAAGTATCTCGTGTCGCGCGACGGGAAGACGGTGCAGTTCTTCGCGTCGACGGTGACGCCGGAAAGCAGCCGTCTGATCGATGCGCTCGAGAAGGCGTTGAAGGAGCCGGCTCCTGCGGGCGAGAAGCCTGCTGCGTCGGCCACGCCGGCAGCCACGCCGACGACGGGACCATCGGCCGAAAAGCCTGCGCCCGCCGCACCCGCGACTCCATAAGCAGGCTTCCCCACTTCGGAACGCGCTGCATTCCGCGTACGCTGCGCGCATGGTTCCGAACCGCGACAGGCTGCGCGCCGCCGACTGGTCGGTGATCGCGATCACGTTCTTCCTCGTGTGGAGCGGAATCGCGCCGAACGACCGCATCGTCTGGGCGCTCGAGGTCTTTTGGGTCGCCATCGTGATCGTGATGTGGGCCGTATGGCTGCGCAAGCACCCCGTGACGACGGTCACCTTCACGCTCGTCGTCATCCATTGCGTCATCCTGATCGTGGGCGGGATCTACACCTACTCGAAGGTTCCCGCCGGGATCTGGGTGCAGGAGTGGATGGGCCGTCCGCGCAACGACTACGACCGGCTCGGGCACTTCATCCAGGGCTTCGCGCCCGCGCTCGTCTGGCGCGAGGTGTTCATCCGCAACGCGATCGTGGTGATGCGCGGGTGGCTTGCCGTGATCGTGGTCGGCATGTGCCTTGCGTTCAGCGCGCTGTTCGAGCTGTTCGAGTTCGCGATGGCGGTGCTCGCGGGCGAGCCCGGCATCAACTTCCTCGGCGCGCAAGGCGATGCGTGGGACGCGCAGTGGGACATGTTCTTCTGCTTCGTGGGCGCGACGCTGGCGGTGATGATGTTCTGGAAGCTGCAGGACAGGCAGATCGCGGGTGCCAGCAGGCTTTAGCCTGCTGAACGACAACCGTCGGAGTCGAAGGCCGACATCGCCAGCTCCGCGGAACGTATGGGTGCCAGCAGGCTTTAGCCTGCTGAACGACAACCGTCGGAGTCGAAGGCCGACATCGCCAGCTCCGCGAGACGTACGGGTGCCAGCAGGCTTCAGCCTGCTGAACGACAACCGTCGGAGTCGAAGGCTGACATCGCCAGCTCCGCGAGACGTATGGGTGCCAGCAGGCTTTAGCCTGCTGAACGACAACCGTCGGAGTCGAAGGCCGACATCATCCGTTCCTTGGACTGCGTCCAAGGGCACCGTGATTTGGGCGCTCGCGACTCGCTTCGCTTTCGCTCGCTCTGGCCAGCCACGCCGCGAGTGAATCGCGGCGGGCTGAGGGCGGCGTGTCGGCGGTCGCGGCTGCGGCAGCGGCCCCTCACTCCACCGTCACGCTCTTCGCGAGGTTCCTCGGCTTGTCGACGTCCTTGCCGCGCATCACCGCCGCGTGGTACGCGAGGAGCTGCAGCGGGATCACGGTCACGATGCAACGGGCGCCTAGGCGATGAGTCGGAGAGCAACCAGAGTCGCAAATGCGACGAGCGATCCAATCCAGAGGATGGTGAAGGTGCGACTTACGACGGCACCGGTTCTCTGACTGCGGAAAGTGCGCGCCCAGGTATCCTTAGACAGGTTGGCCGACGCAAAGAAGCATGCAGCGAAAAACGCGACGGTCACCTCCGTCGTCCAAATCTGGCCGTGCGAGGAGGCGAGAAGGGACAAAGCCGGATCGGCGCAGCTGAGGACCTGCATGCACTCAAACATCGGCATTGAAGTGGGCTCGGGCGCTGCCACGGATCTCACCGAATTCACCTGCATGCGAACGAAAGGCGATCCCGCACAGACGCGTAGAGCATACGGCAGTCAGAGTGTGACATCACCTAGCCCTCTTCCGATTCGCCTGAGGAGATCCTCCAGCCACTCTCGCCCCTCCGGGCCCAGCAGCTTCTTGGGTTCCGCGCAGATCGCAGACACGATTCCGATCGCGGCAAGGCAAATCTCAAGCCACGTGGGTAGACACTGACCATTCGTGAGACAGCCTTCAACGAACGCGGCGATCTCAATAAGGAGCCGCGCAAAGCGGCAAATCGCCGCAAGAACCGTGACACCGGTCGAAGCAGCAGCCATCTGCGCCATCAGCGCAGCGAAGTCAAGGACGATGAAGCCGAGCGCGAGCCAGCACCCCCAGCTGTTGTTCCAGGCGACGATGCAAGGGGGGGCGCCACCGCCGCCACCGCCGCCACCGCCGCCACCGCCTCCGACGGCGCCAGGATTGACCCCGGAACCGGGCGGCAGAATTAGTTCTTCAACCCGAAGGTTCCGCAGCTCTTCAGATATCAGCGCAGCGCGTTGAGCCTGCGGCTCATCAACCACCCGCTCGACCACCCTGCTCAGATCCTCCATCGTGAGCACGCCGTCGGCTTTGCAATCGACCGTCGGAGACAACACCGCGTCTGCAGAGAGTGCAGAGCCTGCTGCCACCAAATCGGCTGTATCGAGCACGCCATCGTGATTGCCATCTCCCGCAACAGTGACATTGAAGTCACCGAGCGCGACCGGCGCTCCGGCTACCCGCACTGTCTCGAGGAGCCCGATCAGATCGCCTGAAATCCCGGCGAAGACTCGAATGCGACACTTCATCAGCAGGGTGTCTTCGCTACTCGCGACAGGGGTCCAGGACCAAACGGCGATATCCTGCAGGCCGTCGGAGTCGCAGTCCCATACGATCGCCGAGTAGTCACCAAACCCGTTCTCCGCGTGTGGCGGACGCAACGTATAGAGCTCTGCTCCTGCGGCACCGTCGACGACGCGCACCGCGCCATGAGTATCGAGGTGCTGTGAGGGGGAGACTTCGATTGTCTCCGTCACACCGTCGCCCGTCAGATCCGCGCTTTGAAAGACAAATTGGGTTCGGTCGAACTCACCCGCGAGACGCATGGCGTCGATCTCTTGCGCGAGAGACAGTGCCGCAGCGACCTCGTCGCTCGCACCGCCCGCGATCGGCAGTGGCGCAGGTGCCGGCGCTGCGAGCGTGTGGACGGGCAGAATCCAAGTTCCTGCCGCAAGCATGCACAGGAGCGTCATCAGGTATCGAGAGAGTGTCTGTCGCATCGTCAGGACCTCGAGGCTGGGACCTCGAGGCTGGGACATGCGCTGCGGGCGCTACGGCACGCCGCAAACTGCAATATGGTGAATCGTTGCGGAGCATGTGCAACGTCATTGTGCAACCTTTCCTTGAACATCTCCGAAATCCGCGTGACCCTCCCCCGCTCGGGTGGCGCGGACATCGCGACCGACCGCATGAGTGCGGGCGGATGAAGCCTGCGGGACCCTCCGGGCGGTGGTCGATGACGGGAGCTGGCCTTCGTCACGCCGCCCGCGTTCGAGGCCGCCGTCACCAAAGGTGATGCAGCATGGCTTTGAGCGGTCGCGGCGTGACCTTTGGCGCTCGCTTTGGTCAGCGAGTGAATCGCGGCGGGCTGAATGCGCCGGATCACTCCACCGTCACGCTCTTCGCGAGGTTCCTCGGCTTGTCGACATCCTTGCCGCGCATGACGGCGGAATCTCTCGGCGACCTTCGTGACGCCCATCTATGAACACATCATCGCGATTCCCGTGATGACCGCCGCGCAGAGAAACAACGCGAACAACCCGATCCTGATTGGTCGACCGAGCGCTGGGCGCCCAGTCACTCGAACCCATGTTGCCTCTTTGACCTCAGTGAGTACCCCGAACAGCGGCGTGAGCAGCATGCTGACGAGCATCACATCGGATGCCCGAAGCGTTGATGCCCCATCGTGAAGGGTAAGCACCGGTAGCCCACTCCACGCGCTGGACTCTGGTTGTGTCAGGAGCGCCATGAACGCGAGAGCCGCGCGTCCAAGGTCGAAGTTCGGGAAGGCAAGCATGGCGGAAACCCCAAAGCATGATCAATACTATGAAGCACGATGGGGGCGCACTAGGTTCTGTCTGACGGATCACCGAAGACCAAAGAATCGCGCGGCGCCCGGATGGCAAGGAGGCGAAACGAAGCTGTATCCCCAATGATCAAACCGAGCGATACAGCGAGTTGAAGCCGACGCGGCCAGCCGGGATGCCGCGTAGATCGACGCCCGGCGGTCTGGCGGACCGAACCTACGGCGGAGTGAATCGCGGCGGGCTGGAGACGTCGGAGTCGACGTCGGACATCATCCGTTCCTTGAACTTCGTCCAAGGGCACCCGTGACATTCGGAGTCCGACACCGCGGGTGCCCGGGGACGTCAGTCCCCGGAACGACACGCGTCGGAGTCGAAAGCCGACATCATCCGTTCCGCGACTTGAGCGCTCGCGACTCGCTTCGCTTTCGCTCGCTCTGGTCAGGCTCGCCGCGAGTGAATCGCCGCGGCCTGGGGACGCGTCACTATCAGCGCTCGCGACGTGATTTGAGCGGTCGCGGCTGCGGCCGCTCCCTCTGGTCAGCCTCGCGGCGAGTGAATCGCCGCGGGCTGAAAGCGCCGGATCACTCCACCGTCACGCTCTTCGCGAGGTTCCTCGGCTTGTCGACATCCTTGCCGCGCATCACGGCCGCGTGATACGCCAGCAACTGCAGCGGGATCACCGTCAGGAGCGGCTGGAACATCTCGATGCAGTCGGGGACGTAGAAGACTTCCTTCGCGAGCGTCTTGATGTGGTCGTCGCCCTCGGTCGCGACCGCGATCACGTGGCCGCCGCGCGAGCGGACTTCCTCGATGTTCGACAGAACCTTCTCGTACTGCGAGTTGCGCGTGGCGACGAAGACGACCGGCATGCCGTTGTCGATCAGCGCGATCGGCCCGTGCTTCATCTCGGCCGCGGGCATGCCCTCGGCGTGGATGTACGAGATCTCCTTGAGCTTGAGCGCACCTTCGAGCGCGACGGGATAGTTCACGCCGCGGCCGAGGAAGAGCCAGTTCTCGCGGTGGATGTACTTCGCGGTCGCTGCGCGGATCCGCTCCGACCACGCGAGCGCGCGCTCGATCTTCGCGGGCACCTGCTCGAGCTCGCGGAGGAGATGCGACACGTACTCCTGCGAGAGGTATCGGCGGCGGCCGATGAAGGTCGCGAGCATCGAGTTCACCATCACCTGGCCGGTGAAGGCCTTCGTGCTCGCCACGCCGATCTCAGGGCCGACGCGCAGATAGACGCCTGCATCGGTCTCGCGCGCGATCGAACTGCCGACGACGTTCACGACGCCAAGCGCAAGCGCGCCGCGCTGCTTCGCCTCGGTGAGCGCCGCAAGCGTGTCGGCCGTCTCGCCCGACTGGCTGACGGCGATGACCACGGTGCCGTCCTCGACGATCGGATTGCGGTAGCGGAACTCGCTCGCGAAGTCGTGCTCAGCATGCACCTTCGCGAGGTCCTCGAAGAGGTACTTGCCGATCATGCACGCATGGAGCGCGGTGCCCTGTCCGATGAAGACCACGCGCTTCGCGTTCGCGAGCTTGCGCGCGTGCTCGCCGACGCCGCCGAGGCGGATCTCGCCCTTCGCGACGTCGACGCGGCCCTGCAGCGTCATCCGCAGTGCGCGCGGCTGCTCGAAGATCTCCTTGAGCATGAAGTGGTCGTAGTGACCGAGCTCGATCTGCTCAAGGTCGAACTCGAGCTCGCGGATCTCCGGCGTGATCTCGATGTTGTCGACGGTCGTGGTGCGGAAGCCCTCGCGGGTGATGCGCGCGACCGAGTAGTCGCCGAGCGCGATCGCCTGCGTGGTGTGGCTGACGATGGCGCTTGCGTCCGACGCGACGACGTACTCGCCGTTCCCGACGCCAACCATGAGCGGCGAACCCTTGCGCGCCACGACGAGGACGTCGGGCTCCTTCTCGCAGACGACGGCGATGGCGTACGCGCCGGTCACTTCGCGGAGCGCGGACTGCACGGCCTTCTCGAGGTCGCCCGCGTAGAGCTCGCCGATCAGATGCGCAAGCACCTCGGTGTCGGTCTCGCTTGTGAAGACGTGGCCCTTCTCCTCGAGGTACTTCTTGAGCGCCGCGTAGTTCTCGATGATGCCGTTGTGGATCATCGCGATTCCATGGCCGAGCTTCGCGTCGTCGCGGTGCGGGTGCGCGTTCGACTCGGTGACGCCGCCGTGGGTCGCCCAGCGCGTGTGCGCAATGCCGAGCGTGCCCTTGAAACCGCCGCGGTCGTTGATCGTCTTCTCGACGTTCGCCACGCGCCCGACGGCGCGCGCGAGATGGAGACCGCCGTTCATGACGGCGACGCCGGCAGAGTCGTAGCCGCGGTACTCAAGCCGCTTGAGGCCCTCGAGAAGGATGTCCGTGGCCTGACGACGACCGATGTAAGCGACGATTCCGCACATGATTGGGTTTCCAGAGGTTCTGAAGAAACAAGAAGGGTACGGCCACGCCTCGACGCGGTCGAACCTCGCGTGCGTACATCGGCACAGGTGGGGTTTGCCTTCTGCAAAGGATGCGCGTCCGTCGAACAGCCCCGCATCGATTCGCTGTCTGATAACGCGAAATCAACCACTTCGCGTCGACGTTACCCGTCCAGTCGCTTGAGGCGCATGCTGCGCACCCGGACCTCGGTCGGTTCGCCGGAATGGATCTGGATGCCGATCTTTCCGCCTCGCGCGCGCTCGCCCGAGTCGTCGACCACGGTCGCGGTGGGCTTGCCGTCGAGGAAATGGCGCATGGTGTTGCCCTTCGCGACCACGCGATAGGTGTGCCACTGGGAGATGTCGGCCGCTGGCTGCGGCGGCCCGGCGATGGGCGTCAGCGTGCGGGCGCCAGCCGCGTCGATCTCAAGGCGATTTCCCCGCTCGGCAAGGATCCCGCGACCGCCTTCCTCGTAGCACATCGCCGTGTAGTTCGGCGCAGAATGCGCGTCGATCTGCGGACCGCGGAGTCGATACGGCTCGAACAGCTCGCTGCGGTACTGGATGCCCGAGTTGTTGCCGATCACGCGCAGCTCGACCTCGAGCTCGAAGTCGCGGACCTCGCCGTTCCACACGAGAAACGTGTTGTGCGGCGCGGGGTTCGCGCTGGTCGTGCGGCCGACGATCTCGCCATGCTCGACCGACCAGAAGCGCGGGTCGTGGCTGAAGGCGGCGAGCGGCGAAGCCGGGCCGGTGCTTGCCTGCGAGCTGGAGACGATCTTGAGGAATCCGTCGTCGTCGATCTTCATAAACGCCGGGTCCGCCGGATCGCCGCCTGAGCGGAGGTATGCCATGAGGTCAAGGAGCTCGCCCTCGGAAAGCGTGTCGAGGAGCTTCGCCGGCATCGGCGAAGTCTTGCTCGGCCCGATCGACTTGATCGCGCTCCGCTCGATGCGCTCGCGTGCGTCCGACAGCAGGCTTGGGCGAAGCTCGATCGCATCGGTCGCGTCCGCGACGATGCGTCCTGTCATCACGCGGCCGTCGGTCAGCAAGACGTCGCTGTTGAGATACTGGTCGCTGATCGTCTTGTCTGGCTCGACCAGCGAGGTCGCGAGGTCCTCGAGCGAGAATCGCCGCGAAACCGCAGTGAGTTCCGGCCCACCGCTGCCTCCGATTCCGCCGACACGATGGCATTGCGCGCACTGCGCCGCGCGGTAGGCGCGCATGCCCTCGGCGTGATCGCGGCCTCCGGAGAACTGCGGCGCGAGCGCGACGATCGCATCCACCGTCCAGGCGCGGCCCGGGCCCCGCGCAACGAGCACGGCCTCTTCCGCCTGCTTGCCGGCTGCGGTCATCGCAAGGAAGTCGCGGTCGCCATCCGGCGCGTTCGCCACGAACTCGGCGCTGATGCGCCCGAGGAAACCTGCGAAAGAGTTGCCGCCGCTTGCGCGACGGAGATCGGCGATCGCGCGTGCAAAGCGCATGCGAAGGTCGGGCGTCCAGCCGTTCTTCGCGTCGCGGACGGCGTAGGCGATCGCGATCTTCCGCGGCGCCGGAGCGTTGGCGATCATCTCCTGCACCGCGCGGCCATATGGGCCGCCGCGCGCAAGGAGCGCCGCGTCGGCGCCCTTGCCGAGGCCCGGCGCTTCGCGCACGTCGGGCTTCTCGAGAAGCGCGACTGCGACGACGACGGCTTCTGGTGCGTTCATCTTCGCAAGCCATGCGGCGCGGTGCGCGTCAAGCTCATGCGCGCCGTCGACGCCATCCTTCGCCGGGAAATGCGCAAGGACCGCGCGCCTGAGCGCGTCGCCATCCGCAAGGTCGTCCGACTTCGTGGCAAGGCGCAGAAACCACAGTTCGCACGCACGCAACCACTCGCGCTCGAGCGCCGTGCCGCGCACGTCTGGTTCAAGCGCGGCAAGCCGCGACGCGACCGAAGCGCCATCGAGCGATGGGTCGCCGGTGCGACACAGCGCGACGAGCGCAAGGATCGACTGCTGCGAAGCGGCCGGCGCCACGGCGCGCGCGCGCCAGAGCGTCGGGTCCTGATGCTCGAGCACGATGCGCGCGGCGCTTCGGATGCCTGCGTCCGGTGAGGAGAGCGCGACGAACGCCCGGTCGATGGCGGCTTGCGCCTCGGTGCCCGAGAGCGCTCGATGGCTCTTCTCGAGTGCTCGCCGCTCGACGAGCGCGGCGGGCGGCTCCTTCGGCGCGCGCTTGATCGCGATCGGATTCTCCGCACGCACGCGGTAGATCGCGCTCGGGAGATTGCGCCCGCCGACCGCGAAGTACATCGCGCCTTCCATCACGACCGCGTCGGTGAGCGGCAGCGGCCGACCAGCGAGGAATGGCTCGATGCGCAGCGTCGGCGTCGAAGCATCCTTCGAATCCTCGGTCGGCCAGCCCGCCCACATGGTGCCGAAGGTCCAGTCGAGGAAGAACATGCAGTCGTTCCACGGAGCGGGGAACTGGAGGCCCGCAGACGACAGGACGCCGGTCGGCGACGCCGGGCCCACGTCGACCGCTGCCGGTAGCGAATCCGGGCTCCATGCGGGCCACTTGCCGCTGCCCGAGCGCCACCCGTAGTCGACGCCGCTCGCAAGTTCGCACACGCGCGTCGGGCGGTACCACGGCAGCCCCATGTCCCACTCCATGTCGCTGTCGAAGGTGTATGCGCGACCAAGCTCATCGAACGCCGCGTCGTAGCTGTTGCGGAATCCCGCGGTGATGAGTTCCCACTTCGAACCCTCGCGATCGGTGCGCGCAATCCATCCGCCTGGCGCCATGACGCCGACCGCATGGCCATTCGGATCCCAGATGCGCGTGGCGATGATGTCTTCCTGCCACACGCGCGGCACGCGCGAGTTGGCGACGGCCTCGTCGGGCGGCGCGCAGTGGTTTCCGCCGACGACCCAGAGAGAACCGTCGGGTGCAAGCACCACCTGATGCGGCCCATGCTCGCCGCCATCGCGCGCGAATGATCCAAGCAGCTTCTTCTCGTCGTAGGTCCCGTTGCGGTCGGCGTCGCGCAGCCGCCACAGCCCGCGCGCATCGGGCCCGCCTTCGCTGATCACGACGAAGAGATCGTTGTCGACCGCAAGAAGGCCGTGCGCGAACCCGATCGCCGGCTCGACCGCCTCGACCTTCGTCGTTGCGGAATCGGCGCCATTGGCGCAGGGCGTGATCGCGAAGAGCGGCCCGTACTGCGCGCTCGCAATGATGCGGCCCCGGTTGTCGGGAGCAAGCGCCACGACAGAGCCGCGCGCCTTCGGTACCGCATAGACGAGTTCGCAGATCAACCCCGGCGGCACCGCGATCGAGCGGTCGATGTCGCCGACCGTCGCGCCGAATGCGCTCGACACGCCGTCGCCCCATGCGCCCTCGCCGAGCTTCGCGACGACCAACGCGCCTGCGTCGATGCCGTCGACGGAACGCGCCGTCCATGCGCCATCGGTCGCGATGCGCTCGCGACCGCCCGACGCGTTTGTCCACTCGATCACCGCGCACACGCCTGCGGGGCCGCCCTCGTTGCGCGCTTCGATGACGAGTTCGTGCCGACCGGCGGCCAGCGCGCCGACCGTGAATTCGCTCGGCTCCCACCACTCGGTCGACGTGCCGAGCGCGCGCCCATCGAGCGACACGGTGGCCTTGTTGTCGGCGGCAACCACGATGCGCACATCGCGGGCGTCGCCTTCAACGGCGAAGGCGCGCAAGAAGGTCGCCGTGGCGTCGGCGCGCACCGCGCCCACCTGCCAGATCCACGATGGCGCGGCAAGAAGCGCCTGTCGACGCGGCGCCGTCGGCGCAACCGGCAGCGGCGCGTCGATCGCGGCCTTCGCTGCGGCGCGCAACTCGCCGAGCGCGCCCTCCCGCGCGCCTGGACGCGTAAGCACGGTGGGCAGCGCCGCAAGCAGGACCGCAGCCGCAAGCAAGACTCCGAAGGCCGCCAGTCCACACGCAATCGATCGCTGCATCCGCGCAGTCTCGCAAGGCAAGGCACGGAAGTGAAGCGCAAATCCCTGAGATTCAAACGATTTTCCCGCATGTCGCCGTCGTACCATGCGCGCATGGCAGAGGACCTGTGGTCTCCGATCCGCTCGGAACGCCGCGCGAAGGCGGCGCCGCTTGCAGTTCGCATGCGGCCGCGAACGCTCGATGAAATCGCTGGCCAGCGGCACTGCCTCGGCGAAGGTGCGCTGCTGCGGCGCCTGATCGAGCAGGACGCGCTTTCGTCGATGATCGTGTCGGGTCCGCCCGGCACCGGCAAGACGACGCTCGCCGAAGTGATCGCGGCGCGCACGGGAGCATGCACCGAACGCGCGCACGGCGCGACGACGGGCGTCAAGGAACTGCGCGAGAAGATCGAGTCGGCCGCACGTCGTCTCGGCGAGTCGAGCCGGCGCACGCTGCTCTTCGTCGACGAGATCCATCGCCTTGCGCGCAACCAGCAAGATGCGCTCCTCGAGGGAGTCGAGGCAGGAAGCGTGATCCTCTTCGGCGCGACGACGGAGAACCCGACGTGGGCCGTGGCACCGGCTCTGCTGTCGCGCTCGACGGTCTTCCGTCTGCAGCCGGTCGGCGAGGAAGACGTCGCGATCGTGCTGCGCCGCGCGCTCATCCATGCCGACGGCGTCGGCGTCGCGGGGCTCTCGCTTGACGACGACGCGTGCGCACATCTTGCGCGCGCATGCGATGGCGACGTGCGGCGCGCTCTCTCTGCGCTCGAGACGGCTGCGGCGGCCGTACGCGGAAATGCCGAGCCGAAGATCGACCTCGCGCTCGCACGCGCGGCGCTCGATGGGAAGATTCCGGTATTCGACCGCGATGGCGACGAGCACTACGACCTCGCGAGCGCGCTCATCAAGTCGATGCGCGGAAGCGACCCCGACGCCGCCGTCTACTGGCTCGCGCGCATGCTTGTCGGCGGCGAGGACCCTCGCTTCATTTGCAGGCGCCTTGCCATCTTCGCGAGCGAGGACGTTGGAAACGCCGACCCGCGCGCGTTGCAGACGGCGGTTGCGTGCTGGAGCGCGGTCGAGCGCGTCGGCATGCCCGAAGCCCAGCTGATTCTCTCGCAGTGCGTCACGTTTCTCGCCGTCGCACCGAAGTCGAATGCTGCCGCGTGCGCGATATGGGAAGCGATTGCCGACGCGCGCGAGGCGCGCACCGTGCCGGTGCCGTTCACCATTCTCGACCAGACCAAGCGGCGCCTCACGCGCACCGGCGACGATGGCGCGCCGCTCGCTCCTGGCGCTGGCGCGTACCAGTATCCGCACGATCGCGCCGATGGCATCGGCACGCAGGACTATCTCGGCGTGTCGCGAATCTACTACCGCCCGACGAACCGAGGGCTCGAGCAGGCGATCGGAGAGCATCTCGAGCGTATTCGCGCAACCAGGCAGTGCGTGCGCGACGGTACCGTTCCATCGACGATCGACAGGACACCATGATGCGACGAGGATCACGATGAAGAAACCTGCGCCTCGAACGAACGCGACGAAGTCTGCGAAGAATCCCGCAGAGAAATCTGCGAAGCCTCTCAATCCGGCGAAGTCCGAGGCTTCAGCGAAGGGCACGAAGCCCGTGAAGCCTGTGAAGACCGCGAAGACCGCGAAGACCGTGAAGACCGCGAAGACCGCGATGCCGGCGAAGGCCGCGAAGACCGCGATGCCGGCGAAGGCCGCGGACGACGCCGCTGCAGACAACGCGCCCGACGTCTCGCGTGCCGCGAAGCGCGCGCTGCGAGCCGAGGTGCGCGCCGCGATCCGTGCGCTCTCGCGCTTCAAGCGCGAGCGCAAGTCGCGCAGCGTCGCCGACTTCGCCCTGCGCGCCCCGGCCTTCGGCGGGCGCGGGTTGCTGCTTGCGTACCGCGCGCTGCCCGACGAAGCGTGCGTCGATGCCGCGATCGCCGCTCTTGCCGCGCGCGGCTGGCGCGTCGCCGTTCCAACCGTCGATGCGCGTGGCGCAATGCAATTGGTCGAACTGCGCACCGACACCGGCATGCCCGACGTGTTCGATTCCACGCGCTGGACGCTCGATGCGCACGCGATCCGCGCTCCTCGCGTCGAACCGCAGCACACGCGGCGCGTCCGCGCACGGGAAGTCGACGCCGTGCTGGTGCCAGGCCGGGCCTTCGACCGCCTCGGAAACCGCCTTGGGCGCGGCCAGGGGCACTACGACAAGCTGCTCGCCGCGTTGCGGCCCGATGCGCGTGCGGCAACGGTCGGCGTCGGATTCGCAGAGCAGGTCGTCGAATCCGTGCCTGTCGACCCGCACGATCGGCCCGTCGCGTGGCTTGTCACCGACCGGGGTATCACGCGCTGCCACCGCGCGGGGCGCGGCGCGGCTGCGGCGCGCGGGTAGCTGGCCGCCCGCACCGCGCCACGACGGGCGGGCGAGGGTCCGGCGGTCGGGGCCGTACCCTTTCGCCGCGAACCTCGCTACGATCGCCGGGTTCGGACACGCGCTGCGCAGACTGCGTCGGAATGGACCGAGTCGGCCGTGCGTCCGCGTTCGCATACATGCACTCGCCGGCAACCCTGCCCGGCGCGAAATCACGAGGCAAACTCATGGCGCTTGCTAGCCAATCCACCCGATCCGACCGCCCCGTTCTCTCGAGTCGTCGCAGCCAGTCGTCGCTGGCGAGCCGCGGGCTCGTCGTCGGAGTGGCGGCCGCCGCCGCGCTTGGTGGCGCGTTTTGGCTCATGCGCAACCAGGCAAGCGAGTCGGGAGAGGCGCCAGCGCCCGCGCTTTCGGTGCAAGGCGTCCCGAGTGCACGCGATGCGTCGCTTGCGCGGCTCGATCCGACGGTCACGGCCACGCCGATCGCGCCAGCCAGCGCACGCTCGAGCGCGCTTGAACTCGCGATGTCCGATGCAGCGAACAGCGCACGCGCCGAGATCCACCGCGAGAACGCAGAGCGCGCGCTCCTTGCCGAGACTCCGGCCGCAGCCCAGAACGGACAGACGCAGCCCGCGACGCAGCCCGCCGGCACGACCCCGCCGGCATCGCCGCAGCCCGCACCCGCTGCGCCACAGGCGCCCGTCGGAAATGGCTTCGATGGAACGCCGACGAACGCACCGTCTGCAGGTGGCGGCGCACCCCGACACAGCGACTCCGTCGCCGACGCACTCGCGCTGGCAGCAACGAATCCGATCGAGGCCCGCGCAGCGCTTTCGCAGGCGATTCTCTCGGGAACGCTCGGGCCGATCGAGGCGAAGCAGGTGTCCGATGTACTCGCGAAGCTCGGTAACGAACTCTTCTTCACGCCGAACTTCAACGCCAACGACAAGTTGTTTTTCCAGTACACGGTGCAATCGGGCGATTCGCTCGAGCGGATCGTCCGCAAGCACAAGCTTGGCTGCGACTGGCGTCTGGTGGCGCGCATCAACAACATCAAGAAGCCCGAGGCGATCCGCGTGGGCCAGCGGCTGAAGCTGCCGAAGGGCCCCTTCAGCGCGGTGGTCTCGAAGCGCGACTACCGCGTCGACCTCTGCATCGGCGCTGGCTCCGAGCGCGTGGTGTTCATGTCGCTGCCCTGCGGTCTCGGCAAGTCGAACGGCACGCCGGTCGGGCGGTTCAAGGTGCGTGCGGGCTCGAAGCTCCTCAACCCCGAGTGGCGCAACCCAATCACTGGTGAGTTCTTCAACGCCAACGATCCGGCGAACCCGATCGGCGAGCATTGGCTCGGCCTTGAGGGAATCGAGCCTTCGAACTCGGCGCTCCTCGGCTACGGCATGCACGGCACCATCGAGCCGAATTCAATCGGACAGGATCAGAGCCTCGGTTGCGTGCGGCTCCTCGCGGACGACATCGCGATCGTCTGGGAAACGCTTGGCGACGGCTGTGAGGTCGAGATTCGGTAGTTGAGCGCTCGCGACGTGATTTTCGGCGCTCGCGACTCGCGAGCGCCAAAAACTACGGGTGCCCGGGGACGTCAGTCCCCGGAACGAAACGCGCCGGAGTCGACGGCGAACATCACCTCCTCCGCAGACTCAACCCTGCGGCCACCCTTCATTTCCGACTCCGACGATCCCAGCCGCGCGATGCCAACCCTGTTGGTGCCGTCCGCCATCGACTCCCTCGCTCGCTACGCTGCACGCGATGGCCAAGCCACTCGTCGGCATCACCATGGGCGACCCCCTCGGCATCGGACCTGAGGTCGTCGTCAAGGCGCTCTCCGATCCTGCGCTGCGCGCGTCGGCTCGGTTCGTCATATACGGCGACAACGAACTGCTGCTGGCCGCGGCCGACCGCGCCAAGATCACGCCGACCTGGTTCCGCGCCTCGAGCGACCACGCGCGCGACGGCACCATGGTGCTCGGCGACCTCACCGTCATCGACTACGGCATCGCCGCCACGCTTGGCAGCGCGCACGAGCCATCAAAGGCTGGCGGCTTCGCCTCGAAGACATTCGTCGAGGACTCGATCGTCGACGCCCTGCGGCCGCACGGCGACCCCCGCCGCCTCGATGCGGTCGTCACGGGGCCGATCTCGAAGGAATCGTGGGCATCCGCTGGCTTTCGCTGGCCCGGCCACACCGAACTGTTCGCAGCGCGCACGAAGGCCAAGCGGCAAGCGATGGCGTTCGTCTCGCCCCGGCTCAACGTGGTGCTTGCGACCACGCACGTGCCGCTGATGGAGCTGCGCAACCTTCTCACGATCGGACGCGTCCACGAGCCGATCGTGCTCGGGCATGAACTCTGTCAGCGCCTGGGCATTGCGAATCCGCGCATCGCCGTCTGCGGACTCAATCCGCATGCCGGCGAAGGCGGTCTCTTCGGCGACGAGGAAATCCGCGTCATCAAGCCCGCGATCGATCTTGCGCGCAGCGGCGGCATCGACGTGCATGGTCCCTTCCCAGGCGACACGATCTTCATCGATGCGGCGGCTGGCTCGTGGCATCTGGTCGTCGCGATCTATCACGACCAGGGGCTCATTCCAGTCAAGCTGCTCGGATGGGACAAGGCCGTCAACGTCACCCTCGGGCTTCCGATCGTGCGCACGAGCCCCGATCACGGAACTGCGTTCGGCATCGCTGGCCGCAATCAGGCGAGCGAAGGCTCGATGCGCGCTGCGATCGAGCTTGCCGTGCGGCTGAGCGCGACCTGACGCGCTTCGCCACGGCCGCGCACGTTGCGTCACTTGATGAACGGAATCGCCAGCGGATAGCTGAATGGTCGATCCTGCACCGACGCGATGAGGCCGAGAATGCCAACGACGATTGCGTAGACGATCCCCGCCGCCACAATGCCGGCGGCAATGAACGGCCCGATGAGCGTCAGAAGGCCAACGATGCCGACGATGATCGAGAGAACCCACGCGACGAGCATGGTGATGTGGCAGTTCAGCGCCGACTTCGCCTCTCGCACGATCCCCGCGTTCTCCTTACCGACGACCCAGACGATGGCCGGGACCACCACCAGTCCAACTGGGATCGCAACCGACGCGGCAATGCTCGCGCGGCATAGCACGGCCGCCAGCTTCGGGTTGAGCCCGGAGATGGCTGCGGCCGTCACCGAGCGCGCGCACGCCGGACAGTGCGAGACCCCGATCTCGTGACGCTCGCCACAGAAGCGGCAGAAGAGGAACCCCGGCGACGATGCGCCGGCGGAAGATCCCGGCGATGACGGCGCCGATGAAGCCGTTGCGGAGTCGACCAGTCCCGGAATCGCCGCAGCCTCGATCCACGTCGCGCGCGACGGATCGTGGATCCACGTCGAGCCCGTGATGGAGCCGGCGGTCGCAAGACGCCGAAGCTCATCGAATTCGACAGGTCCCATCGCAGTTCCACGCTGCGACCAGTACCAGCCCGGAGTTGAGGAAGTCGAGTGCTGCATGGAAACCGGAGTGAAGCGATCGCGCTCTCGCAGGTCATGACACGGGCAGGCGACGATGGTCGGCGCGCACCACGATCGAGGGACTGTTCTTCGGCGCACCCACGCCGTGCTTTCACCGTCGGACCGGGTCGCCGCCAACCGGAGAAATCTTCCTGCAAAAGTGTAGGAAACGGGAGGCGCAGCTGGAACGTCGGATAGGTTCCGGGTCCTGTCGGACGCATGCAAGCGTCTGGAATCCATCGCAAGACGGGCAGATGCCCGGGAAAGGAAGTGGGACCATGTCCCTTCTCGCTGTCACATCGAATGGTGGCCTCGCATCGCGTTCAGAGGCCAGTACTGGAGGTCACGCATCTGCGAAAGAGGGCCGCCGACGCCTGCGCGGGCGCGATCGGTCGCCAGGCCGACCGGCTGGGCCCGGATCCTCGAGCGCTGGCGCAGCCCGCCCGATCTCGACGCCGTCGCGCGCCGCCATCTGCAGTGCGGCGCTCTCGGCGCTCGTTGCCGGTGCGGCGAACGCGTCGTTGATTGCCTCCTGGAACCTCAATGGAATCATGGCTGGCGACCCCCCCGTCGTCGCCGCATCCACCGGCTCGGGCACGCTCGACTGCACCGCGCTGACCCCAGGCTACACCGTGATGCAAGGAACGACCCTCGGTGCGTTGCCGGGCGAAACCGCTGGCAACGCGCTCGCCATCGTCGGGACGGACGCCAATAAGTCGGCGTTCTACTTCGATCTTGGCGCCGTCGGCGCTCGCGAACTGACGGTGAGCTTCGCAGTGCGTCGGTCGACCACTGGGTTTGCGAGTAACCGCCTCGACTACTGGAGCGGCTTCTCGTGGATCAGCTTCGCGAACTTCGGCGCAAGCACGACCGCATGGGAGCTGCAGTCCCACGCGCTCAACCTCAGCGCCCCATTGACGCCGGGAACGCTGGCGCTGCGCGTCGTCGTCGACGGCGCGACGGGTAGCACGGGCAGCATCCGCTTCGACAACCTCGCGGTGACGTCCACACCCGTGCCTGCGCCCGCGGGAACGCTTGCGCTGCTCGGCGTCGCTGGCTGCGTCGCGCGGCGACGGCGCCGCTAGGTTCTGTCTGACGGGGCCATCTCGCAGGACCCGCAGCGCATCGGCCTGTACGGGACGTGCGAGCGATGCCGTCGAATGCCGTCACTCCTCCCAAAAGAGATCCCGCCCACGCGCTGGCGTGGGCGGGGTCTCAGGACTTGTCGGACGGGCTCGTTGCTCCATGGGCTCGGGCCCCGACGTCACGCGATGCCAAGCCACTCTCGGAAGAGGAACTCGAAGCGCTGCGCGAGAAGCGTGATGCGTCCCATGACGGTGAGGCCGAAGGCGCCACCAAAGGTGATCATCAGGAACCAGATGCCAAGGCGCGCGGTCTTACCGACAGCGCCCTTGTGCTCGACCGAGAACAGGAAGTAGGTGAGCACGCTCAGCACCCCCACCACTCCGACGACTCCCGACACCGAACCCCAGAAGTCGAAGGACCGGATCTCGACGCCGGCTGCGTCAACGCTCGACGTGAACGCGACGAGCGGCTTCATGGTCGCCGCGATCTGCGCAAGAAAATCGGACTCGAGCGCCGAAGTGATGCGCAGTCCGGCGGTCACGCCGATGATCATCGCGATCGGCCACACGGAGATCCACTGCCCCTTCGGCGCAAGCCGCCAGAGAAGCATCCCGCCGAGCACGAGCGGAACGAGCGAGAGCAGGAAATCCTGGGTCGGCGTCGCAGAGATTGCCAGCGACGGCATCACGTGCTCCCGGACAAGCGTCGGACTCAGCTTCGCAAAGAGCTGCGGCACCAGCGTCGACCAGAAGGCATAGACCATCCAGTAGGCCGCGGAGACGCCGATCAGGATGCTCTCGCACACCTTGTACAGCGGGTTGTCCTTGAACAGGAAGGAGAAGATGCCGAGCGTCATGAGCGCGGCGACCCAGATGCCCACGGTTTGCCAGAGCGACCGCGCGGCCTCCGCTGCCGAGGCGTCGCCGGTCTGGGCGGCGGCCGCCACTCTCAGCACGCAGATAGACACGCCGAGCGCGGCAAGCGAGATCCACAGGAGGGTGTGGCGTCGCGGTGCGGGACGGCGGTCGGTGGTTTCATTGCCTGCTTGGTCGTTCACCGAGCACCTCCGCGCGGGCGACCCGCGATCATGGCGACGTTTCCGAGGATGATCAGGCCGATCATGAGAAGGTGCGCGACGAGTTGCGGGCCCATGCGCACGCGGCCCTGTCCAATCACCGTGGAGTCAGGCGCGGGGTACTTCTCCTCGACGAGCGTCTCGTACTCCGCCGCGCCCTTGACGGCGACGAGGATTCCCTCGAGCTGCTGCGGGTAGTAGGGAAGCAGTTGTCCGACCTGAACGCCTGTCGAGCCTGCGACCACGCTGAACGCATCAGGCATCGCGCCGTTTCCGTACAGCACCCACTCCTTCGCGCCGGGGTAGCCGGCGGAGACGGAGGCGATGAGCTTGAACGCGCCGAGGTCCTCGACACCCTCGAGGAGCGGGAGATTCTCGATCGCCTCGCCGGAAGCGTCGTTGGGGTACTGCTTGGGCAGGTTCGTGGCCAGCAGCTTGATGACGCCCTCATTGCCCGCCTGGAAGCCGAGCTGTACGTAGTCCACGCCCTCCTTGTACTCGGGGTGGAACGGCTTGAGCACCGTCTCGATGGTGCGGTCCGCCTGCTGCTTGCCGAGCGGCCACAACGCGGTGAACACCATCTTGAGCCGACGCGACGCGCAGTGATGGACCAGCGCACTCGCCATCGGCTGCAGCTCTGCGGCGCTCGCGGGGTCGTAGTCGAACGAGATCAGGATCGTCGACCCCTCCGGGACGGCCTCGATCGCGTTGAACGTGGCCTTCGCCATCGGTCCCGGATACTCGGGGAAGCGCAGCTTCAGCAGGATCGGCACCGCGATCGACAGTCCCATCGCCAGGAAGATCCAGCGCCGGTCGAGGCGCGTCAGGACGCCGATGAATCCGCGCGCCTTGGTCGTTTGAGCTTCATTCGTCATGCATCACCTCGGTGAGGATCGTGCGGATTCAGTTCTTGGAGAGGTAGCTGCGGTCGATGCCGAGGATGAGCCGCAGGCTCATTGCCACGATGCCGAGCGCGATGCCGATCATGATCGCCCGCATGCCCGCGGTCTGGACATGGTTCATGATCCCTGTCTTGATGTGGTCGAGGCGCAGGAACGCGAACGCGCTGTCCTCGGGAATCCAACCGGTCAGGAACATGCCGGCCGCGGTCTGGGCCAGCAGCACGATGAACGCGGTGCCGAGCAGGAGGATCGACTCCACGTTCTTCGCGCGGAACGCGCGGAACGCCGCGCTCGCCACGTAGAACGCGAGCATCGCGAACATCGTCGCCGTCAGCGGCGACATCACGTACTCGTACATCCATCCGAAGGGCGACGCGGCGGATTCATACGAACCCGCGAACGCGACGCCCGGATGCTTCGGATCGGGCACGGCCCCGACCTTGAGGAGACCCACGACGAGCATGAACGCGAAGGACCCGAGCGTGATGGCCGCATAGCCCCAGCCCGCGCGCTGCGACGAGATCTTCTCGAGGTTCACCGCGATGAGGTTCCCCGCGCCAAGCACGAGCGCGACCGCGGCGAGGATGTTGAACCACGTGGTGACCGTCTCGCCCCAGCTCTGCGCGAACGAGAGGAAGTACGCGGCGACCATGATGGTGCCCGATAGACAGAGGATCGCGATTGGAATGGTTCGCTGCATCATGGATCAGCCTCCGATGAGATCCTTGAATCCGGTCATGAACTTCCCGATCTCGCCCGGGACGATCGCCGCGACGGTCGAGAGCCCGACGCCGACCACGATCAGCGCCATCGCGATCAGCTTGCCGAAGTCCTGCCCCTGGATCGACCCGAGTTGCACCTTCTCGCCGGAGAGGTACGCGCTGGCCGCGAAGAACTCCTCGCCGATCAGCGTGTAGTCGCACGCCGCCACGAAGAACGGAAGCTGCGACGGCTCAGCGGTGCCGGCGATCTGGATCGCTCCGATCGAGTTGCCGTTTTCCGCGAACAGCAGGCTCTCTGCGTAGAACGCGCCCATGTAGAAGCATGCGGCGGGGCGCTCGCGCATCATCGTTCCGGTCACCGCGGCGACATAGCCAAACTGCTCGTCGGTGATGTAGTTGATCTTCCCGGCGTCGTACGTCTCGGGCCGGCCTGCCTCGAAGTGCGCGGCCTGCACGACGTCGCGCGCCGCCGACATGACGATCGAGCGGCTCGTCGGCACCTCGAGCTTCGCGTCGTACTCGGCCGCGGTCTTCGCGACACGGCCGAGGATGGTGACGCCGGCGACCGTCTGGATCTCGGTCATGTCCATGATGCCCGGGATGAAGAGGACAGGCCGCCCCATCTCGGTCGCGCGTCCGATCGCCTCGTCGACTGCATCGAGCGCCGCCATCCGGCGGATCTTGACGACCCGGCCCGATCGCGCGAGCTCGATCGCGACGATGATCGCGACGCCGACAACCACCAGCATGACGAAGAGCGGCAGACGGTCCATCTTGAACCAGGTCCCCTCCGCAGCGACGGCGGCGGCGGCATCTGCAGCGCCGGCGCCAACATCGCCAAGCGCCGCCACGCAGGGCACGAGGATCGCCGCCGAAGCAACCGCAAGTCCGGTGTGCAATCGCCTTGAACTCAGTCGCTGCATGAACTCTCCTTGCTGCGCCATGGGGCGCGTCAAGCCAGTACAGGCTCAGGTCTCGATCAACTCGATGTTCGCCCTCGGCACCGTCACGCTGCGGCCATCGCCGAGCTTGACCTCGAGGACACGCGCCTTCGAGCCCGAGCCAAGCACTGCGGGCTCGCTCGGCAGCGCCGAGACCGAACCGAGCAGCCCGAAGTACGGATCGCGGATGAGGCGCACCTGCGTTCCGATCTCGAGCGCTCCCTCCTCAGGCCGCGCGCCCTGCGCAGGCTGTGCGTCGCTTGGCCGGCGCGCGATCACGATCTCTGGACGCATCACGCCTGCGCGGATCTGCGTCGCGCCATTCACGCTCGCCTCGCGTCCGCCGAGCCGTTCACCCGTGCCGTCCGCACCGTCGCGCGCGAAGCCCTCCAGCAGGGCGAATGTGCGCTCGGCCATCGCGATGTCGCCGAATCCCTCGGTGATCACGATCGTGATTCCGATCTTCTCGGTGCCCGTGATCGCGACACCAAGGTCGTAGCCGAGGATTTCCTTGAGGTCCGAGTCGTCGATGCCGCCGGAGACGATCGCCGCGACACCCGCTGCCTGCGCGGCCTTGACGGCGGCCGCCGTCACGCGCGCGCCGCCGACGACGACCGCGCCCTTCATGTCGGGCTTGATCAGCGTGGCGTCGAGCGGCTGGTCGTGACGGGTGCAGGCCATGCGGATCGGGCCGACGGTTTCGCCGCCGACACCGAAGATTCCCTGCACGAACGCTGCTTCCGTCTCGATCAGCGCACCCTCGTTCGGAAACACCTCGACCACGCGGCCGTCGACATACGCCTTCACCTCGACGGGAAGCGGCGCGCCGCGCAGGATCACCTGCCCTGTCGTCGTGCTGATCGACTCGATGGTGCCTGCCGCCGGCGAGGCGCACTCCTTCTTGCCGATGCCGAAGATGCCCTTCGACCGCGCAAGGGGCTGACCGGCGACGACGGCGTCACCCTGCTTCACGAGCATCAGCGACGCGAGGTCGCCGGCGGGCACGCCGAGCTGCGACGAGACCGCGACCGGCGTCACGTCGCCCTCGATGTAGGTGCGCGCCACGACGTCGCGCGCCTTGACGGCGTCGCCGACCTTGACGAGCACCTCGCCGTGCACGGGAAGAAGCCGGCGGCCGCGGTAGGCCGCGCGTGCAGAAACCTTGAGTCCGGGCGTGTAAGCCTTCGCCATCGCTCAGCGAGTCTCCCACAAGTTCGCCCAGCGCGCCACCGCCGCGCGGCGATCTGCCGGATTCTCGGGCAACACCAGCGGCCTTCCGCGTGCGTCAAAGAGGATCCCGACCGTGCCGCCCTTGACACGCCGCGTCACCGGCTTGCCCGGACCGGCGCCGAGGTCGAACTCCTTCGCGGGCTCGACAACCACCTCGACCTCCTGCTCGGGCCCGACGCGGACCAAGGCGACGTCGCCGCAGGCCAGTTCGCCCGAGGCGCTCACAGCGCCCGACACCCGGTAGGAGAAGCACTTCTTGCCCCACTTGCCCTCGCCCTTCGCCGCCACCGACCAGCCGAGGCGCACGAGGCAATCGCGCTCGAACACCTCCATCGCAGCCTCTGGCTGCACGCTCGCCAGCACGCCGAGGTGCGGCATCATGAAGATCGAGTCCTTCGCCAGCTGCGTGAAACCCTGCGGCTCGAAGCTGTCGACGAGCATCGCAGCCGTCTGTTCCAGCTTGGGCGCGTGGCTCAGCACTCCGCCGGACGCGACGAGGAGATCGAGTCGCATGTCGTCCACGATCGTCTGTCCGCTCGCCTGCTGCGAGAACAGGTCGCCGACGGTGCGCTGCTGCTGCACGCCCTTCAGCGTCGTGGCGAACTCCTTGTGCTGGACATACGCCAGCCGAAGCGCCTCGCGCGCCACGGCCTGCTCGAAGACCAGCGCCTCCGCCGACTGCGGGATCGTGGTCGGTCGGATCATCTTGTTCTTCACGCGGTTGCGCAGCTCGCGCTCGTCCATGTCGATGTGCACCCAGCGCAGCACCTTGTCGAGTCCGGCCTCGGCGCACACGTTCGAGATCGAATAGCTCATGCCAAGGTTCGCGCTCACCGTGCGGTTGAAGGTGCCGTCGAACACGCTGAAGACGTCGGTGGTCGCGCCGCCGATGTCGACGCAGACGGCGTTGAGGCGGTCGCGCGCGGCGATCCGCTGCAGGATGTCGCCCACGGCGCCGGGCGTCGGCATGATCGGCGCGTCGCTCCACGAGATGAGTTTGTCGTAGCCGGGCGCGTGCGCCATCACGTGCTCGAGGAACACGTCGTGGATCTTGTCGCGCGCAGGTCCGAGGTTCTCCTGCTCGAGCGTCGGGCGCAGGTTGTCGACCACCGCGAGGTCGAAGCCCTTGCCAAAGATTCCGCGCACCTGCGGCGCCGCATCCTTGTTGCCCGCGTAGATCACGGGCAGTTCGTACTCGCCGCCGAATCGCGGCCTCGGCTTTGCGGGCGCGATCTGCTCGGCGATCTGCACGACCTGCTGCACGTTGCCGCCGTCGGTTCCGCCCGAGATCAGCACCATGTCCGGGCGTAGTTCGCGAATTCGCTGGATGCGCTCGTGCGGTCGTCGCTTGTCGTTCGACGCGATCGTGTCCATGACGATGGCGCCCGCACCGAGCGCGGCGCGCTTCGCGCTCGCCGCCGTCATCTGCGCGACGACGCCGGCGACGACCATCTGCAGTCCGCCACCTGCGGAAGAAGTCGAGATGTAGAGATCGCAGCCGTCCGGGTCGTTCGGGCCCTTGCGCCGGATGATGGTGCCGTCATCGGCGATGAAGCGGCGTCCAGCGAGTTCGCCGATCTCGGTCAGCGAGTTCGACACGCCGATGGTGACGTCCGCGAACGGCTCCTCGACGGTCGTCGGCGCCTCGGCGCGCTGCGTCTGTCGCCAGCCGTTCCCGACGCGCTCGACGAGGATGGCCTTCGTCGTGGTCGAGCCGCAATCCGTCGCGAGGATGTAGCGGAGCTTCGAAGGATCGATGGAAAGCGCGGCAGGGGAAGGGTGACTCGGCACGGACATGCGGGTAAGGTAGCGACGTGAGGGACTTTCTCCGCAACGCCTTCGCCCTCGACGACGGGAAGCCCTGCGAGCCGACCCCGAGCCAGCGCGTCGTCCTCGAGAAGCTCGCAGGCGAGATCGCCAAGCGACGGTTGACCAGCCCGACGATCGCCTTCCTGGAGATGTCGCGGCCCCTGAACGGCCTCGGAGCCGCCGTCATCCAGTTCATCACCCCCGTGGCCGCGACGCTGGCCAACCCGGAGCATCTGCGCGAGTTCTCGGAGTTCCTCGAGAAACGCGGATCGGTCGACTACCTCTGCCGCATGCTCGAGGCAGCGGAGAGCGCCCGCTCCGGCGGATGCTGCGCAGGCGCATCCGGCGAGGGTGACGACGCGTCCGGGAAACCCGGCTGACGGCGCCACCGAGCCTCCTGGGCCGCCGTCCGGCAACCCCGAGAGACAGACCCTAGCGTGCATCGCGCAGCGAGAACGCAGCGACGCTCTCCCGGAGCCGCTGGCTCGCGCGCTGGAGTTCCTCGGCGGTGCGGCCGAACTCCTCGGCGCTTGCGACGGTGCGCTTCGCCGCATCGGCAAGCTCGCTCATCGACTGCGAGATCGTGGCGGCGCCCTGCGATTGGCTCGACATGCCCGTGGCGACGCTGCGGAAGCGATCGGCGTTCGCGCCCACTTCCTCGATGATCGAAGTCATCTGCCGGCTCGAGGTCACCACCTCGTCGACGCCGCGGCGCACCTTCTCGGCAAAGCGATCCATCTCCATCACGCCAGCGCCGACCGCGGACTGCATCTCGCGCACCATCGACTCGATGTCGAGCGTCGCGCCCGCGGTCTGGTCTGCGAGGCGGCGGATCTCACGCGCGACGACGAGGAACCCGCGGCCCTGCTCGCCGGCCTTCTCGGCCTCGATGGCCGCGTTGACCGAAAGCAGGTTCGTCTGGTCGGCGACCTTCGCGATCGTCGTCACCACGCCATTGATGCCGGACGCACGCTCGCTGATCGCGGCGAGGCGCGCGGCGATTCCCTGCGTCGCCTCCGCAAGTTCGCGCATGGTTCGGTCGACCGCCTCGAGCCCGGCGCGGGTTCCGTCGGCAAGGCCTGCCGTGCGCTCGGCAGCGCCTTCGACGTCGCGCATGGTGCTCGAGAGCTCGCGCCCGGTGGAATCGATCTGACGCGTGGCAGCCGCGATCTGCGCGGTCGTCTCACCGAAGCGAAGCGCCATCTGCGATTGCTCGCGGCTCGTCGTGCCCAGTTCCAGCGCGCTCGAATCAAGCGTAACGCCGGCGCTCTTGATGCCCGTGAGCAGCGCGTTGAGATTCGTCTGCATCCGCTGAAGGCTTCGTGTCAGCACGCCCGCCTCGTCATGGCTCCGGCACGCGGCGATCTCGCAACGAAGATCGCCGTCGGCAATTCGGTTCGCAGCGATCGCCGCCGCGCGGACGCGGCGCGCCGTGCGCACCGCCACCACCATCACCACCCCCGCCGCGACGATGAGCGCACCGAACACGATCACGCCATTGCGCAGCAGTTCCGCGCGGATCGGCGCGACGACCAGTTCCCGCGGCTTCGTGAAGACGAGCGTCCAACCGCCGTTCTCGATGCGCACGCCCGTCGAGAGAAGGCGCGACCCATCGCGCGGATCGGTCGAGTCGAGCACGGCGCCATCCGCATCGGACGCGCGCAGGAACGGCGCAACCAGCGGCGCGACGGCCGTCTCCGACACAGGGCGCGTGCGCAGCGCGACATCGCTCGCAGCAGCCGGGCCCGCGGTGCCCTCGGGGTCCGTCGTCGCCACGATGAAGCGTCCGCGCGAAGAGACGAGATACGCAATCGCGCCCGACTCCTCCGCCCGCGCACGCACGATCGCCTCCAACGACGCAAGCGTGCGATCGGTCGCCCCGATCCCGCGGAATCTCCCGCCGATCACGATCGGATGCGACTGCTCGACGACCAACTGGCCGTCGTAGAGATACGGCTCGGTCACGAGCGTTGCGGCCTTGCCGGTCTCGGCGAAGGCGCGGCGCACGCCGTCGTAGTAGAGGCCCGCCTCGTAGTCGACGAGCGCCTTGACGGCGATCCTGTCGCCCTTCGTCCAGTCTCGGAAGGGATACGGAATGAAGCGACCCGCAGCATCAAGCCACTCCTTCGGATCGGACGCGAGCGACGCCGAGTCGTTGCCGTCCGCGTTCGGCTCGTAGGCGACGTAGGCGGCCGCAAGATCCGGGCTCGACTCGAGCGTGCGCTTCAGGAGATCGACCGTCAGCGCGCGCTGGCCGAAGAGCCCCGCTTCCTGCTGCACGGCGAGCAGCCTCGCGGTGTCCATCGCGCGGATGTTCGATTCCTCGACCTGCGCGGCAGTGAAGAGCGCATGCCGCAGAAGCTCGTTCTCCGCCATCCGCTCGAGATCGTCGAACTTGTCCGCGGCGCCCCAGGCCAGCACCCCGGCCATGAGCCCTGCCGCGGGGAGCACCCCGAACACCACGAGCCGCCCTGTGAGCGACTGAGAGAAGGGAATGCGATCGAGCAAGGAGTCGGAGACGGCCATCGAGAGGGATGGTAATGGATGACACGTCCGCAGTACGATTGGCGACATGACCCCGAGCACCCCCGCGCCGTCCGCGTCACAGAAGCCTGGCGTCGTCTCCCGCTTCCAGTCGATTCCAGACACGCCGGGCGAGCCGAACGGGCTCATGGCCGATGGCTCCGTCATGGCGCCGTTCAACCTGCTCGATTGGGTCGCCGCGAACAGCGAGCACTTCAAGCCGCCGGTCGGCAACAAGTATCTTTACTCGGGCCGCGACTTCTTCGTGATGATCATCAAGGGCCCCAACGCGCGCAACGACTTCCATCAGGTCGACAGCGAGGAGTTCTTCATCCAGCTGAAGGGCGATGTGCACGTGAAGACGATCGAGGAAGGCGTGGTGAAGGTCCACAAGATCCGCGAAGGCGAGGTCTTCTTCATCCCGCCGAACGTGCCGCACTCGCCGCAGCGCGGGCCGGACACGCTCGGCCTCGTCGTCGAGCGCCGCCGCCCGCAGGGCGAGCCCGAGCACCTCATCTTCTTCTGCGAGAAGTGCAACTCGCTCGTCTACGACAAGGTGTTCGACTGCAAGGACATCGTGCAGCACTTCGCCCGCGCGATGGAGGAGTTCTGGGCCGACCCAGTGCTCTCGACCTGCAAGAAGTGCGGATACCGCATCACGAAGCCGTGATTTGAGCGCTCGCAACTGGCCTGCGGGCTGCGCTGCGCGCAGGGCCGCAGGCCTTTGCTCGCTTTGGTCAGGCCGGGCGGAGTGAATCCGCCTCGGCCTGGTAGGCGCGTTTCGGCGCTCGCAACTGGCCTGCGGGCTGCGCTGCGCGCAGGGCCGCAGGCCTTTGCTCGCTTTGGTCAGCCTCGCCGCGAGTGAATCGCGGCGGGCTGGAGACGCCGGAGTCTGACACCACGGGTGCCCGGGGACGTGAGTCCCCGGAACGACACGCGTCGGAGTCGACGGCTGACATCATCCGTTCCGTTGTTTGAGCGCTCGCGACTCGCTTCGCTTTCGCTCCCTCTGGTCAGCCAGGTTCGGTCCGTCAGACCGACGAAGACCAAAGATCCGTCGCGGCGCCCGGGTGGCAAGGAGGCGAGGCGAGGCTGTATCCGCAGCGATACAGCGAGCCGATGACGACGCCGCCAGCCGGGATGCCGCGCGGATCGACGTCCGGCGGTCTGGCGGATCGAACCTACCGCGAGTGAATCGCGGCGGACTGGAAGGCGCGTGATTTGAGCGGTTGCGGCTGCGGCCGCTCCCTCTGGTGCTGAACACGCCAAAGGCGGCTGTCGCAAGCAGCCGCCGCGAGAATGATGCAGCGCTCGCGACGTGTTTGAACGGCTGCGGCCGCTTGAGAACGAGCGCGAAGCGCGAGCGCTGAACCACTCGACGGCGACAGCCTTTCATGGGTGCCACCGCTTCCAGCGGTGCGGAGTCCGGGTGCGTCGACATGCGCGCTGTGCCGTTGCGCATGCGAAGCCATCACGAGAGCTGGCGGCACACGCGGAAGGCTGCCGACCCGGGCGCATTCCGCTCGTGCTTCGCGCTCGACGATGCATCAGCCGCCCCGCTCCCGCTCACAGCTCGACCTGCGCGCCGAAGTCGACCACGCGGTCGGGCGGCAGGCTGAACGAGCGGGTCGCGTCGGCCGAGTTGCGCGTCAGCATCACGTAGAGACGCTTGCGCCATCCAGCCATCCTTGCTTCGCCCGTCGGAACCACCTGGGTTCTGCGCGCAAAGTAGGTCGTCTGCTCGGGGTCGAAGTTGAAGCCGTACTGACGCGCGCGCTCGAGGAGCCGCGGGATGTTGGGGCTTTCCATGAAGCCGCAGAGCGCCGTGATCTTCCACACGCCGTCGGGCAGCCACTCGACGCGCACCTGACGCGCGGCCGGCACGACCGGCAGATTCGACGACACGATCGTCATCAGCACGACCTGCTCGTGCAGCACGTGCGCGTGCTCGACGAAGTGCTTCAGCGCAAGCGGCGTGTTGTAGTTCGTGGTCAGGAACACCGCCGTTCCCGGCACGCGCGGAATCGCCTCGGTCCACAGCTTCGCCAGGAAGTCGTGGATCGACTGCGTCTCCTCCGCAAGCTTGCGACCGACGATAAAGCTGCCCTGCACCCAGGTCGACATCACCACGAACGCCATCAGCGCGATCGCGAGCGCGAACCAGCCGCCCGAGAAGAATTTGAGCATGTTCGCGCCGGCGAGCAGACCGTCGACCAGCAGGAAGCTGCCCGCGACCAAGATGACCCAGCGGCGACGCCAGCGCCAGAAGCGACGGGCGACCATCGCGAAGATGATCGTGGTGATCATCATGTCGAGCGTCACGGCGATGCCGTAGGCGGCCGCGAGCTTCGAGGAGGACGGGAAGAGCAGCACCGTGAACAGGCAGCAGACAAGCAGGATGCCGTTCAGCGACGGAATATAGATCTGCCCCTCCTGCTCGCCGCTCGTGTGGATCGTGTCAAGGCGCGGAAGCATGCTCAGGCGGATCGCCTGGCGTGCCAGCGAGAACACGCCCGAGATGAGCGCCTGGCTTGCGATGATGGTCGCGGCCGCCGCGAGCGCGATCATCGGGTAGACCAGCATGTCGGGAACGAGTTTCCAGAACGGATGGAAGTCCTCCGGCACGGTCCCGCCGCTTCCCTCGAGTGCGTTGAGGAGCAATGCGCCCTGTCCGAAGTAGTTCAGGACGAGGCCAGGACCGACCAGCAGGTACCAGCCTATGCGGATCGGCTTGATGCCGAAGTGGCCCATGTCGGCGTACAGCGCCTCCGCGCCAGTCACGCAGAGCACGATCGATCCGAGCAGGAGGAACACTTCGACCGGGTGCTCCTGGATCAGCCAGATCGCATACATCGGATTGAGCGCGCGCAGCACCTCCGGGCGCTCGAGGATCGCGATCAGCCCGAGCACTCCGAGCGTCGTGAACCAGACGCACATGATGGGGCCGAAGAACTTGGCGATCTTTGCCGTGCCGAACTGCTGAAAGTAGAAAAGGCCGATCAAGATGATCAGCGTGAGCGGAATCACCGCCGGCTTTAAGGCGGGATTCTGGTACTCGAGCCCCTCCATCGCCGAGAGCACGGAGATCGACGGCGTGATCACTCCGTCGCCGAAGAGGAGGCCGGCGCCGAAGATCGCGATCATCGAGAAGTAGAAGCGGCTGCGGCGCGACTGGGCGCTGAGGCCGCGCGGGATCAGCGAAAGAAGCGCGAACGTGCCTCCCTCGCCGCGGTTCGAGGCGCGGGTGATGACGAAGATGTACTTGATGTTGACGACGAAGACGAGCAGCCAGAAGACGATCGAGAGGATGCCCCGGATGTAGACCTCGTCCACCGACTCGCCGTTCTCCCGGAGGTGCGCGAAGGACTCCTTCAGCGCGTACAGCGGGCTCGTGCCGATGTCCCCGAAGACGACTCCGATGGCGCCGATGGCGAGGGCGGCATAGGCCTTCGGCGAGAGATGCTGTGCTCTGCTGTTGGACACGACTGAGCGACGCAGTGTAACTGTCCAAGCGCCGAGGCGGTGCGGGCCAAGAGTCAGACTCCCCCGCAAGCGGATAATCTGCGTCAAAGGGCTCCATGCGCACCATCGACCTGCATACCCACATCCTTCCGCCGTCGTGGCCCGACCTCGCCGAGAAGGCGGGGACGAGCGGCTGGCTCGCGATCGAGCACCTCGGGCGGGGCGCCTCCGGCTGTGACTGCGCACGGCTCACGATCGACGGACGGCACTTCCGCGACATCGAGGCGAACTGCTGGGACTCCGCCACGCGCCTCCGCGAGTGCGCCGAGCACGGGATCGACATGCAGGTGCTCTCGACGGTGCCCGTGATGTTTTGTTACCACCAGCCCGCGCACGCCGCGCTCGAGCTTGCGAGGCACCTCAACGACCACATTGCCGGCGTCGTTCGCGCGCATCCCGCGCGCTTCGCGGGGCTCGCGACCGTGCCGCTGCAGGACGCGGAACTTGCGTGCCGCGAGCTCGACCGCGCCATCGACGAGCTCGGCATGCACGGTGTCGAGATTGGCTCGAACGTCAACGCCCATCGCCGCGGCAAGGGAGGCGACGGAGTCGTCGAGCTCAATCTCGATTCGCCCGACCTCTTCCCGTTCTTCGAGCACTGTGCGCGACGCGGTGCGGCGGTTTTCATCCATCCGTGGAACATGATGGGCCAGACCGCGATGCAGAAGTACTGGCTGCCCTGGCTCGTCGGCATGCCCGCCGAAACGGCGCGCGCCGCCTGCTCGCTGATGTTCGGCGGCGTCCTCGCGCGGCTCCCGTCGCTCAAGGTCTGCCTCGCGCACGGCGGCGGCAGCCTCGCGTTCACCATTGGCCGCATCGCACATGGCTTTCAGGAGCGGCCCGATCTCTGCGCCATTGACTGCGCCGTCGATCCGCGCGAGCAGTTGCGGCGCTTCTACTTTGACACGCTCGTCCACGACGAGGTGGCGCTGCGCTTTCTCATGGATCGCGTAGGCGCAAGCCGTCTCGCGCTCGGGAGCGACTATCCCTTCCCGCTCGGCGAGCGCGTGGCAGGCACGATGATCCGCGCGATGTCGGGCCTCTCCGACGCCGAGCGCGCGCGGATGCTCGCAGGCACCGCCGAGGAGTTCCTCGGACTTCCACGCCGTTGATGCTCAGGCCGCGCCGGCGTGAGTTCCGATGTAAGTTCCGATGTGAGTTCCGATGTGAGTTCAGAGGGCAGCGCGCACGATCTCGGCCGCGCGCCACACTTCGTCGAAGGTGTTGAAGAGCGGTGCGGGCGCGAGCCGGATGATGCCCTCGCCCGCGATTCCGCGGCCCGACTCGCGGTAGTCGCAGGCGAGGCCGGCGGCCTTCAACGCCTCGTAGCGGGCGTGCGCGTCCTTCGCGATCAGGAGCGAAAGCTGCGCGCCGCGCGCATGGCCTCCGCACGGCGTGATGATCTCGAGCCCTTCGACGCCACGCAGGCGGAACTCGAGAAGCGCAGTCATGCGCACGC
>Ga0315904_10001877_pt1 | contig 33127 bp, 28 predicted proteins | sample LakEriMetagenome_6_FD_203529 | JGI IMG/M metagenome (GOLD analysis project Ga0315904, IMG submission 203529) | Freshwater fungal communities from buoy surface, Lake Erie, Ohio, United States - Buoy 12 MA120 | ecosystem: Environmental > Aquatic > Freshwater > Lake | place: USA: Lake Erie, Ohio...
CGGCGGCGACACGCATCGAGACGATGCGGTCCGGGCTGCGCGGCGGCTCGCCCTTGGCCAGCGCGTCGATGGCGTCCATGCCCTCGGTCACCTGGCCCCACACGGTGTATTGCCCGTTGAGGAAGGAGGCGTCGCCGAAGCAGATGAAGAACTGGCTGTTGGCGGAGTTCGGCGCCGAAGTGCGCGCCATTGAGCAGGTGCCGCGCACGTGCGGCTCCTTGTTGAACTCGGCCTTCAGGTCGGGCTTCTTGGAATTGCCGGTGCCGGTGCCTTTCGGACAGCCGGTCTGCGCCATGAAGCCCGCAATCACGCGGTGGAAGATGATGCCGTCATAAAACCCTTCACGGGCGAGTTCCTTGATCCGGGTCACATGGCCCGGCGCCAGGTCGGGCCGCAGCGCGATTTTGACGGTGCCCTTGGAAGTCTCCAGCAGCAGCGTGTTTTCAAGGTCGGACATGGGTGAACTCCATCTTGTCTGGGTGTTATGTAAGGATCAGGCCCTTGGCTATTCAATCGCGGCTCTGGCGGCAAGCTTGCCCTGCATGTAGTATGATATGCGGGCAATGGGCTGGAGTGCACGGAATTGGCTGAACTGGTCGGCAATTGTCTCGCGCTGGTCCTCGTGGCCGCCGGCCTGCTTTACCTGCTCTGGGCCGCCGGGGTCACCTTCCCGTTCGCCAATGAGCAGGCGCTGGCCCGCTCGTTGATCGGCCGGCGCGGCATCACGCGCTTACCCTCGCGCGCGGCTTTTGTGTATCTCGCCGTGCTGCTCATCGCGGCGGCCCTGGCGGCGTTCCTGCTCGGCGGCTTCAGTGAGGCAGTGCCGCAATCGAAGCCCTTCCTCGCCCCGGTCGGCCTGCTGCTGGCGCTCGTCTTCCTCGGGCGCGGCGTCGCCGGTGTCCTGCCGGCTTTCGAGCGCGCCGCGCCGGAGCAGCCCTACCTCTCCCTCAACCGCCGCATCTATTCGCCGCTCTGCTTCGCGGCCGGCCTCGGCTTCCTGTTCCTGACCCTCGCCTTGCCGAACTGGAGCGTGCGCCTCAGCCAGATGCTCGGCTGAGCCGGTCCGGAAACGCCGCCAGCCAGTCTTGCGCCGATTGTCCGTCGCTGCCTTTCGTCTGCATCATTCCCCGGAAGTTCCAGTGGTTGAGCGCCGCCGCAATGCGCGTATCTGCAAACCGGAACGCGCGCGGCACCCCGCCGCCCGTCAGGTATCCGGCGGCCTTGACGTAGTCTGACCGGTCATAGGCCGGCGGCTCGGCGTCCACATGCAGCACCAGCGCCGCCGAGGGCGGCCGGCCGTCGCGCGCCGTGATCCGGCTCACCGGCTTCGCCACCGGGTCCGCGCCGACAATGAACACCTCCGCGTCAGACGCGCCCGCCGCGCGCAGCACCGTGTCGGCGCCCCAGCTATGCCCGATCAGCGCCAGCGGATGCCCGGCGCCGGTCAGCTCGGCCGCCAGCTGGCGCGCCGCCGTGATCTTCCAGTGGGGCAGGTAATGCACATGCCGCTTGCCGCGCAGAGCGTCCCGGCGCGCCTCGGCATACGAAAAGACGAGGCGGGAACTCTCGTCTCCCGCCCCGCCGATATAGATCTCTGCAGGCTGCTTACTCGGTATAGCGATAGCCGACGCCATAGAGGGTTTCGATCGCATCGAACTCGTCCGTCACTTCGCGGAACTTCTTGCGCAGCCGCTTGATGTGGCTGTCGATGGTGCGGTCGTCCACGTAGATCTGGTCGTCATAGGCGGCGTCCATCAGCTGGTCGCGGCTCTTCACATAGCCCGGGCGCGAGGCCAGCGCCTGCAGGATCAGGAACTCGGTCACCGTCAGGCGCACGGTCTTGCCGTCCCAGGTACAGGCATGGCGGTTGGGGTCGAGCACCAGCTTGCCGCGGACGATGGGCTTGGAGTCGCCTTCCTCGGGGCCAGCGACGCCGCCGCGCGCGCGGCGGAGCACGGCTTTGACACGCTCGGCCAGCAGGCGGTTGGAGCAGGGTTTGCGCACGAAATCGTCGGCGCCGATGTTGAAGCCGATGACCTCGTCTATCTCCTCATCCTTCGAGGTGAGGAAGATCACCGGCAGCTCGGAAGTCTGGCGCAGGCGGCGCAGCAGTTCCATGCCGTCCATCTTCGGCATCTTCACATCGAGGATGGCGATGTCCGGCGGGCTTTCGGTCAGCGCGGGCAGGGCGGCTTCACCATCATGATAGGTGCGCACCTGATAGCCTTCCGCCTCAAAGAACATCTTGAGCGAGGCCACGATGTTTTCGTCATCGTCCACCAGTGCGAGTGTCGTCATTGCCTTGTCCTTCTCGGCCAGCCGCAAGCCAGATGAGGCTTCGGTGCGCTTGGCAAAAGGTTCAATCACAGCTCGGTCCATTTCAAAAGCCCTCCAATGGTGGAGCTTCAACAAAATCAACGGAGTGCGGCGGGCGATTGCCGGGATTGCGGCACTCTCGCGATTCATTGCGGCGAAGCGCGCCGTAATTATGAAGAAGAGGGCTGTGTCAGGACCTGCGGCGGCGGGCAGAGATTTCTGCCAACCTTGCGGCCGCCTCGTCGAGGGCGGCTTCCAGTACCGGGTCGGGCACAGGTTTGCTGGCGAGCGTGGTCAGCGCGTCGTGCAGGGTGCGCAGGTCGCCCGGGGGGCCGAGCTTGAAGGGAAGGTTTGCGCGGCGTGCGCCGTCCGGGCCGAGGCGGAAGAACTGGCCTTCGGGCTTCCAGGCCGGGAAGGCGAGGCCGGAGGCGGACGCCTTCAGCACGATGCGGCCCCAGGTACGCTCGTGCAGGTCCGGGTGCCCGGGCATCAGGGCGGCCGGGGGCATGACGAACACGGTGCGCTCGACGAGGCCTAGCGGCATCAGCCGGCCAAGTTCCCAGACCGGCCCGCCCGACAGGTCCGGCTGGCAGACGATGCGCGCGGCGCCGGACAGCAGCAGCGACACGGTCTCGTTCCACGCCTCGTCCTCGCGCGGCAGCCGCCCGGTCTCGTCCGGCGTACCGCCATCCGAGAAGCCGAGAACCAGCACCGGCATGTCGGGCTGCAGATCATTCAGGATTGCTGCATCCAGCGCCTCCGGCCGGCTGCGGTCGAGGAAGAGCTGGGCCTGCCAGAGGCGTAGTTTCTGCTGCCCGCGCCGCGTCAGCAGGTAGACGGGAGAGGCGAGGATCAGGCGGGCGGTTCTCAGCATCCGCCCGCCGAAGGAGGGCGAGATGTCCACCGTCTCGGCGGGCCGCAGGTGGAGCGCGTAGGCCTTCGCCTTGCCATGGGCCAGTTCGCAGAAGATGACCCGGGCTTCCTGTTCGTTCTGCTTGCGGCGCAGTCTTTCGATCCGTGAAAGGAACAATGTGGCGCACACGAGGACAGCGAAGAGGAAGAGGAGCGCGGCGAGAACCGTCAGGCCCTCGGCGAGCCAGGGCACGGCCACCATCTCATCCAGCGTGGTCCAGGCGCCGGTCAGCACGGACGGGTACGCAAAGGCGAAGCCGATCAGCAGTGCCATTGCGAAGCCGCTAGATCCGAGCAGGGCGCCGAGGGCGGACTCGGTCATGCGGCGGCGGGCGCGCAGGCGGTCGAACGCATCCAGCTCGCGTTCGTAAAGACGCCGCCAGCCCTCGCCGCGTGCGAGCTCGAGCGTGAGGGGAGGTGCCGCGGCCGCCGCCATCCAGTCTATCCTGCGAATCCCTCACACTAGTGCACAATCGCAGGCACCTTGCCGATTTACTTCCCTGTAAGGATGGCAAGGCACGGGCGATTCAGGGGCGGGGTGGGTCAGGCGGATTGTGCCAGCACAAGCGCCCGGCGCGGCGGGGCCGTCCGGGGGGGGGATGTTCAATTCAAAGTGAGTTTATGAGGCCGGTCAGGATGTGTCGGCGGCGCGCGCGGCGTCGTTGAGGCGGGTGAGGAAGGCGTGGCCGTCTCCGGCGAGGGGCGGTGCGGTGTGGCCGGGGATGGCAGTGGCGAGTTTCGGGCGCGCCGGGCCGGATTTGGCGAGGCGGCGTTGCAGGCGGCGGACGGCGGCGGACGGCGGCGAGGGGGTTGGCGAAGGCCGCATTGAGCGCGTCGAGGCGGCGGCGGAGCTGCGCTTCGAGGTCGGCTTCATTGAGCTTGCGGCGGGGCGTGGGCGGGGCCGGGCGCGGCGTGACGCCGATGATCGAGATGCGGGGGGCGAGGTGCGCCGGCAGATGATCCGTCTTCGGACGAGGTTGGGGCTCGCTGAGGCGGAAGAGGGGCGGGCGGAACTGCGCGGCTTTCGGGGTGGCGGGTTCAGGCTTTCGCGGGGGGGGGTGCGCTTCCGGCTCTCGGCTTGGGCGCGGGCAGGTCCGCCGCGAGGATGTGCAGCGCACGGCGCAGGGCCGCTTCGGCGGGGAGGAGATAGTCGCGGTAGAGGGATTTCAGGCCCGGCAGGGTGCGCCGCACGCCGGGGGCGAGGGCGTCTTCGACGGCGTCGAGCAGCCAGTTGATGAGGCTGTTCGCCTGGGCAATCAGGTGGCGGCGCAGCGGGGTGAGGGCGGAGAGATCCATGGCCTGAGTATAGGCACAGGTCTGGAGGTGTTGCGTAAGTGCCTGTGGAATTCTCGCAAGCGCTTGATTTTATTGGGGGTGGGGCGGCGGAATTGGTTGCGTAAGTGGTTTGTGTACGGAGGGAATGAGCTGCCTAGCGGAACCACTCCGCCAGCCAGGGGGCGTGGTCGCTGACGAGGTCTGCCGCGAAGCCTGCGCCGGTGATCAGGCCGAAGATCAGGATGCCGAGGGCGGTGATCCAGCCGAGGGCGAGCAGGGTGCCGCCGGCCATGAACATGCCGTCGCGCTGCAGGAGGCCGACGGCGGCGACGGTGATTGCCAGCGACGGGATCGTGTTGGTGATCGGCAGCATGATCGTCACCGAGGCGAGCGCGATGACGAGGCCGATGATCCGCTCGCCGAGGCCATGTGCGATGAAGCGCCAACGCGGGCGCGAGAGGCGCTCGGTCCAGCGCATGCGCTTGCCGGCGAAGTCTGCCGTGGCCGACAGCCATTCCGGCTTGATCTTGGCGCGCATCAGGAAGCCCGGCAGCCAGGGCTCGCGGCGGCCCACGGCGATCTGCAGCGCCAGAAGGAAAATCGGGATCGCGATCAGCTGCGCGCCCGGCAGGCCCGGCACAAGGCAGGGGATGGCGAGGAGCAGGATCGACAGGCCGAAGGCGCGGTCATCCAGCGCATCGACCACCTGGCCGAGCGTCTGCGGCGCGCCGCCTTTCTCGCCCGCGATCTCGATGATGGCGTCAATGAAGCTGCCGTTCGGCGAGGCTTCGAGGTTTTCAGTCTGTGTCATGATGCTGCCGTCAATGCGCCGCTGCCCAGGTCTTTGCGGCTTTAGCATCGACCACAAGCGGTACGGAAAGCTTAATCGCAGGGCCATCGGCGCCGGACATGGTTTCGCGGGCGACCTTGATCAGCGTTTCGGCCTCTTGCTCAGGGCATTCGAAGACGAGTTCGTCATGCACCTGCAGCAGCATGCGCGCCTTGAGGCCCGCCTTGGCGAGGGCTTCCGGCATGCGGATCATCGCGCGCTTGATGATGTCGGCGGCGGTGCCCTGCAAGGGCGCGTTGATCGCCTGGCGCTCGGCAAAGGCGCGGGAGGGGCCCTTGGCCTTCATGTCGGGCAAGTGGATCTTGCGGCCGAAGGCGGTGCGCACGAAACCGGTCTCGGCGGCGAAGGCTTTCGTTTCGTCCATGTACTGACGAATGCCGGGGAAGCGCTTGAAGTATTCCATGATATAGGCCGCCGCTTCGGATTGCGGAATGCCGAGCTGGCGGGCGAGGCCGAAGCCGGAGATGCCGTAGATGATGCCGAAATTGATGGCCTTGGCCTGGCGGCGCACCATCGGGTCCATGCCTTCGACCGGCACGCCGAACATTTCGCTCGCGGTCATCGCATGGATGTCGAGCCCGTCTTTGAAGGCCTGCTTGAGGGCGGGAATGTCGGCCATGTCGGCGAGGATGCGCAGCTCGATCTGCGAATAGTCCGCCGAGACGAGGACGTTGCCGTCCTCCGCAATGAAGGCTTCGCGGATCTTGCGGCCTTCTTCCGTCCGTACCGGGATGTTCTGGAGGTTCGGGTCGGTGGAGGAGAGGCGGCCTGTCTGCGCGCCGGCCATCATGTAGCTTGTGTGGACACGGCCGGTTTCCGGCTTGATCGCGGCCTGCAGCGCTTCGGTATAGGTCGAGCGCAGCTTCGAAAGCGTCCGCCAGTCGACGATTGTGCGCGGCAGGGCGTGGCCTTCTTCGGCGAGGCCTTCCAGCACGTCGGCATCGGTCTGCCAGGCGCCGGTCTTGGTTTTCTTGCCGCCCGGCAGGTTCATCTCGTCGAACAGGATTTCGCCGAGCTGCTTGGGCGAGCCGATATTGAACTCGCGGCCCGCCTGTTCATGCGCCTGCGCCTCGAGGCCCGCCATGCGCTGGGCGAAATCGGCAGAGAGGCGTGAAAGCATCTGGCGGTCGACTTTGACGCCTGCCTGTTCCATCGCTGCGAGCACGGGCACGAGGGGCCGCTCGAGTGTTTCGTAAACGGTGGTCACTTCCGCCGTGCGCAGCTTTGGCTTCAGGTGCTGCCAGAGGCGCAGCGTGACATCGGCATCTTCGGCGGCGTACTCGGTCGCCTTGTCGAGCGGGACCTGCGCGAAGGTCTTCTGCGCCTTGCCGCTGCCGGTCACTTCCTTGAACGAGATCGGCTTGTGGCCGAGATAGCGCTCGGACAGCTCGTCCATGCCGTGGCTGTGGATGCCGGCATTGAGGGCGAAGGAGATCAGCATCGTGTCGTCGATCGGCGCCACGCGGATGTCGTGACGCTTGAAGACGCTGAGGTCATACTTGATGTTCTGGCCGATCTTGAGGACGGCGGCATCTTCCAGCATCGGCTTCAGCGCCTTGATGGCTTCGCTCATCTTGATCTGGCGCGGCGGGTCGGCGCCGAACATGTCGCCGTCGCCTTTCGCGTCCGGGTCGACATGCGCAAGGGGGATGTAGCAGGCCTCGCCGGGGGCGAGCGCGAGGGAGACGCCGACCAATCCTCCGCCTACGGAATCCAGCGCGTCGGTTTCCGTGTCGACGGCGACCCAGCCTTGCGCCATCGCGCGGGTCACCCAGTCTTCGAGCGTCTTGAGGTCGCGGATGCAGACATAGGCGCTGCGATCGATGGGGGCGACTTCGGAAGCTGGCGCGGGGGCAATTGCGCCTTCCTTCTCCATCTGCTCGCGCACCCGGCGGGTGATCGTGCGGAACTCCATCAGCTCGAGGAAGTCGATCAGCGTTTTCGGATCGGGATCCTGCACGGCGAGGTCTTCGAGAGACAGCGTGACGGGCACATCATCCTTCAGGATGACGAGCTGTTTCGAGACGCGCACCTGATCGGCAAACTCGATCAGCGTCTCGCGCCGTTTCGGCTGCTTGATCTCGCCGGCACGCTCCAGCAGCGCCTCGACGCTGCCATACTCACCGATCAGCTGGGCGGCTGTCTTGATGCCGATCCCGGGGGCTCCCGGCACGTTATCGACACTGTCGCCTGCGAGGGACTGGACATCGACGACCTGTTCGGGGCCGACGCCGAACTTCTCGATCACATCCTCGCGGCCGAGCAGCTTGTTCTTCATCGGGTCGAGCATCAGCACCTTGTCGGAGACAAGCTGCATCAGGTCCTTGTCCGAGGAGACGATGGTGACGCGCGCGCCTTTCGCCTCGGCCTGGCGGGCATAGGTGGCGATCAGGTCATCGGCCTCGAAGCCTTCCATCTCCACCGCATGCGCGGCGAAGGCAACCGAGGCCTGGCGCACCAGCGGGAATTGCGGGACGAGCTCTTCCGGCGCCGGCGGGCGCTGCGCCTTGTAGAGTGGGTAGATCTCGTTGCGGAAGCTGCGGCCGGAGGCGTCGAAGATGCAGGCGAAATGGGTCGGCCGGTCCTTGCCTTTCAGGTCTTCCAGCAGCTTGAACAGCATGTTGCAGAAGCCGGAGACGGCGCCGACCGGCAAGCCGTCCGAGGCGCGTGTCAGCGGGGGCAGGGCATGAAAGGCGCGGAAGATGTAGGCGCTGGCATCGATCAGATAGAGATGGCTCTGCGCGTTGACGGGAGCGTTGGCCATGGGCGATTCCTCTGTGCTGGGGAGGGTTTAGCCGCTTGAGGCATGTCCGTCACCCTGCCGCCGGACCTCAGAGGCGACTCGTTAAACTACTTTTATCAGCGGAGAATCTGCTTTGCCGCTTTCCCAACTGTGTTAGAAATGTGGCATGCAAAGCGACCTTGTCCTCTCCGACACCGGGTCCCTCGCGCCAGCGGTGCAGAAGCCCGCGATCAAAGCGCCCTGGCACCTGTTTCTGATCGGCTTCGCCGCGGTTCTGTGGAACCTCGCGGGCGTGTTCGATTTTCTCGCAACCGCCACGCAATTCGAGCCCTACATGCTGCGCATGCCGGAGGGCGCGCGCGAGTACTGGGCGAACCTGCCGGATTTCATATACGGCATCTGGGCGCTTGCGGTTTTCTCGGCGCTCGCGGGCTCTGTTATGCTGGTCCGGCGACAGCTGCTTGCCTTGCGGGTGCTTGCACTCTCGGCGACCGCGACGATCTTCTCGATGGCGGCGACCTATTCGCGCCCCGCGCCGGACGCGGACCTGAACCGCGTGGTGGCCGTGTGCATCATCGTGGTGGCGCTGCTGGTGCTGAACTACGCCTTCCACCAGGCCAAACGCGGCGTCTTGCGCTGAGGCGGATTCGGTCTAGCCTTCCGGTCAACGATATCGGGAGGATGGCATGATCAACGAAAAGAACCTGACCTGGGTGCTGCGCAAGCGGCCGGTGGGGGACCTGCGCGAGGGGGACCTTGAGCTCGTCGAGAGCGCGCTGGCGCCGCTCGAGGACGGGCAGGTGCGGGCGAAGACAATCTACCTCTCGCTCGATCCGACGAACCGGATCTGGATGAGCGACATGGATGCCTACCTGCCGCCGGTACAGATCGGCGATGCGATGCGCGGCGGCGGGTTGAGCGTGGTGACCGAGAGCCGGTTCGACGGCCTCGCGCCGGGCGACATCGTCAACACGGGCCTTGCCGGCTGGGCGGTCTACAACACGCTGCCGGGCGCAGCGCTCGCCAAGCTGCCGAAGCTGCCGGGTGTTCCGCTCACGGCGTACATGGGCCCGCTCGGCGCAACCGGTATGACGGCGTATTTTGGCCTGATGGATATCGGCAAGCCCAAGGCGGGCGAGACAGTGGTCGTCTCGGCGGCGGCGGGCGCGGTCGGTTCGATGGTCGGGCAGATCGCGAAGATACAAGGCTGCCGCGTGGTCGGCATTGCAGGCGGCAAGGACAAGTGCCGCTGGCTGACCGAAGTGGCCGGCTTCGATGCGGCCATCGACTACAAGTCAGAGGATGTCGGCGAGATGCTCGACAAGCATTGCCCCAAAGGCATCGACATCAACTTCGAGAATGTCGGTGGACGGATCATGGACGAGGTGATGGCGCGCCTCAACGATTTCTCGCGCATGCCGCTCTGCGGCCTGATCTCGACCTACAACGCGACGGATCCTGTGCCGGGCCCCTACAACTTTGCGAACCTGCTGATGCGGCGCACGCTGGTGAAGGGCTTCATCGTGATCGACTATTTCCCCCGCTTCCCGGAAGGCATCCAGCAGATGGCGATGTGGCTGATGGAGGGCAAGCTGAAGTTCGAGACCGATATCGTCGACGGCTTCGAGAAGGCGCCTGCCAGTCTATCGCGCCTCTTCGAAGGCAAGAACCTCGGCAAGTTGGTCGTGAAGGTCAGCGACGAGCCGGCCTGACAGGTGGTTCAGCTTGCGTTCAGGCGCCGGGCCAGCAAACTTGCGGCCAAGGGAATCGGGTTGTCGGGGACAGGGATGAAAAACGGGTTTGGTGAATCGCTGCGCGTTTTGATTGCCGGGGCGAGCGCTTTGGCGCTTGCGGGATGCACCCACTCTGATTGGGAAGCCGTCGCGATGGGTCTCAACATGGCCGCTGACGACATGGCCGTGACGTTGACCCAGGTGCCGCCTTACGAGTGCGGGCTGAACGCCCAGAATGATCCGGTGTGCGACGATACGGGAGACGGGTTTGCCGACCGGTACGGCGACCCGAACTATGAGTTCGTGCACGGCTGGTATTATCCGCCGCCGGTGCGGATCAATGATTATGGCGAGGCGTTCCAGTACGATAGCGGCTGCGACTGCTGGCGGCGGGAACCGTCGCTCGATACCTATCCCCAGTAGGCGCCGGAGCGCCTGATCGATTGACTTGCGCTCCCTCGCGGGCCCTGATCATATGGATTACGGAGTGTTCATCTCGGGAGTAGGCGATGCGTTCACTGCATCTGTTTGCATGGGCCCTTTTGGCGGCGGCGATTGTGTGCAGTCCCGCGAAGGCGCAAGGCGAGACGGAAGAGGCCGCGTTCAAGGACTGGGCGGCCGCTTTCGTGGCGGCGGACTGGCGTGACGGAAATGGCCGCACGATCGACGCCTTTGACAATGCGAGCCGCGATCTTGCCAAGGCCTTTGCCTCCGCCGGGCTGAAATCCGCGAACATCGCGGACCTGTCGCTTCGCCCCAACATCATCCTCGGAACTGCACCGAGTTCGCGCAAGATGTTCGAAGCGATCGAGGCCAAGACGAAAGCGGCCCAGTCGGGCTGTCTGCTGTACTTCACATCCCATGGATCGCCCGAGGGCATCGTGCTTGGCAATGAGGGCCTGCTTTCGCCTGAGCGGATGGACACGCTGGTGGATCAATGGTGCGGGGAACGTCCGACTGTAGTGGTCATCTCGGCCTGCTATTCCGGCGCCTTCCTGCCGGCCCTGCAAGCGGCCAACCGGATGGTGATGACGGCGGCGCGGCCTGACCGGACTTCGTTCGGGTGCAGCGCCGAGGCGACCTATCCCTACTTCGATGCCTGCGTGCTGGAAGCCCTTCCGGAGGCGGATGATTTCGTCCACCTGGCCAGCCTGACGCGCGGCTGCGTTGCGATGCGCGAGCAGCGCGAGAATCTCTGGCCGCGTTCGGAGCCGCTGACCTCGGTGGGCGCCGATGTCGAGGACATGCTGATCTTCACCAACTTCAAGCGCCCGGCGCCGGTCGATGACGACCTGATCATATTGCCGTCAACGCCCTGAAGGCAGCATCAAGGTCGGCCTTCAGGTCGCGGGTGGCTTCCAGGCCAATGTGCAGGCGCAGGAGCGGGCCGGGGCGGGTCTCCGTCCAGCTGCCTTCCATCCGCGTCAGCTGCTGGTCACAGGGGATGATGAGGCTTTCGAAGCCGCCCCAGGAGAAGCCAAGCGAAAAGAGCGAGAGGGCTTCGAAGAAACGCTCTAGCCCGCCTTCCGGCACGGGATTGAGGATGATGCCGAAGAGGCCGTTGGAGCCGGTGAAGTCCCGCTTCCAGAGCGTATGGTCCGGGCTCGAGGGCAGGGCCGGGTGAAGCACGTCGGCCACTTCGGGGCGGGCGGCGAGCCAGAGGGCCATCTCGAGGCCGGAGGCTTCGTGCGCCTTCAGGCGCGTGGGCAGGGTGCGAAGGCCGCGCAGGGCGAGATAGGCGTCGTCCGGCGCGAGGCCTATGCCCCAGTCTTCGGAGAGGTTTACGATGCGCAGGGCGAGACCGGCATCGCGCGTCATCACGGCGCCGCCGAAAGCGTCCGAATGACCCACCGCGTATTTGGTGAGCGCCTGCACGGCGATGTCGACGCCAAGGGCGAGCGGTTGGTGCAGCAGGCCTGCGCCCCAGGTGTTATCGAGGATCGTCCGTATGCCACGTTCCTTTGCGGCGGCGGCGATGGCGGGCGTGTCGCAGATTTCGAAAGTCAGCGAACCCGGCGCTTCCAGGAAGATGGCTTTGGTGTTCGGGCGAAAGAGCGCAGCGACTTCCTTGCTTGCGCGCGGATCAAAGCGCTCGGCCTCGACACCCATCGCCTTCAGCCTGCGCTCGCAGAAGCGGGCGGTCGGGCCATAGGTGCTGTCGGTGAAGAGGAGATGGTCGCCGGAAGCCACAGTGCTTGCGATGGCGAGGCAGCAGGCCTGCAGGCCGTTCGAGGCAAGGCGGGTATGGGTTGCGCCTTCAAGTTCGCCCATCGCGGCTTCGAGTTCGCGGTGCACGGTGAGGCCCATGCGGCCGTATGTGGGCTTGGCGCCGTAGAGGCCGGCCTCGTCGCGGAACAGGACGGTGGAGGCACGCTCGACCGGCGGATTGACCGTGACGCGGTCCATCCGTCCGGCGCGTGTGTGGATGAGGCGCGTTTCGGGGGCGGCCTCGTCCTTTTTCACGCGGGCGCCTTTGCGATGGGGCGCGCGGGATCGGACGCCCAGTCCGCCCACGAACCATCATAAACGGCGACGTCCCAGTTGCCGAGGCGGGCGAGGGCGAGGGCTGTGATGGCGGCGGTGACGCCGGAGCCGCAGGTCGTGACGGTCGGCGCTTTCGGATCCTTGAACAGCTTACCGAGTTCGGCGGCAGACTTCATGCGGCCATCGGCGGCCATCAGCTGGCTGCCGGGCACGTTCACGCTGCCCGGGATGTGGCCTGAAGGAAGGCCGGCGCGGGGCTCCGGATCGCGGCCGAAGAAACGGCCATCGGGGCGCGCGTCGATGATCGTGGTTTTTGCCTTGCCGATCAGCGCTTCGAGGCCCTTGGCGTCCATCACGAGGTCGGTGCGCACGCGCGGGGTGAAGTGGCGCTCGCCGGTGATCGGAGGCATGTCGTCCAGCGCGCCACCTTCGGCGACCCAGGCGTTCAGGCCGCCGTCCAGCACGTGGACATCCTTGTGACCCATCACCCGGAACATCCACCAGGCGCGGGCGGCGGCGAAGAAATTGTTCTGGTCGTAGATGATGATGCGGTTGCCATCGCCGAGGCCGAGCTTGCGCACGCGGGAGGAGAACTTCACCGCATCCGGCAGCATGTGGGGCAGGTGCGAGGACGTATCGGCGATGTCATCGATATCGAAATGGACCGCCTTCGGAATGTGTCCGCGCATCCAGGCCTGACGGCCGGTCTCCGGCGGATTGGTGAAGGGGGCAAACCAGGTTGCGTCCACGATGCGCACATCGGGCGCTTCGATGTTCTTGAGCAGCCATTCGGCGCTGACGAGGGGATCTCCGGTTTCCATCTGGTTATTTCTCCATCCATGGCGGCACGGGCAATCCCTTTGTGCGCAGGAATTCAGGATTATAGAGCTTCGACTGGTATCGGTTACCGTAGTCGCAAAGAATCGTCACGATCGTATGGCCGGGGCCGAGGTCCTTGGCGAGGCGGATGGCGCCGGCGACGTTCACGCCCGCCGAGCCGCCGAGGCAGAGGCCCTCCTCTTCGACCAGCCGGAAGAGGATGTGCAGGGCTTCGTCGTCATTGATGCGGTAGGCCTTGTCGACTTCGATGCCTTCGAGGTTTGCCGTGATGCGGCCCTGACCGATGCCTTCGGTGATGGAGGTGCCTTCGGCCCTGAGCTCGCCGTTCTTGTAATACTCGTAGAGGGCCGCGCCGCCGGGATCGGCGATGCCGATCTGGATCTTCCTGTTCTTTTCCTTGAGCGCGAGGGAGACGCCGCCGAGCGTGCCGCCGGAGCCGACCGCGCAGATGAAGCCGTCGAGCTTGCCGCCGGTCTGCTGCCAGATTTCCTGCGCCGTGGTGGAATAGTGCGCGCGGCGGTTTGCCTGGTTATCGAACTGATTGGCCCAGATCGCGCCGTTCGGTTCGCTGGCGGCGAGCTCTTCGGCGAGGCGGCCGGAATAGCGCACATAGTTGTTGGGATTGGCGTAGGGGACTGCGTCCACTTCGATCAGCTCGGCGCCTAGAAGGCGGATCGCGTCTTTCTTCTCCTGGCTCTGGGTGCGCGGCATGACGATGACGACCCGGTAACCCAGCGCCTTGCCGACGAGGGCGAGACCGATGCCGGTATTGCCGGCCGTGCCCTCGACGATGGTGCCGCCTGGCTTCAGGAGGCCCGCCGCCTCAGCCTCGCGGACGATGCCTAATGCGGGGCGGTCCTTCACCGACTGGCCGGGGTTCAGGAACTCGCACTTGCCGAGGATTTCGCAGCCGGTCTCATCGGAGGCGCCCTTGAGGCGCAAAAGCGGCGTGTTGCCGATCAGGTCAACGATCGATCGGTGGACGGTCATGTCAGGGCGTTTCCTGTGGTTTCGGGGCTTTTCCCAGCCTTAAGGGGCTCGGCGGCCTGCTGCAACGGGCTGCCGCCGATTTGATCCAACCCGGCCCCCGCCACGTAAGCACAATACAGGATATCAACGAGGCTGACACAGCATGCTGTTCACGCGGGATGACACTTACGCGGCTTTCATGCTCGACCACGCGGCCGGAAACCATCCGGAGTCGCTGGCGCTGGCGGGCGACCTGCACATGTTGCTGAGCGCCGATGCTGCCCGTACGGCATTTGCCTGGTCGATTATTGGCGGCGCATTGCTTGAGGCCGAGGAAGGCCTTGCGGTTGGCGCGGCGCCTTTACCTGAGCCGGCCTATCGCAAGGCACATCGCCCGGTGGCCGGCGCCACAAGTATTCTTGAGTCGGCCGTTCAGCCGCTGAAATGGAAACGCGGCCTGTCAGGCCTTCCGTACTATCCGGTGGGTGTGCCGGGCGGCCGGTTGATGAAGCTTGAACCGGGCGCCAGCGTCACCAAGCATGGTCATAATGCGATTGAAGCGACCGTCGTCATTCAGGGTGAACTGCAAGACGAGTTTGGCACCTACCGGCGCGGGGACCTGATGCTGGGCGAGCCCGGCATGCACCATAAACCTGTCGCGGCGGGCGCCGAGACCTGCATCTGCTATGTCGCCGAGCCGCCGCGCTTTGCATGGAGACTTCATTGAAAAACCTGCGTTCGATCTTTCTCGCGATCTCGATGACGGCAGCTGCGTTCACGGCGGCGGCGGAAACGTCTCCCAGCCGCTGGGAGCCGAAATCCGGCGACGTGATCAAGTTCAATGTGCTGCGTGAAGGCAAGCCGTTCGGCAGCCATGCAGTGAGCTTCAGAAAGTCTGCGGACGGCACACTGGTCGCAAAGACCGCTGTTTCGCTGAAAGCCGGGCTCGGGCCGGTTACACTGTTCCGGTATCAACTGGATGCAACTGAAACCTGGCTTGACGGACAGCTGCAGAAAGTTTCGGGCGCCGTGAACGATGACGGCAAGAAGCGGTCTGTCACGGCGAACCGTAAAGGCAATACGCTGAACGTCAGCGGCAGCGATTTCAAGGGTGTTGCACCTGCGGGGATCGTGCCTGCCAGCCACTGGAACTACGCGCAGACGAAATCAGGCAAGCTGCTCTCGACGGAAGATGGCGAAATCATCGAGGTGAAGGTCGTCAACAAGGGCCGCGAGAACGTGAAGGTTGGCAACCAGACGATCGAGGCCAATCGCTACCTGATGGATTCAGCGCTGGATGTGGAACTCTGGTACGACGACACGGGCCGCTGGGTGAAGCTGGCTTTCGAAGCTCGCGGCCAGAAGATCGAGTACGTGCTCGACAGCCTCTACTAGCGCACACCGGAGCAGGCGATGGGTGTTCTGAGGCTGGTCCTCGGCGACCAGCTGTCGCCGGATATCTCATCGCTGAAGGATGCCGCGCCCGACGACCTGATCCTGATGGCGGAAGTTGCTGAAGAGGCCACCTATGTGCGGCATCACAAGAAGAAGATCGCGTTCCTGTTTGCCGCGATGCGGCACTTTGCGAACGAGCTGCGCGCAGCCGGGCACCGCGTGCGGTATGTGCGCCTAGATGATGCAGGCAATGCCGGATCGCTGAGAGGGGAAGTAGCGCGGGCGCTGGAAGAGGTGCCCGGGCTTTCGTCCGTTGTGGTCACCAAGCCCGGTGAATGGCGGCTCCTGGAAGACATGAAGGCTTGGCGGGACCTGCTGCCTGTGCCCGTCGAATTGCGCGAAGATACGCGTTTTATTGTTCCGCTGACGGAGTTCTTCGCCTGGGCGAAGGGGCGCAAGCAGTTGAGGATGGAGTTCTTCTATCGCGAGGTGCGCCGCAAGACCGGCCTGCTGATGGACGGGGAGGAGCCGGCCGGCGGGCAGTGGAATTTCGACCATGACAACCGCAAGCGCCTGCCGAAATCCCTCGTGCCGCCGCCGCGTTTCCTGCCGCCGGCCGACAAGCTGACGCAGGAAGTGATCGCGCTGGTGGCGGCGCGGTTCCCCGATCATTTCGGCGATCTTGAGCCCTGGGTGTTTGCGACGACGCGCGCGGGAGCAGAGGCGGCGCGGGATCATTTCATCACGGAAATCCTGCCGGGCTTCGGCGACTGGCAGGACGCCATGGCCAAGGGCGAGCCCTGGATGTGGCACTCGCTGCTGTCGGTCTACCTGAATTGCGGGCTGCTGGACCCTCTCGACGTGTGCCGGCGGGCCGAGGCCGAATGGCGGGCAGGGCGGGCGCCGCTGAACGCGGTGGAGGGCTTCATCCGGCAGATCATCGGCTGGCGGGAATATGTGCGCGGCGTCTACTGGCTGAAGATGCCGGCTTATGCGGAGACGAACGCGCTGGAGGCGCATCGTCCGCTGCCGGATTTCTACTGGACCGGCGAGACCGGCATGCGCTGCATGGCCGACGCCATCGGGCAGACCAAGCGGCATGCCTATGCGCATCACATCCAGCGCCTGATGGTTACCGGGAATTTCGCGCTGATTGCAGGCATTGATCCGCAGGCAGTCAATGAATGGTACCTGCTCGTCTATGCCGATGCCTATGAATGGGTGGAACTTCCGAACACGCACGGAATGGCGTTGCACGCCGATGGCGGCCTGATGGCGTCGAAGCCTTATGCGGCGAGCGGCAACTATATCAACAAGATGTCCGACTATTGCGGAAGCTGCGCCTACAAGGTGGCCGAGAAGTCCGGGCCGAAGGCGTGTCCTTTCAACTACCTGTATTGGGACTTCATCGCGCGCAACCGCGAGCGGCTGGGCGGAAATCCGCGAATGGCTTTGATTTACAAGGCGCTCGACCGGCTGCCAGAGGCTGAAATCAGGGCCATGCAGGCCAGTGCGGCCGATTTCCTCGCGAAGGCCTGTCCGGCCGCGGACTGAACGAAACGTAAATTCCCAGCCGCAATTTTCGTCCGCCGGCTGACCAGCCGGTTTACGCTGGCATGCTACTTATGGGTTCAGAAGATGCCTGTGGGCACAGGCTGGAGATTGGTCAGATGGACGGCAAGATCGCTGCACCTGTAGCAAACTGGTCGATTGCGGGCCTCTTGAAGGCCGTTGCCGTTCCCGAGAAATATCGCGCGAGCTTGCGCGACAAGCAGCTCGACACGGTCAGCAACATGGTTTTTGTCATGATGCTGGCGAACCTCGTGAACGCCGCCGTGGTCCTGCAATCGTTCAAGACGTCGTTTGCCAGCAACATGCTGGCGATCTGGGGCGTCTGCCTTGTCTTCGTCATCGGTCTGGGATTCCTGCGCCATATCCGGGCGCGGCAGGCGCGCGCTTCTGGCCGCGTGACCGAACGCCATCTTGATGCAGTTGTTCGCGGCTCGATGGTCAACGGTCTGTTCTGGGCCGCGGCGCCGTTGCTGGTCATGAATTCTGCCGAACCCCAGGGCCAGATGGTGATGGGCATTGTACTGGCGGGCATGATCTTCGCGGGCGCCTTCCTGCTGTCGCGTTTGCCCGAGGCGGCCTTCTCATTCATCATCCCCATTGCGGCCGGCCTCGTTGTGTCGATGCAGATGCAGCAGGGGGCGACCTATCATTTCATCTCGGTGCTGACGATCGTCTACCTTGCGGTGCTGATCTTTGCGGTTCGCTGGTCACATCTTCAGTTTGTCGAACAGCATCTCAGCGAGGCGGCGGTGACGGAGCAGTCCCAGCTGATCGGCTTGCTGCTGCGCGACTTCGAGGAGAGCACCTCCGACTGGCTGTGGCAGACGAACGCGGACGGGGTGCTGGAAGACATTCCGCTTGTGGTCAATACCGGGTCCGATTCCTCCGACTTCATGAAAAAGGGCGAGCGTCTGCTGTCCCTGTTCGAGCCGGGCGAGGCACGCAAGGTGCTAGAGACGACGTCCAATCTTCGGCAGGGCTTCCGGGATGTTGTGCTTGAAGTTCGGGGCAGCGGCGGAGACGGCGTCTGGGTGTCGCTGACCGGCAAGCCGATTTTCGAAGACGGGGTGTTTCGCGGATTCCGCGGTGTGGCGGCTGATATCACGCAGTCCAAGCAGATCGAGGACCGCATTGCGCACATGGCACACTATGACGGGCTCACCGGCCTGCCGAACCGCGCGACCATGCAGGAACAACTCGAAAAGGCCGTCCGCCGGGCGCCGTCGCCGAATACGGTACGCGCGCTGCTCTGGATGGACCTGGACAACTTCAAATGGGTCAATGATACGCTGGGTCACCCGGCCGGCGATGAGCTGCTCCGCCAGGTGACGGCGCGCCTCAGCGTGATGTGCGAGCCAACGGATGTGGTGGCGCGTCTTGGCGGCGATGAGTTTGCGCTGCTGGTGGAGCGCCCGGCCGGCGGCGCGTTGGAGGCGTTCATCAACCGTCTCACCGAACACATGCGCACGCCTTACAATATCTGGGGCTCGACGGCGTACTGCTCGGCCTCGTTCGGTGTGCGCCTATTAGATCCGTACACGACGGATTCGCGTGTGATCCTCAAGCATGCCGACCTTGCGCTCTACGATGCAAAGAAGACAGGCAAGGCCCAGTGGCGCATGTTCACGGCAGATCTGGAGGCGCATGCTCAGGTGCGCGTTCAGACCGAGGCCGAGCTTGAGCAGGCCATCGATAAGAACGAGTTCCTCGTCTACTTCCAGCCGATGGTGGACGCGCGTACGCACAAAATGATCGGCGCCGAAACGCTGATGCGCTGGCAACACCCGACGCGTGGGCTGTTCTTCCCGGACCAGTTCATCGAGCTGGCTGAAGACAACGGCCTGATCACCCGGATGGGCGAATGGGTGATCCGCGCTGCGATGGCCGAAGCCACACGCCTGCCGGACCATGTGAAAGTGGCGGTCAACATCTCGCCGCTCCAGATCCACTCGGCGACGCTGGTCTCGACCATCGTCAACGCGCTCGCCCAGCACCGGATCGCGCCGAACCGGCTGGAACTGGAGATCACCGAATCCGTACTGATGACGGATACGGAGTTCACGCTGAAACGCCTGCACCAGATCAAGGATCTCGGTGTACGCATCGCGCTTGACGATTTCGGAACGGGATATTCGTCGCTGAGCTATCTGCGCGCGTTCCCTTTCGACAAGATCAAGATCGACAAGAGCTTCGTGAAGGATATCGAGTCGCGCCCCGAAAGCCGCGCGATCACGATGGCGACGCTTAACCTCGCCAAGTCACTCGGAATGCGGTGCACGGCGGAGGGCGTCGAGACGCTCTACCAGGCCGACTTCCTGCGCGACAATGGCTGCGATGAGTTGCAGGGATTCTTCGTCAGCCGGGCTCAGCCTCTCGATAACCTGACGCACATCATCGATGTTCGCCCGCGCCTGACGCTGCCGTCGGTGGTGGTTGAGGCTAAGGAACAGAAACCTGCAACGCAGGATTCGAAGATACTGCCCTTCACCACCGAGAAGCGCGCCTAGGGGGCGGGCTCCTCGGCAGGCGTCGCGGGCTCAGGCTCGGGCGCAGGCTTCTTGCGGCCGAACAGGCCACCGATGGCATCCCGAGCCGCCTTTTCGGCGGCGTCTTCGAGTTGCTGTTCCGGCGTGCGCGTGGGCGTTGCCGGCGGCGCAGTCTCGTCCGTATCCGGATCGGTGGCAGGCGTGGTGCCGGTGGTCGTCTTGGGCGGAACACCGATGATGCCGCCAATGATGCCGCCTGCTGCGTCGCCGGCGCGGCCGGTGATTTCGTCGGCCAGCTTGCCCTTGAGCTCGGCTTCCAGCGCGGCCTGGACGCCGGAGAAGTCCGGCGTGACTTTCAGCTGGTTCCAGCTGCCGGAGAGGCGCACTGGCACCGGGATGCCGTTCAGCTGGACGACGGCGCCCTGGCCCTGGCCTTTCTTGTCGATGGCTGTGGCGAGGCGCAGGTCAAGCTTCTGGCCGCCGATGTCGATTGTGCCAGTGCCGTCGATGCCGAGGGCCGGACTGATCAGCTTCAGGATGTTGACCTTTGCAACGCCGCTTTCGATCTTCAGCACACTGTCGAACTTGGTGAAGTCGGTCTCTGCGGTCGGCGAGAGGACGTTGCGGAAGTCAATCGTGTTCAGCTTGCCAGAGGCGAAGGCCTGCTGCAGCGACTGGGCGCTGCGCACGAGCTGCGTAACGTTCAGGCCCTTGAGGGCGCCTTCGCTCAGGTTGGTCGAGACTTCACCATTGAGGTTGTCCATCAGCGCGGCGATGGAGTCGCCCTTCGCGGTCGCGTCAATGCGGAAAGCGCCCGTGCCGGCAAGCTTGTCGAAGCCGGCGAGCGTGCCGAGTAGGTTCGACATGGCAACGCTGTCGCCCTGCATCTGGAAGCCGATCGTGGGCACGGCGGCAGAGGCGTCGACCGTCATGCGGCCTTCCCAGTTGCCGCCGAATGCCTTGAACTTCGACAGGTCCGCCGCGAGCTTTCCGTCCGTCAGGTTGGCGGTCAGTGCAGCGTCGGTCAGCTTCACGCTGCCGAGGTTGATCTGCGTGGTGGTGATCTGAAGGTCCGCGTCGGCGGAGGCGAGACCGGCGAGGTCCAGCTTGTCCTTGCTCCAGGCTTCAAGCGGCTGCGCCGCTTTCGGCTTCTGCTCTGACGGGGCGAGGAAGGGCGACAGGTCGAGCGTACCCATGTTGAGCTTGCCCGTCAGGCGCGGCTTCGGACCGGTGAGGTCAATGCCAGCCGTGCCCTTGGCCGTCAGCTGGTCGAGTTTGAGATCGAGGGCAGAGAGAGCGATCTGCGAGAAGGTGCCCGAGACATCGCTGGTGGCCGAGAAGGTTTGCAGCGTTGAGCCGGGTGCGAGTTCGACGTCAGCGGCGGCGAGCAGGTCTCGCAGCTTGTCGCTGGTGGCATTCAGCTTGCCTTTCAGGCCGCCTTCGCCGGCGAGCGAAACGTCGCCGGTATAGGATGCCGTGAGCAGGTCGCCGGTGTGCTCGAAGGTTGTCCCTGTCAGCTTCAGGGCGTCGAGTGCGCCGCTGAGCCTGCCATCGAGCGAGACTTTTTCCAGCGCAGAAGCGGCGGGAAGCTCGACTTTCATCTGCTTGGCGAGTTCGCCGGCTTTAGATGTGTCGAAGCTCAGCTTGCCGTTCAGCGTTGGCATGACGCCGAGCGCAACATCACCGGCATAGTTGGCGGTCATCAAAGGACCTTTGATGCGTAGCTTCTCGAACTTGAGCGCCGGCTCGGTCAGTGGGCCGCTGAGCTCGGCCTCGATATCGAGACTGCCGAGCGGCGTGGTGTTCACCGGCAGTTCGAGCGCTGCGAACTTTGCCAGCGCGTCGATCTTCGGAGCATCAAGGGTAAACCGGCCATCGATCACCGGGGCAGGGCCGAGATTGATCTTGCCGGTGAAGCTCGACTTGGCGAGTTCGGAGGACTGGGTGAATTTCTTCACATCGATGGCCAGCGTGTCGAGCGTGCCGGCGACGCTTCCTTCGGCATTGATCTTGCCGAGCTTCGCAATATCGAACGGCACCTCGATATTGGCATAGTCGAGCAGCGAGCTGACCGCCTCCGAGCTGGCGGAGAAAGTACCGTCGAGGGCGGGCACAGCGCCAAGCGTGATGGCGCCGTCATACCGCGCCTTGCCGAAATTGGTGCCGAGGGCCGCTTCGAGCGTGGCCGGCTGGCCAGTGGTGGCCGCTTCAAGCGAGTCGAGGGTGGCATCGATGGTAAAGTTCTGCCCCTGGAAGAAGCCTTTGGCAGCGAGCTCGAACGGCGCATCCAGCGCGGTCATGGCGGCCGTCAGGTCGAGCTCGCGCAGTTCATAGCGCGCGCCGGCCTGGTCGTCCTGGAAGGTCAGGCTCGCATTCTCGAGTCGCAGGTTTTCCACGGCGCCGTTGAAGCCGCCGCCGGTGCCTGTTCCGGGTTGGCTGGGTGCCTTGTCTTCCAACACCCAGTTCGTGGTGCCGTCGGCTTTCTTCTGCAGCGATACCGCCGCATCGATGAAGGCAAGCTCGTGCACTTCCACGCGCTGTCCGAAGAGGAGCGGCGCCCATTTCACCGCGCCGCGCAGTTCGCCGGCCTCGATCATGTAAGGGCCGTCGAAGCCCTCGGGGTTCGACACTTTCATGCCGCCGACGCTGGCGGCGATGCGCGGGAAAATCGACAGGCGGACTTCACCGTCAAGCGTGACCTTGCGCTGCAACGCCTCACCGGCGGCGCGCTCGATCTGGGCGCGGTAGACGGATTTCGGGATCAGGAAGGGCACGGTGAGTGCCCCGCCGACCAAAACCACGAAAATTCCGCCTGCAATCAGGGCAATACGATTCATATTCCGAATCCCTTTTTGGGTCTCGCCAGCACATGACCACATACTATGTCGGTTGAATGGCAGCTGAAGGATAAATGGCAGGAATCACGACTGGCCGGGTCACTGCACGGGCTGACTCAGGACCGCTTGACCCGGCAAGGCGACCCGATTAGAGAGGCGCTTCGCCCGATGGGCGGCCAGTCAATGCGCGGGTGTAGCTCAGTCGGTTAGAGTGCCGGCCTGTCACGCCGGAGGTCGCGGGTTCGAGCCCCGTCACTCGCGCCATTTTCTTTGCGGGCTCGCACATGTGCGAGCCCGGATGTTGCCTCCAGACAAACTGACGCCACGAACCGCGCAAGCGATCCGTGGCGGAGTTCAGGCTTCAGCGGACGCGGATGTCATTTGTGACCGAACTGACGCCCGGGGCAGACCATGCCGTCGCTCCGGCGAGTTCCCGCTCAGACCAGTTGTTTACCTTGCCGGTAAGTGTGACGCGCCCGTTGGCCGCTGTGACATCCACATGCTCGGGTTTGAGCCACGAGCGTTTCATGGCCGACATGATATCGGCCTTGATGTCGCCGGCATTCGGCCCGGGCTTGATGGCGATATTGTTGGAAACGCCGGTGACGCCCCACAGCGAACGGACCGCAGTGGCGGCGGCCTCCTGCTCGAAATGCCAGCCTACCTGACCTGTGAGGGTCAGTCAGCCATCGGCCACGGTCACCTTGACGGCGTCCTTGGGCACAAGAGAGTCCCAGGCGAGGCGGTGCAAAGCGGCTTCCGCAATCTCTGCATCGCCATGCTTCACATCGAACGGAAGCTTGACCTCGATTTCCTCGGCTACGGCCTTGACGTCGTGCACGCGCAGCGCGGCGAGTTCGGCGGCGTGTTTCTGGGAGAATGTCTCGACATTCCCCGTGAGAGTGACGACACCATCCTTCGCTGTGACGCCGATGCTGGCTGAATTGATGCTCGGCTCCCAGTTCAGCTCGTCGAGCACAGATTGCTTCAAGTTCTGGTCATTGGTCATTTGGGTGTCCTTGGGCGGGCGTGAATTGACGGGCGCGCGCATGCGCGCCCCGGCCCGCATGCATTAGGCGCGCCGAGGAACCGCCACAGCAGGATCGGCTAGTACGCAGAAGGGGCTTGCAAGGCTGCCTGCTCAGACGACTGTACCTGTGAGCTTGCCGATGAGTGTCGTGACGCCCATCGCGAGCGCGCCCCAGAACACGACGCGGAGCACGGCGGTGCCGAGTTTTGCCCCGCCCGTTTTTGCCCCGGCCGCGCCGAGCAGGGCCAGGAACACTAGCGTGGAAGCCGATACGGCGAGGACCAACGAGGAAAGCGGCACCAGCGCAGCAACCGCCAGCGGCAGAGCAGCGCCGACGGCAAAGGTGAGCGCAGATGCGAAAGCGGCCTGCACGGGTTTGGCTGACTGGGTTTCTGATATGCCGAGTTCGTCGCGCAAGTGCGCCCGTAGCGGATCTTTCGCCGTCAGCTGTGTGGCGACCTGGAGCGCCAGTGCGGCATCCAAGCCACGGGCCAAGTAGATGCCGGTGAGTTCTTCGAGTTCGGCGCCGGGGTCGTCGCCAAGTTCGCGTTTTTCGCGTTCGGTGTCGGCCTTTTCGGCGTCGGCTTGTGAACTGACGGAGACATATTCTCCCGCAGCCATGGACATGGCGCCGCCGACGAGCGCGGCGACGCCGGCCGTCAGCACGCTGCCGCGGGAGGCTTCGGCAGCAGCAACGCCGAGGATAAGGCTGGCGGTCGAAACGATGCCGTCATTGGCACCCAGCACGGCGGCGCGCAGCCACCCGATACGGTCGACGGCGTGGCGTTCTGTGTGCAGGTGCAGGCGGCTCATCGGGCGGTGTCCTTCAATCCCAGTCTCTATCCCTATCACGATCCCGGTGACGGTCTTCACGGTGATCCTCGTAGTCTTCCCATCGATCCCGGCGCTGATCATCAAACGCGGAGGGAGCAGGAAGGGTCCATAGGATACCGGTTGCAACGGCGCCGGCGGCATGCTCGCCTGGCTCGCCGCCCGAGCGCCTGCTGACGCGCAGGAGCGGTTTCACGTTGGGTCAGAAAGTTTCCAGCCGGTTCGAGGAACTTGGAGACCGGCTGAATACGGCCTTCGCCTGACATTGTGCTGACAGGCGAAGGGCGGCGAGGGGCTCAGGGCACTTTGAGTTCGAAGGGCGTCACGGGGACGCCGTCCGGCGACATCAGGTTGCAGAAGGGTGTATCGCCCCAGCAATAGCGCACGAGGCTGGTGCGGCGCGGCACATTGCGGAGTTCCAGAACGCGTCCGCTGAGCGAAGCCGTTGCGAAGCGACAGGTGCCATCCGTTTCGCAGAGGCTGAAGCCGATGGGGGCGTCGGATCCGGCGATGAGGTAGGGGCCTTCTGTTTGCGGCAAGGTGATGCGGATCGTGTTGCCCTTGCGGATGATGCTGTCTGGGCTGTAGCCCGTTCGGATGGGCGCATCGGTGTTCACGGCTGCCCAGACCGGCACGGCGCGGCGGGCTGGCTCCTGCTTGTTCGGCGGATGGATGTCCCATGGATCGCCTGCGCCGAGGACGACGACGAGGCCGGAAGCAGCATCCTCCACCACGAAGCGGCGCTGCGCGTCGCGCAGGGCAGATCAGCCGGAGTTGCCGGCTTCATAGGAACGGGCCCCGAATTCGGGCAGCTGGAAGACGAGGACCGGGAGCGCTTCCCCGAACTGGCGGCGCAGATCGGAGGCTCGCTTTGTTGTCTTGATCGGGCTCTGTGCCGGGCCGTTGACAGTGCAACACGCCCACGACCTATAATCCCTGACACTCGGACTTTTCCGGTGGCTCAAGGGGTTGGCCCGCATGAATGAAGTCCTGCGCCGTCCGGCCCGCCGGTCGCACGCGACCATCAAGGAGGTCGCGGAACTCGCCGGCGTGTCCCAGATGACCGTCTCGCGGGTGCTGAACCGGCGTGAGACGGTCAAGGAATCGACCCGAGTCAAGGTCGAGGAAGCGATCCGCGAACTGAACTACCGGCCGAACCTGCTCGCCCGTGGACTTGCGGGTGGTAAGTCCCTCTTTATCGGGCTCGTTTTTCACAACCCATCAAACACGTACCTCGGCGAGTTGCTCGTCGGCGCCTTGCAGGCCTGCCGCGATGAGGGCCACCACCTCGTGATCGAGGACTTCACGTCGGAAGACATCAGCCAACATGGCCCCGCTTTCGTCGAAAGGCTCGGCGGCGCGGGTCTTGATGGGGTCATCGTCGCGCCGCCGATCAGCGAAGACCACAGTATTCTCGATGCCTTGGCGGCCGCGCAGATCGTGACCGTGCTGATTGCGCCGAAGGACGTGTCGAAGACCGACATCAGCGTCTCGATTGATGATGCGAAGGCGGCCGAGGAAATGACCGAGCATGTGCTTGAGCATGGCCATCGCCGTATCGGGTTCATTCGCGGGCCAGACAACCAGTCCTCGTCTCGCCGTCGTTTCCGCGGGTTCAAGGCTGCGATGGCGCGGCACGGCATCGCCGTCGACGAAGGATATGTGGCACAAGGGGACTACACCTACAGATCAGGCATGCTGGCCGCCGAAGCCATCCTGGCTCTTCCGGAACGGCCGACAGCCATCTTTGCGTCGAACGACGGTATGGCTGCCGGTGTCGTCGCATCGGCGCAGCGGCTCGGCATCAAGGTGCCGGATGACCTTTCGGTTGTCGGCTTTGACGACACCATGTTCGCCACAGCGATCTGGCCCCAGCTGACGACGGTGAGGCAGCCGATTGCCGACATGGCGGCCGAGTCTGTGCATCTCCTGTCGCGCCATTTGCGGGCGCATGAGCCGGGAGCCGACAGCGATGACGCGGCTTCCGAGATGGAGCGCAACGCCGTGCTGGACGTCGAAATCGTGAATCGCGGTTCTCTGCGGCGAATCTAGTGCTCCAGGAACTTCAGAAGCGAGCGGCAGACGCTCAAGCCTTGCGCCCCGGCTAAGGTCGACGACGTATTAATGAACGAACTAGATGGTTCGGCGCTGACGATATTTTTTTGAACTTAGTGTCGATGCCGCAGAGTTTGTGCCCAGATGGCCTTATGTCTTTGGCATGGGGAAATTGCTAAATTTGTTTTGCCGCTCTTCGCAGCCTCAGGCACGCTGGCGCACGCTATGTCGTTCCGTTAGCGGGTACTCAGGTAGGTCGTGGGCCAGTTGCCGCAGGCGGTAAAAGCTCGAGCCTGATTCGCCCGGACAGGGTTTTGCCGGGTGCTAAACTCACAAGTCCTGTGTCCCGGGCGGGCGCTGTCATGTTCACCATGTTTGGGATATGGCTCACTGGTTCAGCGCAGAAATAATTTTCGCCCGCGGGTGTATAAACTACCAGGAACAGCAGGGCGTCGTCCGTCAGCATGCGGAGCGAAATACCTTCTTCCGGCCATCGCAGGCTCACAGGGCCGCCCGTGGTTTCGAAGGGGGTGTCCAGCACAAGGCCCTCCACGGCCTGGGCCCGGCGCAGCTGCTCGCTGCCCGCCGGCACGCGCCTCGATTTCGGGATCATGTCTTCGCCCGTGTCCCAGACCATCGACGTGTCCGCTTCGATCTGGGCGCCGCGCGACGGGAAGTATGGATGCCAGCCGATGCCCGCCGGCATGCTCTCTCGGGACAGGTTCGTCACTGAAAGAGTGAGCTCTAGCCCGCTCGCGCCAAGCCGGAAAGCTTGCACCGCGCGGTAAGCCCAGGGCCAGGCATCCGGCGCGTGCACGTAGCTGAGCACCGCATTGTCGGCGCCGGCTACATCCGTTTGCCAGCCGCGGGTCCAGCCATGACCGTGAATGGCGTGGGTTTCCGGTGGAAAGTTCGCATCAAGCTGGACGTGCCGCCCGTGCCAGTTGAACCGGCCATGCGCGATGCGGCCGGAAAACGGGATCATGGGAAAAGCTGCCGCGCCTGTTGGGTTGTCCCCGTCCGCCGGTCGCAACAGGTCCCGGCCGCGATGCCGGAAATGCGTCACGGTGCCGCCAAGCTCGGGCGCGAGGCCCAGTTCAAAACCTTCGAATTTGAGGAGGATCATGCGGGCAGTTTGCTTCTCGCCGGGCGGCGTCGCTTGACGGAGCGCCGCGTGTCTTGAGTTGGCAAGGTGCGGATCACACCTTGTTTTCGTTGATATCGCTAACACAACCGGCGATCGTTCGAAAGGGGCGGCGCGCTCGCTCCGGTGCAGGTTTGCCCCTGCGTGACCCCTTCCACCTCGAGCGCGGCTTTGTCATGCATCTTGTAACAGGCGCATGTCTGCTGCGCCAATCGGCCAGGGAGAAAACGGCAATGGTGAAGACACGGATCACGGAAATGTTCGGCGTCGAGACGCCGATCCTGATGGGCGGCATGACAGGCGTCGGTTATGGCGAACTCGTCGCTGCCGTAGCGAATGCCGGGGCGCTCGGTTTCATCACAGCGCACATGTTTAAATCCGGCAAAGAGCTGCTCGACGAGATCGAGAAGACGAAGGCCCTCACGAACAAGCCCTTCGGTGTGAACCTCACGCTGCTGCCGTCGATCAACCCTATCCCCTATGACGAGTACCGCGAGGCGATCATCGCGAGCGGCATCAAGATCGTCGAAACAGCCGGCCGCGCCCCGACGGATCACCTGCCGCGTTTCAAGGAGCACGGCGTAAAGGTCATCCACAAATGTACCTCGGTGCGGCACTCGGTTTCCGCTGTTGCCAAGGGCGTGGATGTGATTTCGATCGATGGTTTTGAATGTGCCGGCCACCCGGGCGAGGACGATGTCGGTCTCATCGTGCTGCTGCCGGCAACGGTCGATGCGGTTAACGTGCCGGTGATTGCATCCGGTGGCATGGCTGATGGCCGCAGCCTCGCGGCTGCGCTCGCGCTCGGCGCCGAGGGCGTCAACATGGGAACCCGCTTCTGCGCCACGGTCGAGGCGAAGATCCACGACAACGTGAAGAAGAAGATCGTCGAGAACAACGAGCTCGACACTGTCCTAGTGGGCCGCACGCTCCGCAACACGGCGCGCGTTGCGAAGAATGCGATCTCGACGCAGGTCGCCGACATCCAGAAGGACCCGACCAAGACCTTCGCAGACGTGAAAGAACTGATGGCCGGCGTGCGCGGCCGCGAGAACGTGCTGCGTGATGGCCACCTGGACGATGGGATCTGGACGACCGGCCAAAGCCAGGCCCTGATCCACGACATCCCCACCTGCGACCAGCTGGTCAAGAATATCATGAAGCAGTTCGAGGAAGTTCGCGCCCGGATTGGCAGGTAAGCGGGCGGTCGCGGCCAGGCCGCGCCGTCCGGTCCAAGACCGGCCCCCCCGCGGGTCGATCAGCCAAAGGCAGCTCTCGAGAGGGGGCTGCCTTTTTATGTGTGCGGCGGAAAAGTCACACCCCTATTATGCAACTAAGAATCATTCGCAATTATATTGCGAACTATTCTCAAGTCGGTTAGGTCGCTTCCAGTCCAATCTGGTGGAGCGACCATGAAATTCCCAAACACTTCCTACCTCGCCCTGTCCGTCGCGATCAGCGCCGTTCTGGTTGCGCCCCATGCGGGCGCACAATCGACCAGCGAGCCTGACACTGCGGCCTCACATGACGACAAACGTCTGGAAACCGTGGTCGTCACGTCACGCGCCCAGGAACTTTACCGCGTTCAGGAGACAACCAGCGGAAAGCTCCCGACCGAGCCGCTGCTCTCCAGCCAGTCGATCACCGTGATCAATTCCGAACTGATCAAAGACCAGGGCGCGCGGGACGCAAAGGATCTGTACCGGAATATCTCGGGTGTGACGGTGTTCAGCTATGCCGGGATCACGGCGCGGGGGTTCAGGCAGGAGGCCAACTTCTTTGATGGCCTTCGCGGCGATCCTTATGCCGGCTTTTCGGTTCCTCAACTGTTCAATGTCGAGCGTGTCGAGTTCCTGAAGGGGCCGGCGGGTATGCTCTATGGTGCCGGCGCCCCGGGCGGGCTGTTCAACTATGTGACGAAGACACCGCAGGATGATTTCTCTGCGACTGCGTCTGCCGTGTACGGAACGGAGGGTCGCAAGGGCGCTTCTTACGAAGTTACCGGCGGTCTGCCTATGGATGGCGCAGCTGGCCGTCTTGGGGTGTTCTACGAAGATCAGAACGGGCCTCGCAAGAATGCCGGCAGCGAAATCTCGATCATAGATTCAGGTTTGCGCTTCGATCTTGGCTTCGCGGATCTTTTGCTCAAGGCAACGCGCTACGACCAGAGCCTTCAAGGCAACCGGCTGCGCGGCGTGATCACCGATAATGCGGGAAACTTCCTTGCTGATCGACGCTGGAACCACAATGAGGCGACGGATTTCCTCGACCTCGAATCCAACGTAGTGCAGGCGACCCTTGCTGGCGAGGCGTTCGACGGTCTGACCTGGGATGCCGGGCTGCGTTACAATGACGGAACCGAAACACAGCAGTATCACGAGCCCAACGGCCTGTTCGATTCCGATGAGGACGGCGTGATCGACTCCACGCGCCGCCAGTTCCGCGATCAGTACAGACGCAACGAAAGCGTCTCTTTCGGCACGAACGCGATCTGGTCGAAAGACTTGGGACCGGTCGACAACCGGCTTCTGGCCGGCGCCGACTGGTACAAGCTGGACGCCTTCCTTTCGAGTGTGCTGGTCAACGGAACCAACATCGCCGGGGTCGGGCGCCCGACGCCGCTGAGCCTGCTCAATCCCGTGTATGGCGCAACACTTCCATCGAGCTACATTCGCCCGGCGGCCACGCTCACCGATAGCCAGCAGAAGCGCCACGGGTACTACGTGCTCAACGAAGCGACCGTAGGCCCTGTCATCGGCATCTTCGGTGTTCGCCAGGATACGTTCGAGGACGTCAACAGCATTACCGGTCAGACCTTCGAGGACGATGCAACGACATACCGGGCCGGGCTCGTTTATCGGTTGCGCGATGATGTCTCGGTGTTTGGTCAGTGGTCGGAGAGTTATGAGCCGCAATCCATCGCCAGCCAGAACCCGCTCGCGGGCGGCCCCTTCGATCCGACCGCCGGCGAAATCTATGAGGGCGGGATCAAGACCGAGCTCTTGGGCGGCCGCGTGCAATCGTCTGCCTCGGTCTACCAGATCGTGCGCACCAACATCTTGCAGGCCGATCCGCGCGGAGACGTGGACGGCGACGGCGTCAATGATCAGGTCGCGTTTGCGGAGATCACCAGTGAAGGTTTCGAGGCCGACGTTACGGCGGACATCACCGACAACTGGGTCGGCACGATCTCGTATGCCTACAATGACACCGTCATTTCCAAGACCAATGGCCAGACGGCGATTACCAACAGCGTCGGTGACAAGTTTGCCAATGCGCCGGAGCATGAAGCCGGCTTCTGGACGCGGTATCAGGTGCCGGCCTTGAATACGGCGTTCGCGCTGGGCGGCGACTATGTCGATGTTCGCCAGAGCCTGAGCGGGCAGAAGGTTCGCCCCTACATGATCTTCGATGCATCGATCATCTACGAGATCGATGACTGGAAAGCGCTGCTACGCGTCGACAATCTTTTCGACGAGACTTACGCGGCCAGCGGATTCTCCGCGACGACCGGACATTTCCCGGGCGATCCGAGATCGGTCTTCATCGAGATAAGCCGGAAATGGTGACTGTCGCGGCTGCGGCCGGGCGGCGCAAAAAGGGCTCGCGACTCTGGTGGCAGGTGCACCAATGGGCGGGGCTGCAGGCCTCGCTCTTCCTGGCCTTCGTTTTCCTCACGGGCACGCTGGCGGTCTTTTCCTATGAGATCGACTGGTTGTTACGTCCGGTCATGTGGGTGAACCCGTCCGAGGTGGTCCGTCCGGCCAGCTGGGGGGACGTCGCGGCCGCAGTCGCCGCGCATGATCCGAAGGCGGATGTTCTGAGCCTCAGCGTTCCGCTTCACCCCGCTGCGGCCATCGACGCCTTGATCCAATCGGATGGAGAGAAGCCGCGCCACCTCTATGTTCATCCGGGCACGGGCGCGGTGCTGGGGGAAGGGGACTGGGCAGGCGTGCAGCGCTTCCTGCGCAACACGCACCGGCACCTGATGATCGACGTGACGTACGGCGTCTCCGTCGTCTCCCTGGCAGCGATCCTGCTGCTGGTCTCGCTCGTCACCTCGTTCGCCGTCTACAAGAACTGGTGGCGCGGCTTCTTCCGTTGGCCGCGGGGGCGCACATTGCGCGCGCTTGTCGGTGACCTGCACCGTTTCGTAGGCATTTGGTCGATCTGGTTCATCTCGATCTTCATCGTCACCGGCCTTTGGTACCTGGTTGAGGTGTGGGGCGGCGATGCGCCGATCCCTGCGCGTCCCGGGCTTGAAACAGCGGCGCCATTGCCGCCGCCGCAATCGGCCGCCGCCGCGCTTGACCGGGGGATTGCGTTGATCGAAGCCCGCCAACCGGGCTTTCGCATCGCGTCCATTCTGGCGCCGCGCGATGAGTTTCCGGCCTTCACTGTTCAGGGCGAGTCAGGCCGCGCCATCCTCATTCGGCCGCGCGTCGATGCATTCTGGATTGATGCGCGCACGGGAGAAATACTCGGCGAGATCGATCCGCGCCGCCTGAGCGCGCATCAAAGAATATCCGAGGCGGTAGACCCGCTGCATTTCGGAACATTCGGCGGCTATTGGACGAAGACTATCTGGTTCCTTTTCGGCGCCGGACTGACGGCCATGGCAGTCACCGGCGTGATGATCTACGCCTTGCGGATCGCCCGCGGCAGGGAGGGCGCGCCGTCGGCGGGGGAGTATTTGCGGCTTGCCTGGAGATCGATGGGCCGGGCCAGATGGATTGCGCTGGGGCTTTGCCTTCTGCCCTGCGTGCTGGCGCTCTTCGTCTTGTAAATTCGGGCTGCTGCCGGCCGAAGGTTACACCAGTTTCCCGGTTGACCTTGCCCGCCTCCCACCCTATTACCCCGCCTCTCTACCCCGTGCCCAGATGGCGGAATTGGTAGACGCACTGCTTTCAGGTAGCAGCGCTGCAAGGCGTGGAGGTTCGAGTCCTCTTCTGGGCACCAAAAAATAATGCCTAGTGCATTGATAGAAAACCAGAATTTAAGGGATGATTGGCCGCTCGAGTACAAATCGAGGTACAAAGCGGCGACATGCGAATTGTCTTGAAGCACATCAGGCAGCTCCCCAACGGCAAGTATCAATACCGCCGCGTCTGGCCAGAAGACGTGCGCGCGGCGCTGCCCGATTTGGGGCGGGAGCTGAAGCGGACCTTTGAGGCCTCTCTCGGTCAGGACGGCGCGGTCCTGAAGGCTGTCGCGCTCGACCGCCAGTTTGATGGGACGGTCCGCGCCATACGCGATAATCGCGGAGAGCGGCCGGCCTGGGAAGTGATGCAGCGGGTTCGGCAGTGGTATGAGGATAACCGGCGCGAACTCGCGGCTGTCATTCTCGAAGATGTCTCCTACGTGCCCGGCGCTGGCGAGGTCCTGATTCAGGAGACGGCAGCCGATCTTGAAATCGACCGGATCATCGAAAAGGCGATTGCCCGTTCCGGACGTGACTACCTTGGCCATCCAGTGGAGCTCTCGCTCGAAGACCGCCTCAAGATCGAAATTCTGCAGACAGGCGAGCTTGTTCCCCGTCAGCGACTGTGAGACAGATCGGCTAAATTGCTTGAGGAGGATTTCTGGCTCATCGTAACTGATACGAGGAGTGAAGATGAGACAGAAATCCGGGCCGAAAGAGTCTTCGGCCGAGAA
>Ga0315904_10001881_pt1 | contig 33087 bp, 58 predicted proteins | sample LakEriMetagenome_6_FD_203529 | JGI IMG/M metagenome (GOLD analysis project Ga0315904, IMG submission 203529) | Freshwater fungal communities from buoy surface, Lake Erie, Ohio, United States - Buoy 12 MA120 | ecosystem: Environmental > Aquatic > Freshwater > Lake | place: USA: Lake Erie, Ohio...
CGTCTGCCTGAGTCATGTCTTCGGTGCAGATGAGACGGTGTGCGCCTGCGGTCACGTTTCCTGCGGTCAGTCCTGCGAAGGTCTTGCCGGTTCCGGGTGGTCCGAAGAGGATCACGCGGTCGATGCCAGCAGAGAGTACGTCGTAGAACTCTTTCCAGCATTCGGGGAGGTTTGTTTGGGTTTCCATTGTGGCTCCTAGGAGTAGTAGGGGTTGATAAGAGTGATCTTACTACAGGTGAGAATGACTGTCAAGTCATTGTTGGATTTGTTTGCGGATGGAGTGATCGACCACTCCGTAGACGGGGTAGACCGTCGTGCCTTCCGGCCCTGCGCTCATGTGGTAGGAATCCCACGCTTCGAGGGTGTCGGTGATGTCACCGTCTTCGAACGCTTCATCGTCCACGATCACGAAGTACGATTCGTCTGCGTCGATGATGGTGCCGGTTCCGGGGTGAACGATTAGTACGGTCATTAGTGTTCCTATCAGTAGGGGTTACTAGAAGTGATCTTACTACAGGTGACAATCGCTGTCAAGTCTTTCGGAGAAAGAGCGGAAGGATGGTCCGTTAGGACCGATCCTCCTGAACTCGCGCTCCGTACACTCGGACCTGCGTGCTGTAGGTCGTCGTGGTCGCCTTGTCTGCGACGTTCTCGTCAATCTGACGAGCCTTCACCGCAGCATCCAACGCCTTGCCGTCGATCTCTTCCTTGAGGATGAGGGCGAGGGTGTCGGAGTCAAGATGCTCAGCAAGGATGCCGAGATCGAACTTGCGACGCGGACGCTCTTCGACGGCGACTCGCTTCCCGTCTGCGGTCTCAACGAAGTCGATTCCTGCTGACTGGAGTGTCGCAATGAACTCGGCCTCTAGGGCCTTCTTGCGCTCTGCGACGAGACGCTCTTCTTCACGGATGGCGAGGAATGCTTCCGTGACCTCGTTGATCTTGGTGGGGTTCATAGTGGCTCTCTTTCGAGGGTAGGGGTTACTGGAAGTGATCTTACTACAGGTGGATAGTGCTGTCAAGTCTTACTGGAAAGATGCTTCGAATCGGTTGGCCTCTTCGATGTCAACCTCGGCAAGAAGTTCCTGAGCAGCACGCTCAACCTCCTTGGCGAAGACCCACTCACGGGCCAGCAGGAACTCGTCGAACACGCGCTCGGCAATCTCCGTGACATCCTCCGGCTCCCAACGAGTCTCAGAGATAGGGGCAAACAGGGTGGCGACAAACTTGCCGTCGCGGTCGGTAGAGATGGTGGCTCCGTAGGCTCCGTTGCTCTCCCATTGGATTGGCTCGTACTGGTCGGTCTTGGTCCAAGTCAGTTCGACGTTGATGGTGGAGGTGAGGGTTTCGTTCATGGAGGGAATCCTATCAGTCTGCTACTAGGCTGTCAAGTCATTGTCTAGAGACTTGATCCGGCTGGCTCGCTGCCAACAGAAGGAACACTACTGCACCTGACAAGTGCTGTCAAGTCATTCCCGAAACAATCCCCTGAGCAGGGATTATCCTAAAGACTTGACACGTCGTACTGGCTGTAGTAATCTTCCCTCCATGGACTACTACGAACACTTCGAAGACGTCTTCGAAGGAGAACCAATCCCCGAAGACCTAATCGACAGAGCCATAGACGACAACGGCTACCTCCACTTCGGAGACCGCATGATGATCGTCATGGAACTCGTCGGAATCACCACACACATGACCGGAGGGCAGGAACTCCCCACGCCCCTGCGAGACCGAATCGCACGCATGTGGTCAACCGGCACCGAAGACTACGGATTCATCCGCGAAGACATGGACTCGTTCATTGCTCTTTGGAACGACTACGACTTTGATGGGAGGTGACATGACTCACCCAATCTGCCCCCGATGCCTCGGATTCATCCCTAACAGTTGGACCCCCGGCGCATACCCCGGCGCAATCTCACGCGTCGACAACTGGACAGAGGTTTGCTCCGACTGCGGAGTCGAAGAAGCCTGCGAACAAGCGTTCGGAACCCTCCGACCGCGAAGCGAATGGCCCGCCCGCGCAGGCGCACTCTGATCGGAACCCCCGGCACCACCGGGGGAACTCCGCACGTCCCGGGGATCCCCCGGCATCCCGTTTCACTCGCGGGACGCGAGCCCCGGTACCCCAGAAACAGGGGCCGGGGCTTACAAGCGTTTACGGATAAAGGTAAATGGCCCGAAGGGCCGGGGCTGTCGTTTCGTTATGTGAAATCGAAGCCGAAATCGACACCGCATAAGTCATAGAGAAGCGTGAGGGGCTTGCGCCCGGCTCACGCCTCCTGTCGCTGTTCGAAGATGCTGTTCTGGATGGCGGTCCAGTCGTGATCCTCGGCCCAGTCGTACAGACCTCGGAACAGATCGCCTTCGGTGCTGGTCTGTTCGTAGACTGCGATGCCGAACGGGAGCAGCAGATAGACCCATTCGGTCCAATGCTCGTCGCTGGGCAGCAACCACGGGTCATCGTTCTCAGGAATGTCGTCATGGGCGACTCCGTAGCCGGGGACGATGGTGTTGCCTTCCGGGTCGATTGGGTTGCTGCTGATTGACGACCACGACTTGTGGTCTTGGGTCAAGACCTTCACGGCGGTCTCGTAACCGTCGCGTTGGATGATGGCGGTCAGTTCCTTGCCCATGTTCGCCGGGTAACCGTCCCAATGGACGTACCGGCCTTTCCATGAGTCGTCTGTAGGTATTGCGATGATGCTTCTAGTTCCCATTGGTTTCTCCTTGTAGGGCAGTAGGGATAGCGTGGGGGTGATTCCCCACTAACTGAGTGTGTGTGTGGCCCACGCGCTGATGAGTCCGTAGTGGATCGAAACGCCAGCAAACTTGTCGTCATGAAAGATTGCAAAGTGATTGTTTGGCTCTAACGGGTAGCCCGCCAGTTCTGCTTTTGCGTCCTTCAGGCGTCGGAAGTGTTTCGTGCCGGGGAAGGTGCGGCCATCTTCCAAGGTGTATTCGACCTTGAACGACCATTCGTTTCCGGCAGAGTATCGGGCCGGGTGCTTCACGATGTCACTTGTGGGAGTGACCTTGATGATTCTGATGTCGTCGCTCATGCGGACTCCAGTCGGTAGTAGGTGTAGGTGATCGTATCAGACAGCGAGACCGCTGTCAAGTGTTACCAGTCTCGGAATGATCGGCCCCATCGCGGCGAAGTGCTGCGAAGGTACCGGGCTAGTTCCGGGTACTTCTCGTCCAACGCCTGCGGGAGCAGGACGTGAACGGTGAAGTCGATGGACCGAACGAATCGACAGGGGCTGCCCCACGGGAATCGCGAGACGGGTGCCTGCTCGGTTGCGCGTGCGAACACTCGCGACTCGTTGAGTCGAATGTCCCACGGGTCAATGCCGATTCGGTCGGCAACGGTTCGGAGCGTGGAGAGGGCGGTCATGACCGCCACTTCCCATCGCGTCCACGGTACCCGGTGACTCCTGCGGCCTTCTGATCGGCCCGTAGGTCGGTCTCGGCCTGATCGACCCAGTAGGTGATCGCATCACCGCAGCAGGGGTTGACGACCACGCAGAACTTCTGACCGTTCTTGGTGGTGCCGGTCCACTTCTGCTGTTGGGTGCCACACTTCTTGCAAGTGCGGGGGACTCGGTTGCCTGCCTTCTTGGTGAAGGAGTCGTAGGTGACCTCCGGGTTGAGGAGGATCTCCCACAAGGATGCGAGGGCGACGCCTTCGCGTTCTGCCTTCTCTCGAAGGTGGGGGGTGATTCGGAAGTTGCTCATTGGTGGCTCCTATGAGGTGTAGCGGCTAGTAGGTAAGTGACTCTATCAGGGTCGGGAATCGCTGTCAAGTATTGTGGGGAGGTTCTGTTGCCACGGTCCCCATTCCGCCGACTCTCAGTCAGTTTGCTCACGGGCCACTAGGTCATCGGACCTTGTAGTAACCGAACGCCTTGCCGATGCCGATGATGAAGGCATCGCCATACGGTGAGTCGTAGGTGTCCGTTCCGAGGAACTGGATGCCTGTGTTCACCGCGTCAGCGAAGGTGAGACCTTGGGCCGCTGATCCGCGTCCCCATGCCTCTCCGTTGCTCTGAGCGTGAGTGAGTAGTTCGTTCATGTTCACCTCCTTGTAGGTGCTAGTGGTAGGTAGAAGGAACAATAGCGGACCTCGAACCCCCTGTCAAGTCTTTCCGAAAAAGTACCTCTGAGCAGGGATTATGGGAATAACTTGACAGCACGACTCAAGTGCGATAGTGTTACCTACACCTACCACCGCTACCTAGAAGGGAGCCACCCGTGAAGAAGAAGCAACGAGACCCCAATCTCGAAACGCAGATCAAGGCAGCCCGCCTTGCCGAGCGCGCCGAACGCGTCGCAGCGTTGGCCGACGGACGCAAGCAGCGAGCCGCGACATTCGCGGACCGCAAACGCGTCGCCAATAAACAGGCTTGTCGCGATCGGTCGTACTGGTCATGACCTACGAACAGAGCATCGACTATCTCCACTTCCTCGCGAAGCAGAGCAACCCTGACGAATCCATCCAAGTGGAACGTCACGCGTTCATCTACGGGTACTGCGGACTCTACGTCGCAGCCCTACTAGCGGAACACTCAGACTGGGTAGCCGTGGCCGTAGGGTCGAAGCATTGTCAGATGGACCAGTACGACTGCAACGATTACGGCAAAGGATTCTGTTGCTGTCACCTAGATCACTTCTATGCGGTGGACAGCGAAGGCTGGTATCACGATGCCTTCGGTCAGCATGACCCATTGGCATTGGACGAAGTGACGCACCGAGTCATCGGTGACGAGCCTCTCCGATGCGTTCTCGAATCTTGGTATGGCGACGACCGGACCGACTTCGATTGTGCGGCGGTAGCCATCGGCCTCGCCGCCCAAGCACCCGTCAACGTCTGAATCTAACGAAAGGCCCCCGGCTCCGGTCGGGGGTCCCTTCGCGCGCCCGCACGAGCCCCGGCAGATCACGCAAACCGTTGCGAGCCCCGGCACACTTCAGGTTCGCCGCCCGGGGCTGGCGCAGCGACAAGAAGTTGTCTAAACTGTTGGCATGACACTTCCCCCGTTGTATGCGTGTGAGTTCTGCGGTCAAGAAGTCAACCCCCGTCAGATTGGTGTTTGGCGCAGGGTTTCCGGTTGGGCGCAGAATCGGAGAGCCGGTGGCACGAACCACATCGCCCTTGCCGAGGATGGCATTGGTCTCGCGTGCGACATCTGTATCCAACTTGCCCGCAAGGGGCTTGTGGAGGAGCATCCAACTTTGTTCTGAGCGCGCAACGGCCCCCCGACTCGCGCCGAGGGGCTGTGGATGCGTCAGTTAGATTCAGGCGTGATCGACGAATGAGACCGACGCAGGAATCGTCGGGATCGAATCCTCATGCTTGGAACCGATAACACCGATGACGTTGCGAACGATGTTGTCGTCAAGAACAACGCGATGTTGTTCGACCCAACGCTCACCATTGCCAACGCTAGGGGCAATGAGAAGGTCAAGGTGACCGAATCGAAGGCGAGCCTTCACGATCTTGACTCCGAATGACAGTCCGTCAAACTCGAACGTGCCGGTGCGACCCGGAAACGAATCAAGATCAGGCGTGGTTGTGGATGATGAGTAAATGCTCATGGTAGTAACCCTCCTCAGGGTCGGTAGTAGTTGAGGTGTGGACATTATCACCCACAAGAGCAGGTGTCAAGTCCGTTGTGGATAATCCTGTGGATTACCTAAAGCGGATGAGAGGGGGAGGTTGACCCTCCCCCGTACCCGTTAGAAGTACCGGCGATAGCAGACCGGGCCGATGCCACGGTCACGACTCTCATCGTTGTCCAGTTCGGCTCCACAGCAGGCGCAGTAGACCTGAATCGAACCGTCATGGCCTTTGCGCACCTGACGGCCCCATTCGGCAGCACGCTCGGCTGTCAGGGCATCCTCAGGGGTGAGGGTGCGAATGGCACCGGCCGCGTACTCGAACCTCCCACGACTTCCACCGGGGACGAGTCGCTTGGCGTAAAGGCGACCTTGGTTGGACAGGATGACTTTGTAGATGGTGTCGTCTTTGATGTAGAGACCGGCACCGACCTGCGAAATCGGAGCCACTACGTCTGAGGTGGTGGAAACCTGTCGCCGGTAGTGCGAAATGGTGTTCTTGGCCGATTCGATAAGACCGGATGCTTCGCGCTTGCTGAGTGAGAGGCGTCCGGTGAGGAGGTCATCGGCTCGCTCGCGAAGCACGAGGGCGGCTTCAGGGCCGTTGTCGCGGTCTTGTGCGATTGCGCCGCGTGCTACTTGCTCCCAAAGGGAGGCGAGGTATTGGACCTGACGGTCGGTTGCGAGGTTAGGGGTAGTAGTCATGGCACCTCCGAGTGCTGTAGTTGACAAAGAGGATCGTACTACTGTCCGCTACAGGTGTCAAGTCATTCGGCAATCTTTTTTGAGTGTCATTTGTCACACGCACTAGCACTTGACAACAACACCAGAAAGCACTAACCCGCGACACCGTGACATCACGACATCACGACATCACCACAAAGCGACATCACGACATCACACCGCAGCGGCGCAGCCCCGGGAGCAAACAGAAACCCGCAGCGGGGCTAAAGGGGTTTGGGGATGGGGCAAAGGGGTAATGGGGCAGGTCCAGCGGGGCTAACGGCCTCGAAGTCAAAGCCGAAATCGACACCGCATAAGTTTTAGCGAAAGCGCGAAAGGGCCACCCCGAAGGGTGGCCTTTACTGTCAGCGGCTGGCTAACTCGTGATTGCGGCGAGGTCGCCGCTCGCGATCATGTTGAGCAGGTCTCGCACGTCTCCGAGAGCCTCCCCGTGGTAGGGCATTGCTCTGAGGTCTAGGACTGCGATCACGTCGTCCACCATTGACGCTGCTGTGAGCAGAGCCTCGTGGAGTTCGTTGGTGATGGTGATGGTTTTCATGTTCTCTCCTTAGAGTCCCCAGCGGGCGAGTTCCGCTTCTTCGTTCCGGGTGCGGACCCACCATTCGAGGTAGTCGGTCCATTCTTTCGAGTCGGTGTCGGGTTCCCGACCCTCGTCTTCGACGAAGGTGTCGTAGGCGAGTTCGACGTCCGCTTCGGAGTATTCGTCGGGGTCGGGCTGGTACCAAGAGTCTGGCGGTCCGTAGTAGGGAGTTGGCATTGGGAGTTCCTCTCTGCCGGTGGTAGGTGTAAGTGACCTTACTACAGGTCGGGAATCGGTGTCAAGTCTTTGTGGTGAGGGTTCTGTTGCCACGGCCCCTCAGCCGCCGATTCTCAGTCGGTACCCGGTGAAAGACTCAGCCGACGAATCGAATGGTTTCGGTGGTCAAGCGACCGGTGAAACCGCCGACGACTAGATCCTTGCGGATCCCGTCGAACGATTCGGGCCACGTCTTTTCAGCGGCGATGATCGCCTGCTGGAGCGTGTAGCCCTTGGCAGCGCAATCCTCTCCGAGTGCGATGGAACCCTCGTAGTGAGGACCCTCGTACACGTTAGAGACCGGGTTGGTAGAAGTGGAGATTCTCATGTTCACCTCCTTCCCTTAGTAGGTGGTAGTGGCAGGTAGAGGTATCTTCGCGCAGTTTCGGATCTCTGTCAAGTCAATCCGAGGATTTTTTTTGAGGGGAGTGTTTCACATGAAACATCGAACACCTGTTCGAACGGCACGAAAGGCTACTACTGTTGGCTACAGTTGTCAAGTCAATCCGAGGATTTCTTGATGGTCAGAAGTCACAGATAAATCTGCCCGAATGACTTGACAACGGTTCGGTGGTTCGCTATTGTTACTGACACCTACCACTACTACTTACAAGGAGGTGAACATGGAAACCAAAGCACCAAAGCGATTCCAATACCGCCCCCACCAGTATGACGGTCACGTCTACAGCAACGAGTGGGACGTACTCATCGCTGGCGAGTCGATCGGAACTGTCGTCCGAACGGGCGAGACAGAGGGTTACTACGGAGCGTGGAAAGCGGGTCGCGGGTATTTCTCAACCCGCCGTCAAGCCTCAGTCGCCCTGTGGAAAAAGTTGGCTGAACGAGCCTGACAGAAGTTATCCCCAGCCTGTGGATTGGGCTGGGGATAACTCTTATCCACAATCTGTGGATAAGCAACCGACCCGAACAAGCGGTCAGACACATCGCGTTCACCCACGAGCCCCGCCCGAACCACACAACCCGGCCCGGGGCTGCCATACCGAACCGAAGAGATCAGCCCGCACGCGAAGAGACCCCCGACTTTCGCCGGGGGCCTTTCTCGTTGGATTACTCCGAACGTTTATCGACGGTCACCCATTCCCCTTCGGGGAGTTCTGCGAAACAGTCGTCACAAAGGTGATCCTCTGTAGGAGCGTTACAAGACACACATAAGGCCTCGTTCTCAATCTTGTTCATGTTCACCTCCTTTCTGTCGTCGTGAGCGTGTGGTGAGCGTGTGGAGCGGTTCTGTTGCCACGGCCCGCCAGCCGCCGATTCCCCGTGAGGGTCGGAGTCTCTCCTAGAGGAGACGAGGATCAATCCTCGTACTCGTCAAGAGCGTCATCACCGAGGATGATGACCCAGTAGGAGAGGTGATCGGGGTCCCCGTAAAGAGGAGCCTCGTTCACATCAAGGTCTTGATCTTCCATGTTCACCGCCTTCCGTAGGTGTAGTAGGTATGTAAGAGACCTTACTCCTGTCACCTACACTTGTCAAGTCTTTATCGGGAGATTTCTGAGAATGCGTATTTCCACTTACTTGCGCGCGCCAGCACCTACATCGAACGCCTGTTCGACGTACACCTGTTCGAACCGTTGACTCAATCAACGAACGTCTGTTCGACGAACACCTGTTCGATCGGTCATCCACAGCCCTGTGGATAACTCGAACTCAACTGTGGATAACTTCTCCACAGGAGGCTGGGGATAACTTTTCCACACCCTGTGGACAACTACCTTTGCCGAAAGTAACTTTCATCAAAGCAATAACGCTCACCCAGAGCCGAAATCGGAGCCGACCAAACCATTCGGACCGCAGCCCCGCAACCGACCAAAGAACCGGGCCGGGGCTAACAGGTCAAACAGTTCGACTTGGGCCTGAACGCGAAGAAACCCCCGCCGTAGCGAGGGTTCCTCGGTTACCCTGCCGCCGAAACGACAAGGGCCTCTAACTCTTGGACGGTCCATCCTTCGTACTCGGTAGTGAGAACGTAGTCCTCATCACCGGCCTCACCCCATAGGGGGTAGTAGGTCTCGGATGGATTCATCCTACGAAGGTATTCCCTTGCCGCTTCGAGCAGACTTGGGAACTCTTCGGTGCCTACTCCGTATGAGTAGCCGCCCCAGACTCCGTATTCCGTAGCCATTATTTAGCCCCTTTCACCGGGTATGTAAAGTAACTATCGGTATTGTACGCCTGCCAGTTACAGTTGTCAAGTCTTACTGGTATGAACTGCGTCACACCGGTTATCCACAGGAGCAGGCTTGACTTGTGGATAACTTCGTTCTAAACTTTAGATAAATCTAGCACGAAAAAAGGTGTTTGTCAAGCGAGAAACAACTTTCGCCCAGTCCGCCCAGTCCGAAATCGGCACCGCAGAAGATGTAGTAGCGCAAGCCCCGCCCCAGTCAGACAAACGGGCCGGGGCTAGTGACCTCCCCACGTCTGCGAGAGGGGCCTAGACGTGAAGAAAGCCCCCACCGGAGTGAGGGCTTCCTGTTAGAACCAACCGGCTCGTTCGAGTCGGCGTTCCGCTTTGACGAGTTGTTCGTCAAGGTAGCGATCACGGGCTTCCGCTACTCGGGCTTCCGCTTCGGCTTCGGCGTAGGCCGCTTCCGCTTCGGCTTCGTAGGCCTCCAAGTGTGGCCAACAAAGCCAATCATCGGAGGGAGTGCCGCATCGCTGGCAACGCTGGAGTTCTTCCATCGTGGCTCCTATTCAGTTGTCGGTGGCCGGTTGTTAGGGTCCGGCCCCCGCCCGCCCCTCCGTTGGGGCGAGGTACGCAGCCTATCGTTGTCAAGTACAGTTGTCAAGTCATTTCGAAGAAAACTGTTGAGCCGGTCAAGACTTCGAACAGACGTTCGACCGCCGCACCCAGCACCAGCCGGTTATCCACAGCCTGTGGACAACTCGCCGCCCAGTCACCCCATCCCCGTCACACCCCCCCCAGCCGCCCGCGTTTCACTTTCAGCCCAAACGCGTTTCACCCAGACAGCCCCGACCCCCATCGAACCGGGCCCGGGGCTCCCGACCCGCACCAAGAACCCCAGACGCGAAAAAGCCCCCCACCGAAGTGGAGGGCCTTCCCCTCACCAGCCTTCCAGTTCCGGTGAGGGCTCGAACCAATGTGGCCCGTTCGCCCGACACAATCCGGCTCCGCCCCAAATCCCGGCGCAACCGATGCCATCGCAATGAGGGCATTCAGCGGGTTGGTCCAAGCAGTGGAGGTGATAAGCCGCATCTTCCTCGGAGAGAAAGAAGTCGGTTACCTTGCCCGTAGCGGTGTCGTAAACCGCCCAAGACCCGGAAGCAACTTGACGATAATTCATCGTGGCTCCTATTCAATTGTCAGCGACCGGACTGCCCGGCCCCCGCCCGCCCCTCCGTTGGGGCGAGGAACGTAGCCTACTGCTGTCAACAGCATTTGTCAAGTCTTTCTTGGATTTATTTGTGTGATCTTTGTCACCGAACGCACGTTCGAGTCACACCCCAGTCACACCCTCGGTCACACCCAGTCACACCCCTCAGCGGTGTCACACCCCCACCCGCACCCGCACACCCGTCACGGACACTCGCCAGAGCCGGGAGCCCCGCCCTCAAACAACCGGGCCCGGGGCTCCTGCGGGTGTATGCGTTTGTGCGTACAAGCGAAGAGGCCCCCGACCGAAGCCGAGGGCCTTTCCGTTAGATCTTGTCCAAGATCCTGTTCACTTCGATCTCAAGATCAAACGGGGTGAGACCGTGAAGGTACTCGTACCGTTTGCCGATGGTGAAGATCACGTTCCACCGGAACAACTGAAGTGTGACGTACATCACATTCCTCTCGTAGGGGGTGTAGAGCGGTTCTGTTGCCACGGCCCGCCAGCCGCCGATTCCCCTTCCGGGTCGGGATCTCCTAGAGGAGTAGAGGGTCAATCCTCGTACTCATCAAGGGCATCATCACCGAGGATGATGGTCCAGTAGGAGACGTGGTCGGGATCTCCGTAGAGGGGAGTCTCGTTCACGTCACGATCTTGATCTTCCATGTTCACCGCCTTCCGTAGGTAGTAGTAGGTACCAGTAATTATGCGCACAGGGTCCGACCCCCTGTCAAGTTATTGTCGGGAAAACAGTTGTGCCAGTCAACACTTCGAACGAATGTTCGACCCGACCGCAATCGAACGCGTGTTCACCCGAACACCTGTTCACCCGAACGCATGTTCGATCCACAATCCACAGCCTGTGGATAACCGACCTGTGGATAACTTGTCCACAGCCTGTGGAAAACCTGTCAAGCGGATTGACTGTGATACATGTCACACCCACTTGACAAACTTAGCGAATGCGCTAATCCAACCGAAACGCAGTCACACCCCCACCCGCACGCGACACAGCCCCGGCAACCAGTAAGAAACCGGGCCGGGGCTGCTGTACGGACAATGTACGGACAAACTATCTAGAGAAGCACCAGATCAAATTCCCGCACCCACCGAACAACCTCCATCGAAGAAGTCGTCACCTTCACCACGGACCCACTTTCGTTCACCATCACGAAAAGCAAGGTTTCGAGGTTAGTCCCGGGGTTGTGAAACGTGGTCTCATGGATGGTGTATTCGTGCCCCTCGGGGCTGGTGTAGGTCGCGTTCATGACAGGGAACGATAGCACCAGACGACCATCTTGTCAAGTGTTTCTTGGTATTACTTTGTAACCCAGAGTGTTACGGAATACCGGAACGCGCAGCGGCCCCCGACCGAAGCCGAGGGCCACCTAGCGAGTGAGGGGGATTCTGTTGCCACGCTCCCGAGCGCCGAGTCCAAGTCGGTTGGGCCTCAGGTCAAGCCTCCTCGTAAGAGGAGTCAAGCCATTGATCCTCGAAACACCAAGTGGTTTCGCGATCATTGAGGTCGTCTTCGTCCGGCTCGCGCTCGAACATCTCGCGATCGTAGGCGTCGAAGACGTCTTCGTACTCGTACATTGTCACCTCCTTAGTAGGTAGTAGTAGGTAATAGTGACTATACATAAGCCGACCGAGCGTGTCAAGTCATTCCTGAAAGAATCTTTCGAGCATACAGAAACCCCACAAACCCGCCATCCTGTAATGTTGAGCCATGGCACTCGCAACACGCTGGACAATGCGTCTCGAACCCTACGATCCCGACGCACGCGACGCAGACAATGACGGCATCGTCCAAGAACAAACCCCGTGGGAACGACCAGCAGGAACCCGCCTCGTCGACGAACTAGGCCGAGCCATCACCCGTGGAGCCAACGCAGGTCAACGACCACGCGGACTCCGAGTAGTCGATCAGCGCGGAAACCCAGTCGATTACACACCAACCTACGAGCGACCGGGCTTCTCCTTCGGCGGCGGCGGGACTCCACTGGGCGAAGCGGGCGCACCCAGCCTGCGGGAACGGGGACTCCCGTCGGTTCGAGACATCACCGCACCACCACCGCCGCCTCCAGAACCGCCGAAGCCAGACGCACCGAAGCCAGACGGGACTCCGAAACAGACGGACGTAACTAGAGCACTCAAAGCCGACATCACGCCAGCGGAAGGTGATCTCGAAGGCGACAGTTCTTTGTCCGCAGGATCTGCACTCACCGACGGTGTGCTCACTGCGCGCTCCGAGGCTGATCAGTCATGGCGGGAAGTTGAGATCATAACAAGCAGTGGCGAAACTGTCAAGATAAAACGTGATCTTTCTCCTAATGATGGCATGCCCATCATCGACGAGATGGGCGCAGAAGCCCCGGAAATAAAAATGCAGAACGCCAGAGAGATTGGGGCCATCATGGCTCAGAATCTTTCAGTCGAAGAACTCAACGAGTTCCTACCGGGTTTCGTAGTCACCATAAATCAAGATGGTTTGGTCCGCCTTGCCCCCAAAAAAGGAGAAGGTGTTTCATTAGACGATCGGGTGATGGAAGTTGACCCATCGACTAGCAGTTACAAAGAACTTCTTTCTGAGGCCATAGCCAGCAACATGATTGATGGTTGGGCGACGATGGGCGGGGCTGAGGAACTACATGATTCCATTTCGCGTGTGTTTGGATCGGAAGATCCCATCGGGGGAGGCAAATACATTGACGACTTGCGTAGCGACATCATTCAGGACGCCAAGCGGCAGAAAGTTGTTGACGCTATGGTCGAAGCGGCTTACGAAAACACGCAACGTCGTCTCAAGGAGCAGGGCATTACTGAAATGACTCTACATAGAGGGATGCACCTCCGTCTCGGAGATTCAGAACTTGCCGAATACATTTACTCAAAGAAAAGTCCAGATCGCACCGAGTTCCAAGAAAACGTCGAAATCGCACTTCGCCCGATTTCTTCGTTCTCATACAACATTGATACCGCTCAATACTCTTTTGGAGAGTACGGCGCACCGGGCGGGACTCTCATTTCGACAGTTGTCCCAGCCGACAGAATCTTCTCGCTGGCAACCACAGGATTTGGCTGTCGCGAAGAAGACGAAATTATGGTTATTGGCGGCGGAAACATTTCAGGAAGATTGCGATGGACTCTTGAACGTGGTAGCACAGGCGGAGGAGGAATGTGATGAAAAAAGCCCTTTTCGCAGGCGGCGATGATTTAGTTGAAAACCGCAGATGGGATTTGCCATTCGTTCGCACCGTCGACGATTTCCGTATTGCCATTAACTACCCAGCCAGTACGCCAGCAAGCCCTACTCAGGTGCAGAAGTGGTTAAATGATTCACCCCTAGCCGAGGTTATGCCGGAAGATTTACGCAAACAAGTCAATAAATGGCTTGCTTTTGAGATTGATCTGCTGCAAAGCAAGATTGATCTTCCGTCCATCCGTCCCGGGGGACGTTCAGGGGCTACCCGTCGCTTGCGTACCGGCGCGCGCCGAGGAGCACTCGCTCTCGAACCCTACGACCCAGATGCACGCGATGCCGACGGCGACGGAATTGTGCAAGAAGGAACTGCTTGGGAACGACCGGCAACTGCACGCATCCTTGATGCTCTTGGCAACGAGATCCGACGTGGGCAACAAGCAAGTGTCCGACCGACAGGCATTCGTGTTGTTGACCGTGATGGCAATGACATTGACTACAAGCCGACCTATGAAGGTGGACGAGCCGGAACCATTGGTGGCAGCACTATACCAGAGGTACGTCCAAGTGTCAAGCCCCCAGAAGCGCTAACTCCAGAGAAGCCAGCGAAGAAGGCTGCGGCGAAGAAACCGGCCAAACCGAAGAAAGAAACACCACTAGCCGACCATGGCGCACGCTCCCTCAAGGAGCGGGGCTTACCAAGCGCTCGTGAGCAATACCGTGCCGCCACAACACCACCAGAACCTGAAGCACCAGAAGTACCTGAAGCACCAGAACCGAAAACCCCTAAAGCAAAGAAACCAAAAGAAACTCCAGTCGTTGACGACATTGCGTTGTCACCCGGAGTCACACTCGCATCCGCAGACCGACCCGAACTCGAAAAACCCGAAAAGCCACGCAGCCCATTCAAACCATCGCCACCCCCACTCGAAGGCCGAGCACAAGAACTTGCCGACGAAGCGGACGGCGACTTCAAAAAGTTTATGGAACTCTTGGACAAAGAGGGCTATGTCGTATTCGACTACGAAACAACTGGTCTTCAGGACGGCAACATCCCAGTCCAGATCGGGGCTGTCAGGATCAAAGACGGAAAGATCGTCGAACGATTCAACGTCTTCACCAACCCGCAACGCCCACTTTCCGACTGGTCCAAAGAAAACTTGAAGGACAAAGACGGCAACCCACTCACCGACGAATGGCTTCAAGGGCAAACAGATCTAGCCGAAGCCCACCGTCAGTTAGCCGAGTTCTTAGGCGACTCCATCATCGTGGCCCACAACCTTCCCTACGACGGGGAAATCATCGACCGAATGATGAAGGATGCCGACATTGATTACAAACCGTCTGGATCTATCGACACGTTGATGCTGCTGCGTTCCGCAGTCCCGAAGGGCGATGGGGAGTCTGGCCCAGAACGACACACTCTGGGTTCTTTGGCTGATTTCTTTGATGTGGATCTGGGTGATGCGGCTCATACCGCTGATGCTGATTCGGAGGCTGCGGCCCTTGTTCTCCAGAAAGCGATGAACTGGTCTGGGGATAACGATTCGAGCCCGGACATCTTTGATGCCGCCAAGCAGAAGGAACTGTTTGATGCGGCCACTAAGAAGTACAACGACGATCGCAAGAAGTACGAGGTAGCACTTAAGCAGTATCAAGCAGATTTGGCTGATTACGAGCGGGCTGTTACCAGAGCCGATGAACCAGAAGTGCCTAGTAAACCAAAAACCCAAGCCATTGTCCCTAAATCTGAAAACGCCACGCGACTCAATACCTATAGACAACAATTTCAAGACATGGTTTTTGATTGGATTAACCAGAGAGACGATTCTTGGAAGAAAGTTGATGGGCTTCGAGTTCGCAAATACGGAGAAGACGAACCTCAACGAACAGTAAGTATCGACGTGACGCGCAGTGGTTCCGATGGTCCCGCAAAGGCAAAAATGTCTACAGCGAAAATGATTAAAGATGGATGGGCAGATAGGGGCATCGATCCATCCGAAGAACTCAAGTCCAACTACAAAGTCATCATCAATAAAGATGGTGGAGAGGTTGTCCTCGCTTATGTTGGCGAACGGAAAACAGACGTTGAAGTTTTGTCCGGCTGGAAGGGTAAAGGTGATTGGTATGAGATCGACGAAAAAGACGACAGATACCGAGATCTATTTAATCAAGCAGTCGCTTCAGTTCTTATCGGTCATTGGGCGGGAAATAAAACAAATGAAGTAGATAAAGGTATAAAAAAACTGTTCGGTGGGAACTATCGACAAGGGGATAGTTTTGCCACTCGTGGTGGCGGGGCTGTAGGCGATGACATAGCCGAGTCTTTTGTCGAAATCATGTACGAAGATACCCAGAAAATGTTTGCCTCTATGGGAATCAAAGAAGTTCAACTTCACAGAGGAATGGCTCTTGACTATGAATCCCCGCATGGTAAGGCTGTTGCTGCAAAAATCAGAGAAATAGTTGAAGCGGCCAGTGAAGAGCAAATCGACGAATGGAGCAGAGAAGGTTTACAGTTCAAGATGGAGAAGGTCAGAACGGAACTCAGGGCCGCAAGTTCTTTCTCATCCGACCCATTTGTTGCCGATGCGTTTGCAGAAGGAGAAGATGAAGGTCCACCTATTGGTGTTTTCTCTGGAGCAGTCCCGGTTGAACGAATTTTGGCCACCCCGGCTACCGGAATCGGTTGCTTAAATGAAGACGAAATGGTAGTAATCGGGGGGGAAGACACAGACTTTGAAGTTGACATTCAAGTGAATGATCTTCAACGAGTTCTTCGCTCAATAAATAGAACAAGTTCTAGAAACTAGGAATTATGAATAAAGCACAAATAGAAGAATTGAATGACAATTGGATTCGCGTGCGGAGATGGGATCTCCCAACCGAATTGGGACCTTTCCTCAATCAGATTTCTTTCCCCGATCCGCCATCGTCAGAAATCGCTGAAGACTTTCTGAACTCACTGGCAGCACGACCGATGCCAAAGAAACTTCGATCTGAAGTAGAAGAGTTCATTAAGAACTCAAAATGAATGGTCAAGTCCTACTAGCCGACGACCACCTCGCAGTCATCTTCGACTACGAACCAGAAGCAGTCGCCCAGATCAAACGCATCCCCGGAGCAAAGTGGGATCGACTTGCGCGTGTCTGGAGAGTCCCGGTAGCCAGCCTCGAAGAAATCCGAGAGTTCGCCTCCAACAACCAAATGTGGATCTCACCGGACGTAGAGTTCCTCGAACTACCAGAACGAAACGCAGATCACGGCGGAGTTCGATACGACGAAGACTGGATCTGGCTCGGATTCCCATACGACCCAGTAAGAGTGCGGGAAGTCAAACACATTCCCGGCATCACTTGGGACCCAAAAACCAAAGCATGGCGATCACCCATCACATCCATCACCGAAGCGATGGAGTTCTGCCAACAGTTCGACCTTGCTATTCCCCACGATCTCGTGGACTATGCGACCGAAGTTGCTGATCGTGCTGAAGCGTTGATCGAAGCATCCCGTGCGACTGATGCGGACATGGATGTTGCGGGGCTGCCGTTGCTGCCGTACCAGAAAGCGGGTGTGTCGTATGCGATTGATGCGAAGAGATGTTTCATCGCAGATGACATGGGGTTGGGCAAAACTATTCAGTCGATTGCGGCTGTGGAACTTGCCGAGGCATACCCAGCATTAGTTGTTTGCCCACCGAGTTTGGTTCTGAACTGGAAGGCCGAATACGCAAAGTGGCTGCCTGAACGCCGAGTTGCTGTAGTTACGGACCGAAAGTCGTTCCCCGATACAGGGTCATACGACGTAGTCGTCCTTGGTTGGAGCAACATAGCACATTGGGCCGAGAATGTCAAGGGCCATCAAGCAATGATTGCGGATGAATCACATTACGCAAAGACCTATGACGCTCAACGCACGAAGGCTGCAATCAAAGTAGCGAAGACAGTCCCGACCGACGGACTCGTACTTGCACTCACCGGAACACCGATCACGAACCGCCCAGCCGAATACGCAGCACAACTCGAACTGCTCGGTCGCCTTCAAGACTTCGGCGGCAAGTGGGGTTTCTATCGCAGATACTGTGCAGCGTTCCGAGATAAATGGGGCAAGTGGCACATCGACGGCAACTCGAACTTGGATGAACTCAACAACAAACTGAGATCAACATGTTATGTGCGTCGTGTCAAGGAACAAGTACTGAAGGATCTGCCGCCTGTGATGCACGCACCACTCGTGGTTGCGGGCGATGCGGGACCGATGGGCGAGTACCGCAAAGCAGAGGCAGACATCATCAAGTGGCTGATGGAACGTGCCGCAGAAATCGCACTCGAACTTGGAATGTCGGTCAAGTCTGCACAGGTACGCGCGCGCATGGCCGCTGAATCCAACGAACATTTGGTTCGGTTGAGTGTGCTGCGGCGACTTGCGGCTAAAGCGAAGATGGGTGTGATCACCGAGTGGGTGGAACAGGTCAATGGCGAGGGGCGCAAAGTTGTTATTGCTGCACATCACCGAGAGGTTGTTGATGAACTTGCACGAAGGTTCGGTGGACTGAAGATTCAGGGTGGACAAGACGTGGCTGAAGTTGAGGCGCACAAAGCACGCTTCATGAACGAAGACGTCACGTCAGCCCCGGTGATTGTTCTTTCGATTCAGGCTGCGAAGACGGGTCACACGTTGACTGCTGCTCAGGATGTGTTGTTTGCTGAGTTGCCGTGGACTCCTGCTGATGTTGATCAAACGTATTCTCGTTGTCATCGCATTGGTCAGTTGGGTTCGGTGACTGCGACGTATCTTCTTGCTGCTGGAACTGTGGATGAGGAAATCTACGATGTTGTGCAGTCGAAGCGTTCTGTTGTGAATGCTGCTACCGAGGGTGGCGAGGCGGGAAAGGTTGACATGGCTAAGGTGTTAATTGGAAAGTATGTGCAGTTGGGAATGAGTGGTCTCAATGATGAATGAGTGTTGGACTCCTACCCCCGAGTGCGGAATATCGTTCACTAATCATGGGTATGGGATGAAGTGGATGGATGGGAAGGTTCGAGCGGTTCATCGCGAAGTCTTTTTTGCGTACAACGGTTATTTTCCTGAGCAGGTTCTTCATTCGTGCGACAACCCGCCTTGTTACAACCCAAGGCATTTGCGTGGCGGGACTGCTGCGGAGAACATGGCGGACATGAAGAAGAAGGGTCGTGCGAATGGGCCGTCTGGGGAGCGAAATCACCAGTCGGTCTTGACTGTGAGTGAAGTTCAGTTGATTCGGAGGCTTTCTGGCGATGGCAAGCACAATCGTGAACTTGCCTCAAGATTTGGAGTGTGCGAGCGCACGATCTGGAGCATTGTCACTAGGCGGACTTGGAAACACGTTCCGTCCGCTTGACAAGACTGGATAGATCTATTAGTATCTGTAATACCTACTACCGGAAGGAATCGTCGTGACATACACGGTCGAAGAAAAAACTAAAGCACAAAACTTCCTAACGCACGACTGGCGATTCGACGGCGACGTCCTCGAATGCGCCAAATGCTGTGTCAGAAGTTACGACGAACTGTTTGCACACTTACCGTGCGGTAACAACTTCCCTCAACAGCAAATCTGACGTTTCTGTAATCGAATCGCAACACTTCCGGGCTCTGGGGTAAACTATTCAGTACCAAAAATAACGTACTGACATACCCGACCGAGAGACAGGAGAAATGAATGCGCAACAAAATGTTGGTATTCATCCTTGCAGCAGTCGTCATCACAACCGCAACAACAGTTGCGATGGCACAAGAAACAGCACCTAATAGTGAACAAATAGCATCGCCGGGAACGACGATTGTTATTACAGCACCCGACGTTGCATCAGCGGAAGCAGCAATCGCACAAGCAGTTGGCGAACACGCTGCCGAAGTCGAAAAGCAACAAGCGGAACAAGCAGCGGCAGCAGCACAAGCAGCGACACGCGCAAGTGCATCATCTGTCGCAAACCACGATCCCGGGACTGGCAGTCGATGGGATCAGTTGGCAAAGTGTGAAGCAGGAGGCAACTGGGCAACCAACACCGGCAACGGGTTTGGTGGCGGACTCCAATTCATGCACCAACGCAGTTACTCAACGTGGCTGTCATTCGGCGGTGGAGAGTTCGCACCGCATCCGTGGGAAGCCTCACGGGAACAACAAATCATCGTGGCGGAGAAAGTCCTTGCCTCATCCGGGTGGGGCGCTTGGCCGGGGTGTAGTCGTAAATTCGGCTGGCTCTGACCAAAAGCGATCATGAACTGACGCTGTATCATCAGATCAGCCGTTAGTGACAGTAACGGTCGCACTTCAAAAAGCCAATAGAAAAGGCCCGGTCCCACACCTACGGAACCGGGCCTTTTCGCGTACTCGAAGATACGGTCAGGCGAGTGCCAGTACCGCCGACTGAGTGAGCAACTTGGTCTTTGTCACCCACGAGTTCTCATCCATTGAGGTGAGTGCACGCTCATCAGGCTTCGCATCCCGATAGTGATCCAAGTATTCGACCACCGAGTTGTAAAGGGACCAGCCGTTCTCACCGTAGTTCGCTGAGTTCCGAGAGTTTCCGTAGATCCCACGAACAAGAGAGTGGATCTCCAAACGGTTGTTCTTCTGCCGATCCGTTTCGCCGGACTTCTCTGGGAACACCGTGTTGAGTACCCGGTCGATACGTCCCGATGACCCCGGCGTGGGGATTGCAAGCATCTGCTCTGCGGTGATCTTGAACTGCTTCGCCCATTCGGTGCTGATCTCCAACACTTTCTGTGCGTCGTCGATTGCCGTGTCGGCATTGGCGGTGTGTCGGGCACGGAACACTCGTTCCGCATCTCGCATACCCATCATGACTGTGTTCTTGCACACGGCCCGGATGTTGGTGTTTGCGTAGGTGATCGGAACCTTGCCGTTGTGTCCGTTGCGGACGAGGAGGTATCGGGAGATTCGGTCGCTGACGCCGGTCGGGTCGATGACGAGAGTCCCGAGGTCGATGCTTGCGAAGAACTCTCGTCCTCCGTCAAGAACACCCATCGTGTCCATGACTGCGTCGCCGTGTGATGCTCCGACGACTGCGAGTGCACGTTCGGTGATTTCACGGTTCTGCTTGACATGGAATCGGGTTCCAACGGTTGCGAGACCATCGGCTGACCCATCAGGGTTTACGCGAACTGTTGCCCGCGAGTCTTCGATGATGACTGGGGTGCCGTCGGGGTTGAGGAGGAAGTTGCCGTCCTCGTCGATTGCGGCGACTCGTGTCAACTTGACGTCGAAGTCGGCTCGTGCTGCTTCGAGCATTGCGTCGATGGTCTGGAGACCATTCATTTGCTTGCCGAGGCGGTGCCACGGGACTTCTCCGGCGAACGCCATTCGTGCGCCTTTGCTGTCGATTTCTAGATCATGTGCCATTTGGTCCTCCTGCGAACCGGGTTAGTAACTTCAGATAGATCTTACTGAACTTGTCTTGGGTTGTCAAGTTAGTTATTCAGATTTATCGAAGAATAGTAAGTAGTAATTAGAGAGAGGGTGGCCAGCCGCTCAACGGTGGCGGGTACCGGAGCGGCTGGCCTAGTCACTTAGCAACCCTCGGCGGAAAGGGTGTCGCAATCTTGGGGGAAAGGCGACGCGCTGGTGACGTGAAAAAGACCTTACTATCGCCGCCAACTCTTGTCAAGTCAGAATCAAAAAAAATCTGAAGTACCATAAACAAGTCGCCCAAACCCACCAGAAAGAGGCTCAAATGGGGTATTACCTCCTTGACAACCCACCCGCAAGCCGTCAGTTCTACCCGTCCCGTAACAACGGAATCTCCGGGGGTGTTGTCATCCACACGACCGAAGGTTCAGGCGGAGCAACCTCAGCAGAGAACACCGCGGCCTTCATTTCGCGTAGGCAGGATCCGGGCAGTTATCACGTCATAGTCGATTCAGAACCCAATGCCGCCGTTCACCTCATGCCAGATGACTACGTTGCCTTCGGGGTCGCAACGTCTGGATTCAACGGTCGCTGTTGGATGATCGCCATCGCCGCACCATCCGCAGCCCTCAATGCCGACTCCGAGTTCACCAAGATCGAAATCGACAACATGGCTCGTGAAATCGTTGCGTTCTGGCAACGTAACGGAATCGACGTTTCTTCAGCAGCGAACTTCATCGGTGAAGGCGTCAAGGACCGCCCGGGGCTGGCTCATCATGGTGATGTTCAGCCAGCAGATCGTTCAGACGCATGGAGTCGACGTGAAGATCGATGGGTATTCGACTCTCTTCTCCTTCAAGCAATCGAACGTCACGCTGGCATACTTCCGCTAGTTCCACCGACCCCGACAGTCCCAACCCCAATTCCACCGCAGGCCGTGTGGCGAGTTGGATCAACGGGCGACAAGGTTCGAGGAATCCAGAAGATCGTGGGTGTGAATCAGGATGGGGTATACGGACCTCAGACTGAAAGGGCCGTCATCCAATGGCAGAAGAACCTCAGGGTCACCCCAGATGGTATTTGGGGTCCCGCTACGGAACAGGCAACGCATGACTTGTTCGTGTTCCTGAACAACTTGCCCGCCGTTCAAGAAACAGTTCCGAACAATCCGTTCTTCGCTGCCCTTGAGGATGCCACCAAGCAGGTGCTTCGTCAGGGTTCGAGTGGCGGGGCTGTGAAGATCCTTCAGGCAGGTCTGAATGGTCGTGGCTATCCACTTGTTGCTGATGGTGCCTTCGGTCCGGCAACGGATCGTGCGGTTCGTCGGTTCCAGTCAGATCGCGGTCTCGCGGTTGATGGGATCGTCGGTCCGCAGACTTGGGTCGCACTCCTGTCGTAGAGTTGCTTTGACCTAAGGCGCGGAGAGGCCCGGCTCCTTGATGGGGCCGGGCCTCGCCATTTCTTTCTAGTTGTATGCGGCTATCTACTACCGCTGAAAGTAATAGTAGCAGATCACAACCAACTTGTCAAGTGATTAGTCATCTTCTTCAAGTCGGAGTGTCGCCTTTGCGTGCTTGCCATCCACCGAATCAACCTTCAAATCAAGAACTTCGAGAAGAACATCTGCGGCATTCGCCATGTCCTCCCGCAGTTCCTCCCGTTGAGTCCCGCTCAGGTCAGGCCCATCAACCATTTCAAACATGGCCTCAGACATCAGCGTGTGGATTCGAAGTCGTGCCTCAGAAGTGTTCATAGTTGACACACTAACAGAGTCGATGCTAAAGTCAACTTCCGCTCACGCAGAGTGGGCGATAACAAGGAGAAACCGTAGTGGCAACATCACCAACTACCTTTACCGGCAACCTGACTGCCGACCCGAACCTCTCGTACACCGGGAACGGAACAGCGAAGTTGGCTTTCGCAGTCGCCGTCAACCATGTGTGGCGAGACGCAGAAGGCGAACAGCAGAAGAAGGTTTCGTACTTTGATTGCGTGGCTTGGCGACAGACAGCCGAGAACGCAGCCGACGTTCTGGAGAAGGGCATCGGAGTCATCGTCACGGGACGTCTGGAGCAACGGTCTTGGGAAGACAAGGAGACCGGCCAGAAGCGTTCGAAGGTTGAACTCGTCGTTGATGACATCGGCGTGTCGGCTCGTTCGATCCAAGGCGTGACTCGTCGTGAGTCAAGCGGTGATGGTTCTGCGAAGGCTGGGGGCGGCAATCGTCGTCCGGCAGCGAAGCAGACTGTCCCCGACATTGACGAAGAGGCGTTCTGATTCGTGAATGAAAGAGGCCCCCTTCCCTTTCGGGTTGGGGGCCTTTCTCACTTCCAGTCCCAAGTTCCATCTTCTTCGGTGAATCGGTCGGAGGGCAACTTGCAATCGGTTCGGGGGAATCCTTCTTCGGGGTTCCATCCCACGGCTTCCCAAGTCCCATCCAGTCGGTAGTTGATTTCGCAGTAATCCGACTTGGATAACTTGGACTGACCGATGAGGGCAGCGACTAGAAGCACCGCTACAAATACGATTCCAAGTCCAAAGGCTTTCAGGGTTTCCATGCTTGCCTCCTAAAGGCGTTAGTAGGTATGGAGTTACTGTAGCCAACCACAAACACAATGTCAAGCATTTCGGAGAGATTTATGGAAGAAACAGAACAAGCCGAACCAACATGGGAAGAACGGGCGCAATCCGTTCTCGCCCAACTCACCATCACGACTCCAGAAGGCGTGATAAACGATCAGCCTCTTCCTGAATGGATCGTCCTCCCGTGGGCTGCCGCAATTGTCGATCCCCACGACCCTGAGTTTGAGAGTTCGATCATCAAGGCTGAGGCGTGGCTGGCAAGTCGCTGAAGGCTGCTCCTCGCCGTGAGGTGTTGGAGGTCATCAAGGTTGGCGACTGGGGCGAGGTGGTGTATCACCATCGTCTGGGCTGTGGGCATACGGAGACCCGGAAGCGTCAAAGTTCGTCGTCACACATTGCGTGTTCTGGGTGCGTAGTTGCCCGTGAGTTCGCTCAGAATGGCCCTGCACGCCCTTTGGTGGCGGATGCGGGGCTGGAGGACGATGATCTGGATCTGGCTCCTGATGAGTTCGGGAGCGTGGAGGCGGAGGCGCAGCGGGTTGCGGCTGGGTTGGCGGCAAGGTTTGGGATTTCGACTGAGGCTGTTGATGTAGCGATTTCGGCAAGGGGCGGACGGGCGGAGTTGGGTTATGCGATTGTGTTTCTGGATGCAGACACCGCCAAGCGATTAGCGTATGACTTGACAACTGTTAGTGGCAGTGATAGGATGCTTGACAAGGACAACACATAGGAGAACTATGAGCCTCACGGCGGAAGCAATCGACACCGAGTTCAAACAGAACATGGCGAAACTCATGGGCAAGTACGGCAAGTACTCAGTCCCGAAGGAAGAAGCAGCGTTCGTAGCGGAAATCGCACGAGCCAAGTACGCCTGCCTCGCCCAAGGAGTCAGCAAACCTGACCCAACCGTTCTGCGTCAATACTCCATCATGGGCCGGGTCATCGAACAGTTGTGCGGGGAGAAACCGCAAGTAGAGCGACGACTCAAGTACTCCGACCGACGACGAATGATGGAGAACTGGTGTGCAGAGAACATCGACTCAATCATCACGCCCGACGAACTGGCTGAAGTCGGAGGCGTTTCATACGCAACAGCGATGAAGTTCATCAACGAACGAATCGACCTGTTCCGCAAGGTGGAGCGAGGCCGATACATCGTGCGGGACCTCAGAGCAGAGAAGTGAACGAGAAAATGGTGGAGAAACTCTGGGCACACTCCGCCATGACGGGTGATCCACTCTTTGGCGCCGCCGCAGACGAGATCGAATGGCTGAGCAAAACGATCACCGATTTCATTCGTGCAGTTCCAAACGATCATCAGTTTCGTGAAAAACGCGATGCAGTTCTTCCGATCGATCGACTGAAAGCCTCAATGATGAAACCCTGCGAATGCGAATCGGCATACTGTTGTGGTTACCGTCAACTCTGGTTAGCAGAAAAAGGATTGAAATGAACGACGAGATAGCCCAACGGCTGTGGTCATGGTCAATGCACACAGGCGATCCGCTGTTCGCTGAAGCGGCTGACGAGATCGCCCGACTCAACGACCTCGTAGCCGAGTTAGTCCCGTACATGCTGCTAGACGTGCGCTCCGGTTTGGAACTTGGCACACCACCCGAAGACTGCTGCGATAACTGCTCTGATTGCGACTGGTATGCCGAAGCGATGGACTGGAAACGACGCATCGAATCCGGCGAACTTGGAGATGTGACACTTGGAAATTGTTGAGGACATCGAAGAACTACGGAAGATCGTCAAAGCGTTCTTGGAATACATGAAATACGGTGAGTTCGAACTGGATTCATCCCCCGAACCATGTCTCTGCGGTCGTTCTGCTTGCGAAGCACATCGCGCATTATTCGAAGCGGTGTACGGACCAATTTATCTTTGCGGAGATGAGTTCGTCTTCCCAGTTGAGTGGGAGGTGATCAGCGGTCTTCCGTTCCTGCAACCGAAGATGAGAGTGATGCAAGACTACGATACGGGCAGAATCGAAGTTATCTTAGATAAGAGCCCTGTTGACAATTTGCCTTTTGATGAATTGCACTTTGATGATCCCTCGTGACGCAAAGTGGATCAAAGCAACGCAAGAGTTGGCTGCTATCTTCTCCACCTGTTCACGCCGCCAGTACGCCGCCGTGATCGTGACCCCAACGGGACGTGTGGTCGGGTTCGGGTACAACGGATCGCCACCCGGACAACCCCACTGCGTTGATGGGGCATGTCCGAGGGCGAACTCGTCAGTTCCGTCTGGCTCACCCTACGATTCTGGGGAGGGGCGGTGCATCGCTGTTCATGCTGAAGCGAATGCGTTGCTGTTCTCTGATGCGACCGCACGACAGGGTGCGACTCTTTATGTGAACGGTCCACCTTGCCCGGATTGTGCAAAGTTGATTGCTGCGTCGGGTGTGACTCGTGTTGTTCACATTCCGAACGACGCCTATCCGCCGAACGGTCTCACAGAGATGGGCGTTGAGGTTGTTCCTGTGCAGGGCTATTCGGATCCTCGCAACCCTCAGGTAGGACTAGGAAGTCGCTGAGAGTCCCGTCCGGGTCATCGCATAGCACGATCTCTAGCCAGTTGTTCCACTCGTAGGAACACATGTGCAGTTTCTTGTCACCTTGGTTGATGTCGATGACTGATTTGCCTCGTCGATTGCACAGGTCACATTTCTTTTCGAGGCTGAACCATTTCACCGCACGATCCTGTTCAGTTCGGAAAGGTATTCAGGGCAGAACACGGGGATTGCTACTCCGAATGTGTATCCGGCATCTCCGGCCATTTCGACAGTCCAGTCAGGATCTTCTGCGATTGCGACAAACGCGGACGCCACTGATCCGAATGCGTCGACCACATTGCAGGCGTTCTCGCCAAGTGAGACCAGTTCGGCCTCGCTGCTGTACGGGAATCGGTCGCTCATCTCGTCAAGGTAGGCGGACAGTTGTCGGTCGTACTTGCTTTGCGTCGTTGTAGTGTTTTTCTGGATTGTCGTGGTTGTGGTGCTGCTGCTTTCTGTTGCTGCTCCACAACCGATGAGTGTGAGTGCTGCTGTTGCGATGAGTGCCGCCGCTGCGGTTCGTTTGTTCATGAGTGAGACTTTACACTTGTCACCGAATGTTGTCAAGCATTTACTTTACGGATTTCGATAGATTCATTCACTAGCGTGTGGAGTGTGAACGAATACCTCACGCCGATGGAGAAGATCGGTCTCGCCTGCGAATCGTCCAAAGTCGCCAAGTCGTTCACGACCCGCGAAGAGGGGATCGGTGAAGATCTCTCCTACAACCTCATCGCATGGCGTGGCACCCTTGTCACCGCCATCGCCCAACTGAACTACAACCTCATCGAAGCGGAGGACCGACTCGTTCGAGTGGTCGAAGCGATCAAGGCGATGCGACTTGGATACTGCGCTGACGCCGTGACGTTCGTGGCTGAAGGGTACTGTGCAATCGACCCCTCTCAGGTGAACCTGTCAGTCCCGCTTCGACATCAGTTCGTGTCCAACAAGAGCGTGCGAGAGTGCCTGACGGTCACGCACGTTGAGACCGATTCCGTCAAAGTCCTCGCCATTCCGTACACCTATGAGGTGGGGCGCAAGGTCCGGTTCGACGATCCGCTGATGTACCCGGAAGGTCAAGCCACGTCAGAGTTCGTGGGTTCGATTCAGGAGATGCTGACTATGGAACCTGACCGCCAGTTTACGGACGACGATTTCTGGAGGGATTCGGTGGCGCAAGAGATCGCCGTGTGGGGCTTTCACGTTCACCACGACATGAGTGAACTGAATCGGGAAGACGAGTAGTCCTAAGTCCCGTCACCCTTGTGGTAGACAGTTGCTATGGGTAAGGGTAAGAAGGGGTCAGGCAATCACGCGGGGGAACGCACCCGCCTGAATCCGCTGACCGGACAAACTGAGAAGGTCGCCGGAACCAAGGCAGGCAAGAAGCGAATGAAAGAGTCGCCGTCCTCGCCACTTCGCACGCACGACCTGCGTGGACCTGTGAAGGACCGCTAGGCCGGTCCTACTTGGAACGTGTCAGGCGTTGCTGAATGATTCTCTGCGAGGCCTCACGGGCCTGCCTGCGTTGCTTCCTTGTCGCCACTTGCTGAACGAATCCAGCAAGGGAGAGGGCCGTCAGTATGAGGACGGAGAGAACGTAGAGGGTCGCCATCACTCACCCGCCTTAGGGCGGAGGACAACGACACCCTCAGGGAGATCCTCGCCGCACACACGGTTGCCCATTGTGCGACAATCCCAGCGAGGGTCATCCTCTTCGATCCTGTCCGCCTGCTTAGGGGACTGACTCGCACTACACCCCGAAAGGATGAGGGCGAGGGTGATGCCTGCGACTGCTAGTGACTTCTTCACTGTGGCTCCTGATGTAGTAGATAGTCGCTCTCTGCGACAAGGGACAAGGTACACGCTATAGTCGAACGTGTCAAGTCTTTCGTGAAGAATCTTTCGCAATGCGTGCTAGCACTTACACATAAGGGGTAGGCCGTACCTACCCGCCATAACACAACGAATCGACACCCCACACAGTCGATGACGTGCGACCCCTTAGCGATAGGCAAGGGCGCGCGCTCTCCCATCACGACAACGCACAACGAACGAGGCAGGCGTCTCTCTGTTCCTACGTCATGAGGGCAGGCTTCGACGTGTCCCCTTGTAACGATTGAAGCCCACCCTGTTGATGGGATGGGCTTCGATTACTTGATGCCCTTGAGCGCAATGGCTAGAGCGATTAGGACGGGGAGGATGATTACGAGGCTCATACTGTGTGGCTCCTTAGTAGGTAGTTGGTGGGGCGTTCCCTCCAACAAGTGACAAGGTACAGCACCCCCCTGCACCTGTCAAGTCATACGGGAAAGTTTCTAGAGAAACTGTTGCACCAGTCAACACTCCGAACACCTGTACGACCCGCCGCCACCCGCCACCGCCCGCCATCACTATCCACAACCCCACCCACACCCTGTGGACAACCTTATCCCCACCCTGTGGACAAGCACCCCTGTGGACAAACCTGTGGATAACCCTGTGGACAAAGGCACGAGGCAAGGCATCGAACATGCGTTCGAATCAACCCCCCGGGACTTTTCCGCTCGCACTCCAACCCCCGGGCACCTTTGCGCTAGCCACTATTGGGCTTTTCTATTTAGATTCATCTGCCGGGGGTGTGTCTGGGCCTAGGTTGAGGCTGAGGATGCGTTGGTCTTTTTCGGCTTCCCAGTGCATTAGGGCTTCGGTGGTTTTGTTGGTGATGTTTTCGATGTGGGGGTTTTTGCCGAGGATGCCTTCGCCGCAGCAGGGGTGGCCGAGGGCTTGCATGAGGCGGTTCCAGATGTTGTTGATGGTGGTTCGGTAGCGGCTGTATTGGTACATGTGTAGGTAGGTGTTGCCGTCGGGGTGGGTGATTTCTGTGGTGTAGCGGGCTTTTTTCATGGTTGGTCTTTTTTGGTCGTGGGGATTTTGGGGGTGGGAACTTCCGGTTCGTTTAGATTTATTCAGCGAGGGTGTGTCAGGGGTATTCGTTTAGCAGGTTTGTGAGTGAGGATTTGGTCCACCAGAATTCTTCGTATTGCCCGTTCGATACGGCTTTCCGCCGATGGGTGAGGCGAGAATTCTCTACATGCAGTAGGTCTAGTTCGGTTTGGAGTTTGCGGATCTCATCGGTCTGAGTCAGCAGGAACCGGGCTGTTTCGACGAGCAACAGTTCTTCGACGGTGCCGGTGCGTTCCGCCGATAGACGCATCAACTCACCCGCCGTTCTATACGCTTTTTTGTGCTGGGACCTATCCATGCTATTTGTGCTGGATCGGACCGTCAGTTTCAGGGTTACGCCCCGCGGACTTCGACAGGTCCTTTGTGTCCTTTTGCTCCTCGGGAGTGGGACACACATGGGCTTTTTCTTCAACGAAGAAGTTCATACATTTACGGCACAGGTTGTAAGTCATTGATCATCCTTGGAGTCGTACCTAACATAGAAAACTAGCGCTCCAGCAAAGCCGACGAGGAGCAACACCGCCAAAATCGCTGTTTCGATCATGACTTCCTACCTTCTTGGAACTCATCGGAAAGATGCTTGAAAGCCCGGATCAGAGTCTGCCGATCACTGCCGCGAATCTTACCCAGATCTTTCCATTCGATCAGGACCTGATCAACAGCAGCCTTCATGACGTCATATTGCGCCATCGTCATCGTGACTGTGAAAGTTCGTTTCCCGTCACACATCAGATCAGACCTTCCCACCAGATACCACTGAACTCATGGGATTCATGCTTTTTGGCTGCAAGCAACGCTTCGAGCGTTTCCTTTTCGGTTCTGCCGATGTGACTCGCGAGCAGTTGATCGACTTGTTCGACCTTGGATTCATTCACGTTGACGTAGGGCCCCATAAGAACTCCCGCCATTTCTTTATTCTCGGCATCAAGTTCTTGAATCTTCTCAATCAACCTGTGAATCATCCAACATGAACTGTGTCCATGGTCCTGCTCCGGAAAATCACCCGTGTGAGGTAAACCAGCCGGACAAGTCTGCTCATAAGCAAGCCTGATTAGCACTTCAGTGTTCATAGATCAGTCCGTATCCTTATTGGCAACAAGATCAGCAGCAACATAGGAGATGTTGTGCGCCTCATGCCACTCTGATGGGAAATAGGTGTACAGATTCACTGCCGTGAAATCGCAGGCTATCTGAGGCACGAACTTCCTGTAAAACGGGTCGGTGTAATACCAAAACGAGTTCTCGTTGTAGAACGCAACATGAGTCGGATCCTGAAATGCCCCTCGCCCATCCGTTGATGGAGTGCGGGTGATGAGGTAGCCACCGTTGGCTAGGACCCGGTAGAACTCGTTGAACAACGAGACGCCGTCCTTGACGTGTTCTATGAAATCGACGGCACGGATTACCCCCACCGAATTGTCTTCTAAGGGCAGACCGCTTCCCACGTCACAAACAATGTCGACGCCCGGTTGATCGTATTGATCGACTCCGAGATAGCCGTCTGGTTTGTTGTGTGCTGAGCCCATGTCTAGGGCAAGCAGGTTTTGGCTGGCGGCTAGGTTGAGTGCAATTTTTTCTATTGGTGCTTTATCCATGGCTCCGGTGCCTCGGATTGAACGAGGACTCTCCTGATCCAAAGTCAGGCGTGTTGCCAGTTACACCACACCGGAATGATGCTAGATGCGTTTAGATTTATCTAGCAAGGGAGGTGTGATCAGGTCATGCTTTTAAACAGTTGAGTTTCCAGAGAACGCACTCGTTCCTCAAGTTCCTTGATGTGAAGACGCTCGTTCTGAAGAGTGTTTGAGGTTCTGGCGTAGAGGTCAGCCCAGTGGGCGATTTCCTTGGCTTCGGATTCTTCTGCATCCATGCTGTTGATGATCGTCTCATCACGCATGATGTCTTCAGTAAGTTCCAAAATCGTTTTGTTGATCATCTGAAGCATGTCAACAATTTCGATCAGGATCGCTTTTGTAAGTTCAGTTGCCATCACTACTACTTATCACTGAAATTGCTTGATAGCAAGTTTCTATGAACCTGAGATAGCGAATTTCACTTTCCGTCTTGATCCTTTTTGAGGGACTCTGCCTCTTGTTTCAAGGATTCAATCAGAGGTTTCAAACTAAAGTCCTTAGGAACCTTCGGAACGTCAATTTCCTTTTCTGGAAGCCCACTCAACCCGCGACAGATGCTCGCAGGTTTTGCAAAACGATTCGGAGCCTTCAATATCTCAAGGTAAGACATTTTTTTATCAGTGCTTTCTTTAGATTCGCCCTTAGTGAGCAAGTCGCGTATGTGGCGATTAGCCGCTGGTTGAAGTTGAACCGAATCGCTCAAACCTGAAGTCATTTCTCGAACGGAAATTGCTTCAGCAACCCCTTCAAAATACTGGCCACCGGGATTTTCGTTAAAAAGAAACCCAGCATAGCCAGAAACGCCTCTTAGTTCCCTTCGTATCTGTTCACGTTTATCTTCGGGAACACCATCCCAAGCGGTAAAAGCCGAGGCCTCTTTGCTTAGAAACTCAGCAAAGATGTCCACAAGTTCACTTGAAAGTCTTTGGCCCGTCATTCTTTGGTGGGCATCCACTGTTGCCCTAAAAGAGAGATTTGCAGCATCCAAACCAAGTAGATACTCAGATCTACTCGGATTTGCGTTTCGAGCAACCTCAAGCGACATGTCGTAAACCTGACTGAGTTCCTGTCTGCTTATTTGAAGACCGCTAGAAGCCATTCCTTCAACAAAACCGTATTTCCATGCTCCAGCCGGAGGGTCTTGACCAATTTGGGTTCCATGCCAAAGGCGCCCGTATTCGTAATGAATGGCATGACCGTATTCGTGCATGGCGATGCTTTGCTGGAAGACTTTATCCTGCTCTTCATACGAATAGCCTGCTTCTCGCATTTCCGGAAGCAAGGCAAACGACCAAGGACTTGCAGAATGTACATCAGCGGTTCGGTTGCTTCTTGCGGTGGCATTTCTATTCAAGGAAATTCGAATGCCTCCATATTTTCCAGTGACTTCGTCAACCATCGGAGTCATGGATCCACCTTCGCTGGGTGCATCCTTAACCATAACCAACTCAGTGACACCCTTAGCGGTTTTGGGTTTCACACTCCCCATGTGGAGTAGGCCAACGAGATAATTGAATTCAACGTCATCAAGGTCACGAGACAATCCCGGTCGCCCAAGAAAAGTATTTTTTTTCAAATTCGGAAACATCTCTTGTATCGCTTTGCGAGCAGTGGCACGTTTTCGAATATCGCCATGCTTTTTGAGAACATCTTGTTCAATCTTCTTTGCAGTTTTTACTGCCACCTTTGCTGCGCGCTTGTTTCCGGTAGAGGTTGCAATATCTGCCATGTCTTCGTCAGGTAATGAAACGACCTGAAATTTTGGCATGGGTGTGTCATCAGGCTGGCCCGGACCACGACTGTACTTGCCGTCACCATCACCATCTTTCGGCAGGTTTGGTGCGCCACGACGGAATCGACGAGACGCGCGCCTCCCAATTCCGAAACCAAGGATCTTTTCGTGAAGTTCATGATCCATTTGGTATGACTTTTCTTCTTTTGGGCTCCACACGTTTCGACGTTTTTCAAGGGCAGCATGAACCTGTTCAGCGTTGTACACGCTTGCAGGCTTACCTCTACCGGTGCTTCCGCTTGCGCGTTGCTTACCTACAGGCTCAACGCCTGCTTTTCTCAGGGCTGTAACTACGGCAGCGCGATCGGAAAATTCAAAATGATTTTGGATTTCTCGAACTGTTACTTGCTCTTTGTCAAACTTCTTACGTCGGATTTTTGATCTAAGAAATTTGTCTGATCGAATCAGTTCTTCAACTTCAGCGACGTCGTAATCTGGTG
>Ga0315904_10001884_pt1 | contig 33069 bp, 28 predicted proteins | sample LakEriMetagenome_6_FD_203529 | JGI IMG/M metagenome (GOLD analysis project Ga0315904, IMG submission 203529) | Freshwater fungal communities from buoy surface, Lake Erie, Ohio, United States - Buoy 12 MA120 | ecosystem: Environmental > Aquatic > Freshwater > Lake | place: USA: Lake Erie, Ohio...
AGGATTTCCTCCTTGAGATCGAGTGCGGCGGCGGGCATATCTTTAAAGAGACAGGAGATAGGGGATCGGAGATTTCAGATTTCAGATTTCGTGACAATCTCGATCGTCCCGGTGTGTTTTGCACGCGATTTTACGATGAGTTCGGAGCAACGGACGAGTCCGTGGAGGCGGGCGCCTTTTTCCAAGGTGACGGGACCGGAGCAATTCAGTCGGCCGCGGACTTCGCCATCAATGCTTGCGGTTTTGGCGGTGACGTCTCCGAGGAATTCGACGCGCGCGCCTTTTTCCACCCGTAGTTGGCGGCACTGTAACGCGCCGTTGATTTTACCATCGCTGCGGATGACGAGGTCACCGGAGCATTCGACATTGGCGGAGAGGCCGCCGAGCACGGTGAGGTGGTGGCAGCGGATGGTGACGCCGGAAACGGATCCGGTCTTGAGGATGGTGACGTTGCCGCGGGTTTCAATGCGGGTGTTGGAATGTCCGGTGATCTGGTGATCGAGCAAGTTGACATATCCGCCGCACTTCGGGCACTGGCTGGATTGCGCCTCGGCGATTGCTTTGAATTCGTGACCGCAGATGAAACATATCACTTCGCGCGGCGGCTTGCCGGGACGCAGGACGCGCATGAACCATGAACGCGGCGCGGCGTTGGCGGGACCATAGCGAGGTGAAGCCTTGGGCGGTGGTGGAGCAGTCGTCGCCTCGTAGTTGCCATCGCGCCCCGGTTTGGCGAGGCGGGCGACCGATTGGGTGCGCGTGACGCCTTTGCCATCCTTCACCTGAAAGTTCGTTCGGCAACCGCGGCACTGGGTGGATATGACCAGCGCGGGTTCGGTCTGGACGTGTCCGCACTCCGGGCAAGCCACCTGGATGCGATGGCGCTGTGGCTCATCGGTCATGGCAGGACGGCTGACAGCTTTGATTGGGATTGCTCAGGTTCAGGGCTTGGTTCCTGCGAGCAAGGTTCCTTGTTTCGGCAGTTCCGGAGTGTCGCCGGGCTTGGCTGCGGCAGGCGCTGCAGGCGCTGCAGGCGCGGCGGCTTCGGGTGCCTTGGTGGGTGCGGCGGCCGGAGCGGGCGATTGGTTTTGCGGCGCGGACGCGGGCGTGCCGACGGTGGATTTTCCGACGAAAATGGCACCGGCCTCGATGGAGAGGGTCTTGGCCTTGATGTCACCGACAACTTCGGCACTGGCTTTGAGTTCGACGCGCTCGGAGGCGGTGAGGTTGCCATGGACCTTGCCGTAAACGATGACGGTGGCGGTCTTCACCTCGGCTTTGATGCGGGCGTTTTCACCGACGGTTAGATTTCCATCGGAGGTGATTTCGCCTTCGATCTTGCCGTCCACGACGAGGTCGTTGGTGAATTTGACCGAGCCTTTGATCTCCACATCCGAGGAAAGCACGTTGCGGGTGGCGGAGGGAGCGGTGCGCGCGGGTGCGGCGGGTTGGGCCGCGTAGCCTGCGGGTGGTTGTGCATGGACGGGTTCCGCATGGCGGATGTCCGGCAGCGAGGGTGCGGTGCGGCTGGTGTCGCCTTGATCTTGGCCGATGACTTTTTTGAATACTGACACGGTGTTATGCGGTTGGGGTTGACGGATGCGGTTGGAATGAAGCTGTTAGGGCTCCGGAGTTGCGGGCGGTGGCTCGCTGGAAGGGGTTTGCTCGACTTGCGGGGCGGGAGCGGGCTGTGGAACTGGGGTTTCGGGAGCGGGTTGCGGCGCGGGTATCACAACGGGAGCTGATGCCGCACCTGTTGCGGGCGGGGTGACGGGTATGACCGAACCGGGCGCGGCGGCACCGGCAGCCGGTGGGGTAGGTGGAGTTGGAGGGGGTGGGGGAGGCTCGACTTCGACGGGTGGCTTGGCCTTGAGGCTGGCGATGCGTTCACCGGCGGTGCCTGCGAATCCGCTTTCCGGGAAATCGGTTTTGGCGCGGGTGTAGAAGGTTTGTGCGCGTTCGGTATCGCCCGCGGATTTGGCGATGTCGCCGAGGGAAATCATGGCGTAGGGTGCGAGGTAGCGGGACTTCGGGTCGTCGGCGATTTCCTGATAGAGAGTGGCGGCGTCGGCACCCTTGCCTTGGGACATCAATTTGGAACCGAGGCTGGCGCGAGCGGTTGCGAGCGCGGGATGATCGGGATTGGCATCGATGAAGCTGCGGAGCGTGGAGATGGCGGCGTCTTGCTGGCCTTCCTTCCATTGCAGGTCCGCCAGCAGTATACTGGCGCTGCGGGCGGCTTTGGTGTCCGCGTTTTCGCTGATGACCGCTTGCAGGGAGGCGAGGTCCGCGGCTTTGTTGAGTTGTGCGCCTGCGGTTTGCTGGCGGCTTTTTTCAATGCCGCGGTAAACGACTAGTCCGGCGGCACCCAAGGCGAGCAAGACGGTCAGGACCAGCAGGGTTTTCTGGTTGTTCTCGAGAAACTGCTCGAAGGCGCTCGGCCCGTGGGAGATTTCTGCAAGCGGGGAAGGGGATTCTGGAAGATCTGCGGCCATGACGGGGAACATCCGCATCTGCGGAGGCCCGATCAAAGCCGCGACCACGGCGAAATCAATGCGGAAGTCGGACTATGGCGGGATTTTCTCTGCGGCGGCCGGATTATTCCTCTCCGGCGGGTTTGAGTTCGGAAAGCAGGGCTTCCATGGTCAGCTCGGCAAAGGAGCCGGGTGTGCCCGAAAAGTGGATGCGGCGCTCGCCGTCCAGCACATAGACCAGCGGCAGGGAGTTCACGCGGTAGGCTTTCGCAAGTTTCCCGGAGGGATCGGAAATGTTGCGCCAGGTGACGGTTTGGTCGCCTTCCAGAGCGCGGAGTTTTTCCAAAGAGTCGAGATTCACGCCCAGCACCGTGACCGGCCGGTCCTTGAAACGCTGGCGGGCCGTGTTGGTCATGGCGATGACACGATCCGCTTCATTCATCGAACTGTTCCAAAACAAGAGCATCACGATGCGGCCGGCTTCGTCGGAGAGTTTGAGCGGGCGGTTTGCGGAATCGGTTCCCACAAGATCCGGTGCGACGCGGCCTTTTGTCAGATGGCGGATGATGTAGAGTTCGTCTTCGGCGAGCTTGGCAACGGTGACGCCGCCGCCAAGATCGACTTCCGAGCTGTCAATGATCGCCTTGCGCAGGCAGGTCAGGCGCTTGCGCATGACTTGCGGGTCCTCGCCGAGGGATTTGAGCACGAGCGCGTTCGCCATCGCGGCCACTCCCTGCACCTTCGGATTCGGATTGGTGGATTGGATTTTTTCGAGAAGCGGAAGCGCCCGCGGATTGCTGGAGGCAGCCAGTGCCATGCACATGGGTATCAGCTTCGGACTCTTGAGATGGTGGGTCTCGACGGCTTGGAGAATCTGCTTTGTTTCATCGACGAAAGCCGGGGCGTTTGTGCCATCGGGCCGCTGTTCCACCAGACCCTGGGTGATGCGCAGAAACCAGGCGGCGGGTTCGATGATCCACTCTTGATCAAGCCCGGTGCCGATCAATTGCCACATGCGGCGCGCCTCGGCCATCCGGTCGGGGCGTTTGGCGAGCACCGCGGCGTTGGCTTGTGGCGTGGCTGCCGCGCGCATTTCGAGAGTCCAGATTTCCACGGATTTGTCCCATGATTGCATGATGCGGTCGGCCTCGGCTGGGGATGCCTGCGTTTCCGCGAAGAGCATCGGAATGGCGAGGGCGATCAGGCGGATGGCTTGCTTCATGCGCGGAGGCTTACAGAACCCCGCAGGTGGATGGAAACCGAAAACACATGAGAACCCAACGTGCCTCACAAATCATCGCGATGTCACACCGTGGTTGACTCGGATCGCAAGGCACTCGAATGATTTCCCGTCTCGAAAATCTCACCTCCCATGGAAAACGTCATCATCATCGGCACCGGCTGCGCGGGATACACCGCAGCCATCTACACCGCGCGGGCCAGCCTCAAGCCGCTCATGCTCACCGGCACGCAACCGGGCGGACAACTCACCACCACCACCGAAGTGGAGAATTTTCCCGGTTTCCCGGACGGCATCATGGGCCCGGAGTTGATGATGAAAATGCAGGCCCAGGCCGAGAAATTCGGCACGCGCATCGCATGGGCCAATGTCGAATCCATCGAACACCGCACTGATGGTTCCTTCCTGCTCAAAGCCGGTGCCGAGACCTTCGAGGCGAAAACCGTGATCGTGGCCACGGGCGCCGCACCGCGCCATCTGGGTCTGCCGGGCGAGCAAAAACTCATCGGCCACGGCCTGACCTCCTGCGCCACCTGCGACGGCGCGTTCTACCGCGATGTGCCCGTCTGCGTCATCGGCGGCGGCGACAGTGCTTGTGAAGAAGCGGATTTCCTCACCCGTTTTGCCAGCCGTGTCTATCTGATCCACCGCCGCGACGAATTGCGCGCGTCTAAAATCATGGCCGACCGCGTGCTTGCCAACCCGAAGATCGAACCGGTGTGGAACTCCACAGTCTCCGAATACCTCACCGATGACAAAGGCGAGATGCGCGCCGTGAAACTCAAAAACATCATCGATGGCAGCGAGTCCGAACTCGCGGTGTCCTGCGTGTTCGTTGCCATCGGCCATGTGCCTAACAGCGGATTCCTGGGCGACTTGGCGGACAAGGACGAGAACGGCTACATCCTCCAGATTCCCGGCAAAACAGCCACCAAAACGCCGGGCTTGTTTGCCGCAGGTGATGTGGCGGACCACTACTATCGCCAAGCCATTACCGCAGCGGGCCAAGGTTGTGCCGCGGCCCTCGAAGCCGAGCGCTATCTCAGCGGGCACGCGTGAAGATCACGCTCAAGCCATGATCGCACGCATCACGTGCTCCGACTCCTTGCGCTGGAAATCGGTCGGTCGCACGCCATGGAAATTCACGAAATCCCGTGAGAAAACCTTGGCGTTCGAGAATCCCAGATCAATCGCCACCTCCTTGATGGGCGAGCCGTGGCGCAGCAGTTTGCGCGCCGCCACCATGCGCTCCTGTCGCAGCCATTCCTTCGGAGCGATGCCGATGCCTTCCTCGAAAACCCGGCGCAAGTGACGCTCGGAAACCCCGACCCGGTCGCAAAGACACGACATCCGGTAATCCCCCTCGCGGGCGATTTGACTCAGCGACAATGGCAGGGGTTCGCGTGCCAAGAGGACCAGGATTCTTCCATCGCGTTGGATGATTTCGACGTCGCGGCGTTTCATGGGTGCAAAGGGATGTATGGGTGAGATGGGACGCGCGGAGTAAAAATCAAGGCTCTAAGAAAGTCAATTATTTTAAAAATTATGGCAAATGCGATAAATGGCCGCCAATAATTTTTAGAACGAGCCGTGCCATCGACCAAATCTCCTGAGCCACCAAAGTTTTCGAGCGGCTCCCGATCCGATTCTTGGAGGGAAACAAAAAGCGCGCGTTGGAAGTCCCCCCGGAAATCTCAACGCGCGCTATGTTTCCGCTCTCCCCGGCGCTCGCCTGGTCCGTTTGACTTCCCCCCGGAGATCAAACGAAGCACGATGGCTTGGCTCGGTATGAGATTGGCGTCCTGGTCAGCCGAAGCGTCGCGGAACGGACTCACAATGCCTGAAAATCAGCGGCAGCAAAGTATTTTCAGGGGCTGTAAGCGGTCAACTGGTCGCAAAACCGGACGCAAGGCGGCATTTCTCGTTTTCCGTTCAACGGAAGGCGGACCAAAGTTGTCGCCTGCACCAATTGCGAAGATCCCGGTAGCTGGAGTCGATCACCAGGCGCACCCAGCCAAGGGCCGTATCGGGAATTTGCCGTGTATAAGGATGGCAAATTTTACTTCCGCCGGGCAACAGCCGGCACAACGCCATGGTGATGGGTTTGATTTCAACCTGAACGGCGCAGAGCGTGACAGACTGTCAATGAGTAGGGTTCGTGACCGTCCCACCATACTTTGTGATGGTTCTTGTTCCAGAAGGGGATCTCGAAGAACTGCGCGTAGGTGGGCAGTTTGTACTTGATGAACCCGAGCGCGGGTTGCGGGATCGCGGCGAATTTTTCGAAGAACATCCTGGGCAGAACCATTATGATTGCCAGGCAAGCCAGGGGCGCAGCGCTGTAGCCATGATCCTTCCCGAGATGGTCGAGAAACGCAAGGTAGTCCGCCCGGAACTCGGGATAGAACGCGGGAGAGGTCCAATCCCATTGATCCTCAATTTCCGCCATCGGACGCGGCCCGGAAAAGCAGATCTCGTCCCTGCGCAAGCCGTGAACAATCTGTTTCAGCGGCGCGAACACCAGCATGTCCCATTGCATGACGAAAACCGTGTCCCATTGCAGACCCGCGCCGCACCTGAGATACCACTCGAGCAATAGCATCACCATGATACCATTTCCATCGTTTTCCCCCTTCGGGTTCGTGGGCCGCATTGGAAATGCCCGACGCCGCGGCCTTCGTGTCGAATATCCAGAAATCGTCATGCAAGCCTTGCAGCTTCTTTTCAAATTCCGGCGCATCGTGCGGTTCACCGCCATATAGCACATAGACTGGCAGTTCGGGATCATATCGGCGCAGGAGCGCGAGCCGTTCGCGGCAGATTTCCGGCTCCTTGTAGCACCAGAACAATACCGCCATCTGCAATTCTCCCATATTCCTTATCCTCTTTCGCTCTCTCTCGCGCGATCGCGCTTGGCCATGGTGTCGCCGTCCCGCCGACGGGTGTCAAGGGTGTCGCCAAGTCAACGCGCGCCGCGGCACAATCCGATGGACACCACGGTCCGGAGTGGTAGTTTTCCGCGAACGGAGTTGTCATGAAAACCAAGTCAAAAGTCTCGATTTGGTTCGCAAGCGCGGCGGGTTGCGCGCTGGCCTCCTGTGCGGCAGTGAAAGAGACCACCGCATCCTGCAAGGCGAAGATTTCCAGCATGGCAAAACTGCCCGACATGCCAGCCCTGGTGGATACTCCCATCGCCCGGCTTCTGCCCTCCGGCGGTCTGAAAGTCGTCGAAGTCCGCGAGAAGGATCTCAAGGACATGCCCACCGGCCACGAACGGGCCATCGCCTATCGCAACGAGCGCAAACGGGGTTTCTGGATTTTCGGCGGGCCGGTGGACTTCGAGGAACCCGAACTGCCCGAAGACGACAGCGCTATCGACGGCAGCCTTCTGCCGCCGCGCATGCCCTGAGGCGGATGTTCTAACGGCCTCATTCCCGGCTTGATAATCGACTTTCCGTAACGATCATGGCGCGGATGTTTCGAGAGATTTGCGTGCGCATGGCCGTCGTCGCATTCAGTGCGGCGTTGATGACTTCGTGTGGTGGAAATCCTCCGCCGAGGGCGCATGCGCCGCGCGGTGAGGCCTACCGCCAGCCGGTCAGCCGCAATGCCGAGGGGCAACCCGTGCGTGTCGCGGTGATTCCGCGGACGCCGCCGCCGCCCATCGCCGGGGAGAGTGCCATCGTGGTGGATTACCACAGCGGCCGCGTGCTCTATGCGAAGAACGCCGATGTTCCGCGGGCGGTGGCCAGCACTCAGAAAATCGTCACCGCGCTCTGCGTGATGGATGCGGGAAACATCGACAAGCCGGTGAACATCGCCGCATCCGATGGCGCCTGCGAACCGACCAAGCTGGGATTGAAAGCCGGCGAGGTTTACACCCGCCGCGAGTTGCTCAAGGTGCTCATGGTGAAAAGTGCCAACGACGTCGGCCGCGCACTGGCGCGCGATGTGTCGGGCAGCCAGGAGGGTTTTGCAGACACGATGAACCGCAAGGCGGCCTCGCTCGGCATGCGCAATTCCAATTTCCTCAACCCGCACGGCCTGACCGAGCCGGGCCAGTATTCGACCGCGCGCGACATGGCGATTGCGGCGCGCGAGGCCTACCGCAGTCCGCTGATGCGCTCCTATGTCTCCACAAAGGCATATACGTTCCGTTACTGCAACGGCCGCACCCGTTTGTTGGAGAATACCAACAAGGTGCTCAAGACGCTGCCGTATTGCACCGGCATGAAAACCGGCACCACCAATGCTTCCGGCCGCTGTCTCGTCGCCACCGGCACGCTCAACGGGCGTTCGGTCATCGCGGTGGTTCTCAAGTCGAACTCCCGGAACATCTGGTCGGATTCCAGCAAGCTCTTGAGTTGGGCGCTCGAGCATCCGCCCGCCGGATCCTGATCATGAGCGGACCCGCCGAGGAACTGCGGAAACTTGAGGCGCAGGGATTGTTGCGCGGCTTGTTGCCGTTGGAGTCCGCCCCCGGTGCGCGGGTGGTTCGCGGAGGGCGTGAATTGTGGAACTTCGCCTCCAACGATTATCTCGGTCTTGCGCGCCACCCGGAGATTGAGGCCGCGATGATCGAGGGCGTGCGGCGCCACGGTGCCGGTGCCGCCGCATCACGGCTTGTGTGCGGCACGCTCGCGCCGCACGTGAGCTTCGAGGAAGCGCTCGCGGAGGCCAAACAAACGGAGGCCGCGTTGTTGTTTTCATCGGGTTTCGCCACGGCGATCGGCGTCGTGCCCGCTGTCGTCGGCAAGGGGGATTTCGTTTTGTTGGATAAACTATGCCATGCCTGCCTGATCGATGCCGCAAGGCTTTCGGGAGCCATCTTGCGCGTGTTTCCCCACAACGATTTGGTGAAACTCGGCCGCCTGCTTTCCTCCATCCGCGCGCGGGATGCCGAAGCGCGCATCCTGGTAGTCACCGAGTCGGTCTTCAGCATGGATGGCGATCTTTCTCCGCTGGCGGGCATCGTCGATCTAACCGAAAAACACGAAGCGCTGCTTCTGCTCGACGAAGCGCACGGCTTCGGTGTGCTGGGCGCGCGCGGCATGGGGCTCGCCGAGCGCGAGAACCTGCAACAGCGCGTCACATTCCAGATGGGCACGCTGAGCAAGGCCGCCGGTCTTTTCGGCGGATACCTCGCCGCTTCGCGCGCTTGGATTGATCTGCTGGTCAACCGCGCGCGGTCGTTCATATACTCCACCGCGCCGCCGCCCGCACTGGCCCATGCGGCTTCGGTTTCGCTGGCGCTCATCCGCTCGGAGAGTGGCACCGCCCTGCGCGGCAAACTCGCGGAGAATATCGCGCTGTTGGGAAATTCACCCACTGCGATCATTCCGCGCATTGTCGGTTCCAACGAAGCGGCGCTGATCGCCTCCGCCGCGCTGGCCGGGGAAGGTTTCATGGTGCCAGCGATCCGTTTTCCCACCGTTCCCCGCGGCACCGCGCGGCTGCGTGTCAGTCTGTCGGCCGCCCATCCGCCGGAGGCTGTGGCGGCGCTCGCCGCAGCGATGGCGGACCACACCCAAACCGGCGCATCATGAGTGACGAGACACCACGTCCGCCGCGTCGGAAGAGATACTCCGGAAAAAATCCGCGGCGTTTCGATGAGAAATACAAGGAGCTCGATCCGCTGCGCCATGCGGAGACGGTGGCCAAGGTCATCGCTTCCGGAAAAACCCCGGCAGGTTCGCATCTTCCGGTGATGATCGATGAATGTCTGGAGGCGCTCGCGTTGAAACCCGGCATGACGGGCGTGGATTGCACGCTCGGCCATGGCGGTCACGCGCTGCGGATTCTGCAAGGCATCGCGCCCGGAGGAAAATTGTTTGGACTTGATCAGGATCCGGTCGAATTGCCGAAGACCGAAACACGCCTGCGAAATGCCGGATGGGATGCGGATGCGTTTGAAGCGCTGCGCTGCAACTACGCGGGCATCGCCAAGGTTCTCAACGGGCGCGCGGTGGATTTTGTTTTCGCTGACCTCGGTTGCTCATCCATGCAGCTCGACGATCCGTCACGCGGCTTCAGTTTCAAACATGCGGGTCCGCTCGACATGCGCATGAATCCCGGACGCGGCCTTTCCGCCGCGGAGTGGCTCAAGCGCATTACTCCGGAAAAACTCGAACACGCCCTGCATCATCATGCGGATGAACCGCAGGCGGAAACCATTGCCGCCGCGCTTGCCGGCGGATCATTCGCCACCACGCTCGATCTCGCCGGGGCTGTTAGAAGCGCGGCGGGAGCTACGGACGCCGATCTCACGGTGCGCCGGGTTTTCCAGGCCGTGCGGATCGCCGTGAACGAGGAGTTTGTCGCGCTTGATGCTTTTCTGCGCGTGCTGCCGGACTGCCTGAAACCCGGCGGCCGCGTGGTGGTGCTCACGTTTCACTCGGGCGAGGACCGCCGCGTGAAGAAGGCTTTCCAGACCGCCCTGCGCGACGGGATTTATCGTGAAACCAGCGATGGAGTGATCACCGCCGGAGCGGAAGAACGACGCATGAATCCCCGCAGCGCGCCGGCCAAGTTGCGCTGGGCGGTGAGGGCGTGATTTTCCCTCCACGAAGTATTTGGGAAAAACGCTGAGACTTTTTCCGCGATCGGGAGTTTCACCCAACGCGTCCGACCCTGAGGCGTCGCAAACCAATCCACATCACCAACCATGAAAATGAAAACCTGCATTCAAACCCTTGGCATCCTCGCCATCGCCACCTCGCTTTCGTATGGACAGGAAGAACCGGAAAAGGGCGGGAAAAGACATCCCGATCCCGAGAAGATATTCAAGAAGCTTGATGCCGACGCCAGCGGCTCCGTCAGCCTTGAAGAGTTCAAAGCCTCGCCGCGCGCCCAGCAGAATCCCGCCAGAGCCGGGGAGATCTTTGACAAGATCGATGCCGATGACAGCGGATCGATCACCCTTGAGGAATTCAAAGCCCATCGGCCGCAGCATCCGCCGCGCAGGAAGAAGGGTGGCAAAGAAGGCGAGTGATTTCCCCGGATGACCCTCCCCGACAAGTCCGCAGCCGGCATGTCCGGTTGCGGATTTTTTCATGCATGCGGCACGAGTAAGCCGCGTGCGGGACAGAGCCGGGTTCTGATAGTGCTTGTGTTCGGGGGGGCTGTAAGGTTTTTTCCCCTCCAACAAGGCGGGTGTGCCCAGCCCGCCGGCAATCGAAATCAACCCATGACTTCATCATCCAAATCCACCGTCCGCCTGTTTTCCGCCGCCAAAGCCCGTTATGCCGAAATGGGCGTCGATGCCGAAGCCGCGATGGCCGCGCTCGCGAAGATCCCGATCTCGCTCCACTGCTGGCAGGGCGATGACGTCGGTGGTTTTGAAAGCTCCGGCCAGGGCATGAGCGGCGGCATCGCGGTGACCGGCAACTACCCCGGCAAGGCGCGCACGCCGGACGAACTCCGCGCGGACCTCGACAAGGCGCTCTCGTTCATTCCCGGCAAGCACCGCCTCAACCTGCATGCGTTCTACGGCGAGTTCGGCGGAAAAAAAGTCGATCGCGACCAGATCGAGCCGAAACATTTCAAAGCGTGGATCGACTGGGCGAAGTCCAACGGCATGGGCATGGATTTCAACCCGACCTGCTTCTCCCACCCGAAAGCCGCGGATGGTTTCACGCTCTCCCATCCCAAGAAAGCGATCCGCGATTTCTGGATCGAACACTGTATCCGCTCGCGTGAAATCGGCGCGGTCATCGGCAAGGCGCTCGGTTCGCCCACCGTCACCAATGTCTGGATTCCGGACGGCTACAAGGACACTCCGGTGGATCGTCTCGCGCCGCGCCAGCGCCTGGCGGACTCACTCGACAAGGTTTTCGCCAAGCCGCTCAACCCGAAACACAACCTTGATGCGGTCGAGTGCAAACTCTTCGGCATCGGCAGCGAGAGTTATGTCGTCGGTTCGCACGAGTTTTACATGGGTTATGCCATCAGGAACCAGAAGCTGCTCTGCTTGGATGCCGGACACTTCCATCCCACCGAGGGCATCGCGGACAAACTCAGCTCCGCGCTGATGTTCGTGCCCGAAATCCTCCTTCACGTCAGCCGCGGCGTGCGCTGGGACAGCGACCACGTCGTCACGCTCGACGACGCGCTGCAATCCATCGCCGCCGAGCTTGTTAGAAACAAACTTCTACCCCGCACGCACATCGGCCTGGATTTCTTCGACGCCAGCATCAACCGCATCGCCGCCTGGACCATCGGCACGCGCAACACGCTCAAGGCCCTGCTCATCGCCCTGCTCGAACCGCCCGCCCTGCGCGAGGCCGAGAAATCCGGCGACCTCACCACCCGCCTTGCGCTGATGGAGGAGGCGAAAAGCCTGCCATGGGGCGCCGTCTGGGACGCCTACTGCGAGTCGCAGAATGTTCCCTCCGGCGTGAATTGGCTTGCCGGGGTGAAACGCTACGAAGAGACGGTGCTGGGCAAGCGCGGCTGATCAAAAAAATCCAACCTGACTAAAATCCATGAATCCCATCCTCGGTGTTGTTTTCCATTGGCTCGGCGGCCTTGCCTCCGGTTCGTTCTATGTGCCCTACAAGGGAGTCAAACGATGGTCGTGGGAAACCTACTGGCTCGTGGGCGGATTCTTTTCCTGGATCATCTGCCCGTGGCTGTTTGCCACATTGATGACCAAGGACGTGGTTGGAGTGCTCAAAAGCCAGTCCGCCGCCACCCTTGGCTGGACCTATCTCTTCGGTGTTCTCTGGGGTTTCGGCGGCCTGACTTTCGGTCTGGCGATGCGTTATCTCGGCATGTCCCTCGGCATGGGCGTGGCGCTGGGGTATTGCGCCGCGTTCGGCACACTGCTTCCGCCGATTCTGAAGATATTCATGCCGGACATTCCGGTTGGTGAATCGATCGCGGAGATCGCGGCCACCCACCCCGGCAAGATCACACTGCTCGGCGTGGCCGTCTGTCTCGCGGGTATCTGGATCGCCGCGCTTGCCGGTGCCACCAAGGAGAAGGAAATGCCGGCGGAGCAGAAGCTGAAGTCCATCAAGGAATTCAACTTCAGGAAGGGTTTGCTGGTGGCGACTTTCTCAGGCGTGATGAGCGCTTGTTTCAGTTTCGGCCTGACCGCCGCGGAGCCGATCGGCAAAGCCTCCATCGCGGCCGGCACGGATGATCTCTGGTCCGGTCTGCCCGCGTTGATCGTGGTGATGTTCGGAGGTTTCACCACCAACTTCGTTTGGTGCGTGCTGCTCAACATCCGCAACGGCACCGGCTATGAATACCTGGCCAGCGAACAACGCCTGCCCACCCACGGCAAGGATGGCAGCGTGATTGAAAATCCGATCGATGCGCCGTCCGAGGAAGTGGTCTCGAAATCCATCAGCACTGCCTCGACCGACCGCCGGATTCCTCTTCTTTCCAACCTCTTCTTCTCCGGCCTCGCCGGCTCCACTTGGTATTTCCAGTTCTTCTTCTACTCGATGGGACACGTGCGTATGGGGGGCTCCGATCCCGAGGGATTCGGTTTCTCCTCATGGACGCTGCACATGGCCAGCATCATCATCTTCAGCACCATGTGGGGCTGGATTTTCAAGGAATGGAAGGGATCGAGCAAGAAGGCCCACATGCTCATCGCGGGAGGCATCGTCACTCTCATCCTTTCGACGGTCATCATCGGTTATGGCACCTATTTGAAGGGTAGCGGCGGCGGGCATTGATTCAATCAGAGAGCCCTGCCGTGGTTCATCAGGGCGCTCAGGCGATCCTGAAAAATCCGCGGGAAGATGGCGGCGCGGGAAATTTCGTTGGGAAACATGAGCATGTTGCGCAACCAACCTTTGCGTGTTCGGCGTATTCCTTCATCAGTTCGTCCGATCTCACCCGCAAATCGCCGCTGGAAATTCAAAAACCCCCGTCCGGTTTTGAACTGCTGCCGGCATCAGACGAAAAAATTCTTGCAATGCCCGGCGGCCTGTCGTTTTTTTCCGCCCGCGCCGCGACCAACGACCCGTTCGTCTATCGGTTAGGACTCCAGATTTTCATTCTGGCAAGAAGGGTTCGACTCCCTTACGGGTCGCCATTTTTTCACCAGCCTCCGCCCCAGCGGGGGCTTTTTAGTTTCAACGACATACGCCCCGTTTCCCGTGACTGCCCAGGAAAAAGCTGCCGCCCTCCGCGCCCGCAAGGGCGGTCGTCCGATCGCCGCGCTCACCGCCTACGACTACCCCACCGCCCGCCTGCTTGATGAGTCCGGCGTCGATGTCCTGCTTGTTGGCGATTCATTGGGCATGGTGGTGCTCGGTTTTCCGGACACGACGCACGTCACACTCGATCACATGCTCCATCATGTGGCCGCCGTCGCCCGCGCGAAACCCGCCGCGCTCATCATCGGCGACCTGCCGATCCATACCTATGACACTCCGCGGCAGGCGCTTGAAACCGCGCGCAGGCTCATGGCCGCCGGAGCCGAGGCCGTGAAACTCGAAGGCGGTATCCGCCAGGCGGAGAAAGTCCGCGCCATCACATCCGCGGGCATCCCCGTCATCGGACATCTCGGCATGCTGCCACAGCGCGTGCTGGAGGAGGGCGGGTATCGCAAAAAGGGGAAGACCCCCGAGCAGGCCGAGGCTATCCGCGAGGGTGCCCAGGCGCTCATCGATGCCGGGGTTTCCGCCATCGTGTTTGAATCCATCATTCCGGAAACCGCGCGGCTTCTTTCCGCATCACTGTCCGTTCCCACCATCGGCATCGGCTGCGGGGATCACACTTGCGATGGCGAAGTCGCCGTCATCACCGATCTGCTTGGCTCTTATCCGTGGTTCGTGCCGCCCTTCGCGAAACCGGAGGCGGATGTCGCGCAAGTCATCCGCGGGGCGGTTGTGAGATATGTCGCGAGGGTGGCTGGCAAATGATTTCACACCACCGCCCGTGCTGCTCTATCTCCACATCCCTTTCTGCCACCGGATCTGCCCGTATTGCTCGTTTTACAAGCACACCCCGGGCGGCACGCCGGTCGGTGAGTTCATCGAAGCGTTGGCCGCCGAGGCGCGCCATCGGATCAAAGAACCCGTCCGCACCCTCTATCTCGGCGGCGGCACGCCCAGCATGTTGTCTCCGGCGCATCTCGAGCGCCTCTTCGCCGCGCTGCATGAAGCGACCGACTTCTCCAAACTAGACGAAGTCACACTTGAAGCCAACCCCGCGACTTTCGATGTGCGGAAAGCGCGCCTATTTCGTGAGCTTGGCGTGACTCGCGTTTCGCTCGGCATCCAGTCGTTCGCGCCGCATGTCCTGCAAACGCTCGGCCGCGAGCACACGGCGGAGCAGGCATCCGAATCGGTGGCCGTTCTGCGCGAGGCCGGCATCCCGCAGGTGAACATCGACCTCATGTTCTCCATCCCCGGACAGTCGGAGCAGGATTGGGAAACGACGCTTCGCCATGCCGCATCACTGAAACCGGATCACATCTCCGCCTACAATCTCACGTATGAGGAGGACACCGCTTTCTTCGATGCACTGCGGCGCGGTGAAACTTGTCAGAACGAGGACATCGACGCGCGCTTCTTCGAACTGGCCGGTGATTTGCTGACAAACGAAGGCTTCGATCACTACGAGACATCCAACTATGCCAAACCCGGCATGCGTTCCACGCACAACGAGGGCTACTGGCGTGGTGAAGACTACCTCGGTCTCGGGCCGTCCGCGGTTTCCACATTGGGCCATGAAAGGTCGAAGAACATCGCGGACACCGCCGCATACATCGCCCGCGTCCGTTCGCTCGGTCACGCGATCGACGAAGCGGAGACGCTTGATGCGGAAGCGCGGCGCATCGAACGCATCGCGCTCGGCCTGCGCACCTCGTCGGGCGTCCCGCTATTGCTGTTGGATGATGCAGCGCTTCAACGCGCCGCCGCTCTTGCGGAAGAGGGGCTCGCGGTCATCGCCGATGGCAGATTGATGCTTGTAGGAAGAGGTCGGGCGCTGGTTGATCCGGTGGCTGCCGAGCTGGTTTGAGCGGGAAGCGATCCTACCCGTCTTCGCGTAGTTGTGGGACCGGGGTTTACTGTTACCTTGGCGTCTCACCCCCCCAAAAAACATCCCCCCACTATGAAAAACAACCTCCCCCCCAGGGTTGTGAGACTCCGCGGCATCACGCTGATCGAGCTCACAGTCATTATTGTCGTCATCCTCACGCTCGTAGGAGTCATGGCGATCGGCAGCCGCGCATGGAAGCGTGCCAGCGACCGCTCGGCATGCGTGATGAATGCCCGGAACTTCCAGATGGCCACGCGTTCCTACCAGAACATGCGCGGCTATTACTTCGGCGGCCAGCCCGCGCTTGAGTATGGCACCCAGGACATCGCCCACCATCTACTGGCCAAGGGATACATCACGCAGGGTCTCCATGATCAGGCGAAAGGCATGCGTCCCTGTGCGGGAGGCGGCACCTACAGCAACGACGCGCCGGACGTGTTTCCCATGCCCGGACAACTTTACATGAAATGTTCGCTTTCCGTGTCCCAGGAGCATGAGCCGGACAACTTCGCCGACTGGTGAATCCCGGCATTGCCCGGTGCGGGAAAGGCGCTAGGCTTTCCCGCATGGCCGGAACGCAACGCCCGAAAAAAGGAGCCCTCTCGCTGATCTCGTGGTTCGGCAAGAGGGATCTTTTTTATGTGACGGTTATCGTGGCCGCCTGGCTGGCATCGGGCTACGCGGGCAAGTTCAAACGAGGCCTCAAAGAGATATTCGCACCCGCGCCGGTGGTCGTGCCGGCGGACGAGGAGGACATCCGCCGCCAGATCGAATCCCGCCTGCGCTCCGAGATGGAGCAGGAGCTGGAACGCGAGATCGAGGCCATGAGAAAAGCCGCCGCCGAGAAGGAGGCGAAGCAGGCTGCGGACGCCCTCCAGCCCGAACCGGTGACCGAAATCGCGGCGGGTTCTGTGACGGATGTGCGCAAACTGCGTTCCGGCATTCCATTCAAGACCGAGGTGAAGTTCGACAAGGGCGGTATCGCGTCAAAGGAACGCGTGGATGACAAAAGTTTCACCGCCACCTATCAACTTTCGCTGCGCGTGCCCGCTCCGGCCAAAACGATGGCGGAACTCGAAAACACCAGCCCGGACCTGTCGAAAATCCTGCCGGGCCTGCCCGCCTTGATCGAAAAAGCGGAAGTCTCGGGCTGGTACAACAAACTCTACGAAAACAAAATCGCCCGCATCCGGCGCGACGCCCACTCCCTCAACGAAGTGCTCACCAAGCACAACGTGTATGACTGCGAGACCATCCTGCATCTCCGCACACCGGCGGGTAAACCGGTGTTCTTCATGCAGGCGGAGATGGATGTGGTTTCCGACGGCTCGGATGGCGACCGCATGCCGGTGATGCCGGATGAAATCGTCAACTCCACCCACTATCAGCCGTTCACGAGTTATGGCTGGAAGAAACTCACGACCACGCCCAACCCGATGGTCGCCGGTTGGGAAAAACGCCTCGCCGGAGCAAAGAAGGAACTCGCCGACCACGCCACCACCGCCGAGCGCAAGACATGGCTGCGCGACCGCATCGAATACCTCAAGCGCGGCATCGCCGATCTCAAGGCGCGCAGTTTCCTCATCGCCGAATACGATCCGTTCATCGTCATTCCTCATGATCTGTTGACGGCAAACCATGCCTTCGCTCCCAAAGTCGGCGACTACGCGGTGGTCGTGCACGGAGGCAAGGTGTATCCGGCGATCGTCGGCGACGGCGGCCCGACCTTCAAGGTGGGCGAGGCTTCGCTGCGCATGGCCAGGGAGATCAACGACCGGGCTTCTCCCTACAGCCGGCCGGTGTCCGATCTCAAGGTGAGTTATGTCGTATTCCCCGGCAGTCGGAATCCCGAGCGGGGACCGCCGGATTACAAACAATGGCGCGAACGTTGTGCCGAATTGTTAGAAGAGGTCGGCGGCCTCGGCGAGGGCTACCAGATTCACGAGTGGCAGGAACTGCTCAAGAAACCCGAGCCGCCGGTGGAGGAAACGCCTGCTCCGGTTGAGCAACCGGTTGCGCCGGTGGAGAATTAGCGCCTTCATTCCTCCTCCAGCATCCGCCGGGTGCGCTCGCGGTAAAGCGCTGCCAACACCCGCACCAGCAGCACCAGGCACACCACGGTGATGCCGAGTTCCAGCACGGGCGCGGAACCGCGTTCGCGTCCTCCGGTGAAGAAGCGTGCCAGGTCCGGCAGGTTGCCGATGCCTCGCGCCGCACCCAACAATGCAAGCACGCCCGCGCCAATGATGCCGTGCCATTTCATTTTCAACGAAAACAATCCACAGATGATCAATCCTCCGCCGAGCGTCAGCGCGCCTTGCACGAAACCCAGCGCCTGATCCCGCGCCAGGATATTCATCGAAGCCACGCCGAGCGCGATCACGGCGGCACCGCAGAAAAACACCTGAAGACGCATGGACGAAACGTGCCGCCGCACCGCGGCACGCGCAATCCTCCATTTACAACTTCATGGCTCCCATCAGAATACCGCCGCATGACCCGCATCTGGTGCAACGGCCAATGGATCGATCCTCTCGATTTCACCATCGCGCCCACCGACCGCGGCCTGATGCATGGTTTGGGTTTGTTCGAGACCATCCTCGCCGTTGAGGGTCGGCCGGTCTTTGTCGGGCAGCACATGGAGCGTTTCGCGCGCGGCTGCGAGAGGCTGGGCTGGCCAGTGGAAACCACGGATCTGGCGGCTGTGATGATCGACTTGTTGCAACACAACCACCTTGGCACCGGCCGCGCGCGCATCCGGCTGGCGCTCACCGCCGGCAGCGGCGTGATGGGCGATCCATCACCTGGCGGCGATCGCCTGCTCTGGATGACGGCATCCGCGGCCGCCGAACCGCCGCCGACGGCCTCCGTGAATGTTTCCCCCTTCACACGCAACGAGCGCTCGCCGCTGGCCGGTTTGAAATGCGCCTCCTATGCGGAGAATCACCTCGCTCTGGATCACGCGCGCCGACTGGGTTACGAGGAAACTTTGTTTTTCAACAACTCCGGCCATCTTTGCGAGGCGGCCACCTCGAATGTGTTTCTCGTCACGGGTGGCACGCTGCGCACACCATCATTGGACAGCGGCTGCCTTCCGGGCATCACCCGCGCCGTGGTCATCGGGCTCGCGGCGCGCCTCGGCATTCCCTGCATGGAAACCCGTCTCAGCTCCGATGATCTCCGCGCCTCTGACGGAATTTTCCTCACCTCCTCCACCCGCGGAGTGATGGGCGTCTCGCGCTTCAATCAGCGCGATATGCCGTCCTGCGGGATCACCGCTACGCTCCGGAAAGCATGGGATGAGGCCATTCGCGCCGAAGCCGGAAAATCCCCCTGATTTTTTTCTAAGAATCCCGCCCGATTCGTGTCTTCATTCACGAAGAGCATGAAAACGCGCGCGCCGATTCATGGAAACCCCGACCGCCAGCGCCCTGCCAAGGGCTGATTCCGGATGCCATCCGGTTTTCCCGTACCGAAACCCCATGGAGGAAAAGCCCACACTCCGACAGGTTTTTGAAACGGAGGAATCCCCGTTGCTCCGCTTCGCCTTCGGACTCGTCGGCCAACGGGAGACTGCAGAGGACCTCGTTCAGGACGCCTTTCTCAAACTACACGCCCACTGGGACGACGTCGCCAACCCGCGCGCCTGGCTTTTCAAATCCATCCGCAACCTCGCCCTCAACCACATCCGCGACCACAAGCGTGAAACTCCTCTCGAAAACTCCGACCACTTCCCAAGCCACTCGCCCGATCCCGACCAGACGCTCGGCCACCTTGAAGCCATCGGCACTCTTCAACTCCTCGTTTCCGAACTCGACCCCGACGAACGCCAACTCATCGCCCTCAAGTATCACGAAAACCTCAAATACGATCAAATCAGCCAGCGCACCGGCCTCAGCATCGGCAACGTCGGCTACAAACTCCACCACGCCCTCAAAAGCCTCGCCGACTCCCTCCGCCACCACGGCATCGAGTCAGCCGGGGGGTGATAAAGACAGAAGAAAGGCACATCCACCGCGCGAACGCACCTCTTCCACTTCTTCTCACTTCACACTTTTCACTCGGCACTCACAACAATTCACCATCTCTTCATGAACAACGACATCCCATTCACCACCATCGGCGACGAACCGGTTGAAGCCCGGATCGTGGCCTGGGTGCTTGGCGAGGCGTCCGCCTTCGAGGCCGCGGAGCTCGAGCGCCTCTGCGACGAGCGCCCGGAACTCATGATTTTCAAACGCCGGATGTTTGCCCTCCACGGCCTGCTCGCCGAGGCGGAGAATCCACAGGCGGATGATGCGTGGAAACTGCGCTTGGATAAACGAAAGCCCGTCGAGGAAATCTACGGTGAAGAGACACAGTTGCGCTTGGAAGTGGTGAAGGAGAAACGCATCGGCCGCAGCGGCAGACGGGCGTTTCTGGCGATCGCGGCGTGTTTGATGCTCACAGTCATCGTCGCTGGACTCTTGGCACCTGGTGGTATCCAAAAATCCAGGAAGAAGTCGGATGTCGCAGAAGCCCGCAGTAACGAACTTCAAAGACAACTGGCGCTTGCCTCCAACACGCCCGCCCGCACCCAACGCCTCGAAACCTCACTGCCTCCCGAACTCATCGAAGGCACGCCCAGGCCGATGAATGTCCCCAATCTCGAAGCACCCGCAAGCGGTCCGGCGGGATCGGCGACGTGGAGATCAAGCGGTCCGGTAGGAAAAGACGCGTTTATGGCCGAGACATCCTCGTCCAACTTTATCCTTCCCGAGCCGACGGATTCATTTGCCGAAATGAAAGGCGTTTCCGATGAAGGTCAAAAAGCGGCACAGGAACGTCTTGGCGGTGCTTCCGCACTTCGTGATGCCCGCGCGAGAGTCGTGCCCGCCGAACCAGCCAGGCCTTCCTCTTTCATGGCCAAAGCGGGAGCGGGAACTGTCACGTCCGGAACGAGCGTGCCCGTGCCGCAAAGCGCTTCATCACTCGCTTTGGGAGACAGCAGTGGCATCGGCTCCGGCTTGGGTAGCGGTGGCGGCTTCGGAGGTGGTGTGCCTGCCGAAACAAAACCACAATCATCCACCATCGCAGGCAACCGCAGCGGAGATGGCATCGTCGATAAGAAAAGCATCGACGGCATTCTCAACGACCCAGGCCGCATCGAAGGCGAGGGGGCATCACTTGCCGGAGAGGTGGCGCAGCAGGAAGACAAGGCTCGCGATGGGGGAGACATGCCGGGCTTGGGTCGCCTTTTCTCCAATGATGAAAAGGGCAATCTTTCCGGAGAATCCTTCTCCGCGCAGAACGATGAACTGGCCGGAGCCAACACCTACTCCGGAGGCACGACCGTCGTTGGCGGTGCGCTCGCTGCCGGTCGCTCCGGTGGTCTTTCTGGAAATGTTCCCGCCCCGGCTGCCGCACCCATGCCGGAACAATCCGCTCCCACGGACGCAAACGGCCCCGTTGACGCTGTGGTTGGGCAACCTCGACCCGCCAGACCTGTCGCCACAGAAGAAGTGCGTTACAAGATCGACAATGCGTACAAACAGCCGGCACCGGGCGCATCGGATGCCGATTACTGGGATACCTCCGAGGCCCTCGCGAAGGGCAAGAAGTCCGGCACGGAGTATGAAATTCATACCGGATACGAGAGTGAGTATCTGTTCCGGGGTGTCGATCTTGGCAAAGACCAAGATGATGGCGCTGACAAAGAAAAGGAGGAACAGGATCTACGGTTGCCAAGAATCACCACGCGAAGCGCCCTTGCACCGGACAAAGCGATCAAAGCTGCCGAGGAGCTTCGGAACACGGGCAAAACGGATGAAGCTAAAAAGATGCTGGATGACACGCTCTCCGAAAATCCAGCCAGCAAGGAAGTGCGCGACGAAATCGCCAAACTGGACGACCCCATCCGCACCAACGCCGCGCTGACCCACGATCGCACGCGGTCGCATCTGCTGTCCGAAGCGGAAAAGTCGTGGGAAACGGAGGTTTCTGAAAAACAAGCGAAGGTCGATGTCCTAAGGGAACTCGAATACCCGACCGAATACGAACCTCCTGCATTGCCCAATGCCGGTGCCCAAGCCGCCGCGTTTCCTGTTACACCAGCATCACCCGCTTCTTGGGCAAGACGGGACAAAGGCATCGAAGCGATGGGCACAGACGCTCTCGCGAAAGCCATTCGTGACCAGGAATACAAGGTCGAGGAACGCCGCAAGGCGCTTTCCACCATCGTCCGCACGAAGGGAATCATTTACAAGAGAAGCGATGAGTCAGAGGACGAAGCACGCGAAGAAGCCATCAAACGCGGTCTCGATGCCCAGGATTATGTCGATGCCAGACGGGAATTCGAAAAAGAGCAGGAGCTCCTCCAGCAGATGAAACTCAAGCTGATGGGAGCTTCCATCAAGCCGACGCCCGAACCACCCAAGCCGGATCTCGCCAAGCTGATGGAGGAAATTTCCACCAGCGAGGAACCCTACTCCACTTTCTCGCTCAACATCAGCGACGCCTCGTTCCGCATCGCCCAGGCGGCGATGGACAAAGGCGAGCGGCCCGATCCCGCTGGCGTCAAAGTCGAACAGTTTTACAACGCCGTGGACTATGGTGATCCCGCGCCCGCGGCGGGCGAGCCGGTTTCCTGCGCCATCGAGCAAGCCGCGCATCCGGTGATTCCGGGCCGCAATCTCGTGCGCGTCGCATTGAAAACCGCCGCCGCCGGGCGTTCCGCATCACAACCGCTTCATCTCACGCTGCTCGTCGATCAATCCGGCTCGATGACCCGCGCCGACCGCCGAGCGGCGATGGATGCGGCGATGGCCGGTCTCGGCAAACTTCTAACGGAAAAAGACATCGTCAACATCGTCGGCTTCTCGCGTAACTCGCGCCTGGTGGCCGACGGCATGAAGGGTGATGTGGCGGGCAAAAAGCTCGCGGAACTCGTCAACCAATCGGCCAGCGAGGGCGGCACGAACCTGGAAACCGCCATCGAACTCGCCGGGCAAATGGCGAAGCGCCGCATGCCCGACGGAGCGCAGAACCGCATCGTGCTGCTCACCGACGGTGCGGCCAATCTCGGCGATGCCGACCCGCAGCGCCTCGCGGCCAAGGTCGAACAACTGCGCCAGCAGGGAGTCGCATTCGACATCGCAGGCATCGCGGCGGATGGTTTGAACGATGAGTTGCTGGGCGAACTCGCGCGCAAGGGCAACGGCCGCTACTACGTCGTCGGCAAAGGCGCGGAGGAGGACTTCGCCAAACAACTCGCCGGAGCCTTCCGCCCGGCTGCGGAGAATGTGAAAGTGCAGCTGCGCTTCAATCCGGAGCGCGTCGCACGCTACAAGCTGATCGGTTTTGAAAAAGACCGCCTCAAGACCGAGGACTTCCGCAACGACAAGGTGGACGCCGCCGAACTTGCCGCCGAGGAAGCCGGAGTCGCCATCTATCAGATCGAGCCGAACCCCAACGGCAGCGGCGAGATCGGCGAGGTGAGCGTGCGTTTCCGCGATACCGCCAGCGGCGAAATGGTCGAGCGCGGCTGGACGATCCCGCACGATGCAAGCGCTCCCGCCATCGACCGCGCCACGCCCTCGATGCAGCTCGCCACGCTCGCGATGTTCGCCGCTGAAAAACTCAAGGGCGGCCCGCTCGGCGAGGCGATCGATTTCAAACAACTCGCCGAAGCGCAGGCCAGCGTGAAACAGTTCTACGGCGGCAACGCCCGCGCTGGAGAAATGCTGCGGATGGTGGACATGCTGAAGTAAGAATTTACCGGGGATTTACACACAAAACCGATTCCTCAGATCAGTCTTATCTGACGGATCATAAGCAACCACCAACATGAAAATACTACCACTCCTCATCGCCCTCGCCGGCTTCGCCCTCGCCCAGGAACCCGCTCCCAAGGAATGGGACGCATGGGCGAAATGGGCGGAGAAACTCCACCCCATCACCGATGCACAGGGCCACGGCCCCGACATCGGCTCGGACGAATGGGCGAACGCCCTCTCAAGACGACTCAAGATCATGGATGCCGAAGGCCACGGCCCGGATCTCAAGTCCGACGAATGGCGCGCGGCGGTGGAGAAGAAACTCATGCCCAAGGAAAAACGCGAGTTGTTGTCCTCTCACGACACCATCGCCCGCTTCACGGGGTTGAAAGATCACAAATGCATGGGCCGCACCTCGTTGTGTCCGGACCAATGCGGCCATTCTGGCAAGCTCGCAACCTTCGAGATCATCAAATACCTCAACTACGAAAAACCCGGCGAGTTTGGTGATCCCAAGCAGGAGCAATTCCAGATTTTGATCGAGGACAACATGGGCAACGTCAAGGTTCCGGCGGAAATCCGCACCGCAATCCTCGCGCTCAAGCCCGGCGATTCCGTTCATCTGAAATGGAACCACGACTACGTCACCCGCGACGGATCAAGTTCACCCGAGCGGCCGATCACGCTGCTGGAGAAGCGCAAGGAGTGAATGAAGGCTCCGGGCGGGACGCCCGCCGCCTCTCTTCCACAAACACAACACCGCCATGAAAACCATCCTGTCATGCCTCGTTCTAACAACTCTCACCCTTTCCGCCCAGGAATCCGAGGAGCGTATGGTGCTCATCCCGTGGACCAAGGCCCCGAAGGAGGCGCCGCTGTTCTTCTCCGCCAAGGCGGAGGTGAACGCAGCCATCGGGTTTGAGGCGGTGTCCACTTCGCAGACGATCCGTTTTCAGATCCATCAGGGCAAAGCCGAAACACTCACCCTCGCCCTCACCGGCGAGGGGGACGTGACCAATGTCACGGGTGCCGGTCTGCGCGATTGGTCGGTCCGCGTGGTGGAGGGCGGCGCTCGTTTCCTCGATCTGCGGCCCGTTCCCGCTGACATCAAACTGCCGATGGACTTGCAAGTGACGGTGGAAACCCGCGCGAAGGTGGAAAAGGAAAACGCATCCCTGCTACTGCCGGGTCCCGGCGAGGCCACGGGTTTCGCGCTTTCAGTCAATCTAACAACTGCTGCGGGAGTGGATGTCAAAGTCACAAAGGCGGACGGCCTCGTGCCGGTGGAGGGAGCTGAGAACCGCAAATTCGTCGGCACTGGTGTGGCGGCGGTGACGATGAATGTCAGACCCTCCGGCACCGGCGCGCGCGGGCTGGAAGTCACGGACTCCATGATCACGGGGCGCTTGGCGGATGATGGAAACAGCCTGAAGTTCAACTTCACCGCTCGTGCGCGTTCCGAAGTCGCGGGCGCCCCGCTCAAGTTGCTGGCGGGAGGCGCGGCACTCACCGATGGCGCTTCCGGCGACGGCTGGCATGTGGTCTTGAAGGGAAACGGAGACGCGTGGACATATGATCTCGTGGCCGAGCGTGCGGGCGAGTTTCCTGTTAACATATCATTTGTCGTTCCCGTCACCCGCAAGGGAGACTGGCGGAAACTTTCATTCGACCTGCCTGCGGGAGTCGTGGTTCCGGTAAAGATCGAGGGCCTCGGCGGCACGGTGTCATTCGACAACTCGCTCGCGGTGGTGCCGGAGTGGAATGAAAACCAATGGCGCGGTTTCCTGCCTGCAAGCGGCAACGCAACGATGGCATGGCGCGCGAAGGACAAGGTGGCGGACGGCACATTGTTTTTCTCAAGCACGGAAACCACCGACGTCCGCGTCGGCAGCGGCCTGCTGCGTCAGATGACCGTGCTGGACCTGAGAGTGCTTCAGGGAAAACTCGCCGATCTCTCTCTCGCTCTCGATGGCCCCGGCGAAGTGCTGTCCGTCGAAGGTGATCCGGTGCTCGGTTGGAACGTCAAGGATGCCGGCGGCAAACGCAGCCTTGAAGTGAAACTCAGCCGCCCGATCGAAGGAGCGGACCGCATTGTCATCGAGGCGCAATCGGCGCTCGGCGGATTTCCGGTGAGGGCTCAGGCGCTGCGGATCATTCCCTCCGGCTCGCTGCGCCACAGCGGCTGGCTGCGCGTTGCGAACGATGGCGCTGTTAGAATCGAAGTGGCGGATGCCAATGGTCTTATCCAACTCGCGCCCGGACAGTTTCCCGGCGGCGTGGATGAGAAACTCCGCCAGGTTTTCGTCTATCGTTTTCCCTCGGCGGAATACGGCTACATGGTCAACGCGACTCAGGTTCTGCCGGAAGTCGGCCTCACCGAAGTCACAGTGTATGAACTCGCGGAAACCGACCGTCGGATTTCCGCCGATCTCGAACTCGATATCCGCGAGGCTCCCTTGCGCGAGTGGGAGATGGAAGTCCCGGCCGATCATGCGGTGGCGTCGGTGACCGGCGCGCAGGTCGCGGACTACGCGGTAGCCAGCGAGATCAAGGACGGCAAACGCACGCTTAAAATCCTTTTCAAACAAGCCGTGGCCGACCGGCAGTTGGTGGGCATCCGTTTGGAAAAAAACCAGTCCGCCAGGCCCGGCGCGTGGGAACTCCAGCCGCTTGGTTTTCCGGGAGTGAAGTCGCGCCGGGGCTACATCGGCGCGGTGGCCGCGGCGGGCTTCCGTCTAACAGCCGGCAAGAGCGCGGGCGTCGCCGAGGTGCCTGTCACGTTTTTCCCGAAGAAGACCAGCGGCTTGCAACAGGCGTTTCGTTTGCGCGAGGACAAGTGGTCGCTGGGCCTGACTGTGGAAGCGCTCGGCCAGAGCATCCAGGCCGATGTTTTTCATCTCTACTCGCTCAAGGCAGGCGCGGTCTATGGCAGCGTGTTGATGAACTTCTTCGTCGTCGGTTCGCCCGCGACCGTATGGAAAATTTCGGTGCCGGAGGGTATCGGCAACATCGATGTGACGGGCCAGAACGTCGGTCGCGACTGGCGGCGCGATGGCAACACGGTGATCGTTCCTTTATCGCGACCGGTGCTCGGCACTGGCACGCTTTTGCTCACATTCGAGCAACCGATGAACGCGCGCGGCGGCACACTTTCGCCCGGCGAGGTGAAACCTCTGGATGTGCAGGGCGAGCGTGGATTCGTGCAGGTGGTCAGTCCGCTGCAGGTGAACCAGAAGTCCACCAGTGAAGGGGTGTTGGCGATCGATGCCACGGAGATTCCCACCGAATTCCGTTTGTTGAGCAGCGCGCCGACGCTCGGCGCGTGGCAATACACGGCGCGTGATTTCAAGATCGGCATGGAAATCGAGTGGTTCGAACCCGGCGAAACGGTCGGCCAGGTGGTCGATTTCCAAAAGCTGACAAGTCAGATTTCACGCGACGGCCAGTGGGTGACTGACGCGCGAATTTTTGTGAAAACCCGCGGCCGCAGCGCGCTGCGCATGGTTTTTCCCAAAGGCGCGGTGCTGTGGGAGGCCAAGGTCAACGGCGAGGCGGTCAACGCCCGTTCCAATGACGGCGAAATGCTGGTGCCGCTTCCGTCGCAGCTTGATCCGAACCAGGCGGTGGAGGTTTCCCTGCGCTACGGCGCGCGGGCGGAACATCCGCGGAGCCCCGTTCTAACAGCTCCGAAACTCGACGCGCCGGTGGTGATCGGCGAGTGGACGGTGACCGGAGACGAGGGCCGCAAGCTTGTTCCGCGCGGCGGCACCGCGGACCTCGTCAAACAGGTGCTCGCGGAAAGCGGCTGGCAATGGCTGGCGAGACATTGTGGCGGCGCTGTGCTGCTCTTCCTCGCGGGATTTGCCGCGATCTTGATGGGGATGGGGAACCCCGCAGGTGCGCGGAGAATCGCGGCGGTGTTGTGCGGCTTGGTGTTTATCATGCTTGCCGTGGGCCTCGGACTCTCGGCTGCGGCAACCAGCCGCGCGGGATCTGATATATTGGAATACGCCGCGCCGGTGGTGGCGGCGGACTCGGCGATCACCGTGAAGGTCGGCAACGTGCCATCATGGGCTGCACACATCGATATTGGCTTCTGGCTGCAGTTTGTCCTCGGCGCGCTGGTTGCGCTGCGCGGCATATTGAAACGCGACCGCTGGTGGACGGGTTGCGGATTGGCGCTCGCATCGGCCTCGTTGCTATCGATCCGCGGTGGCACACCTGTTTTCTTCGGAGCCGTCTCACTTGCAGGATTGATTTGGCTGCTGCCTCGCTTCGTGGCGGCGATCCGTGACATGCGGAAGCCGAAAACCACCGAAGCGGTGGCGGCCGCAGTCTTGTTAGCCTGCATGATTCCGTGGAACTCCCACGCCGTGGAAACTCCGGAGTTGAAACCCGCGGAGTCGGTCATCCACGATTGGAAAATCCGCGACGGCCGGCTCTTCGGCAGCGTTGATCTAACAATCCGCGGCGAGGCGGGCGATCGTTTCCTGTTGCTGAGGGAACCGGCGGTCCTGAGCCGCTTTGATGGCACGGGGCTGCGCTTGTTGAAGGCTCCGTTAGACAAGACGAACGCCTATTGGCTCGTCCTGGAAACTTCCGGCCGGCATACTGGCAAGGCGCTCTTCGAAATGCCGCTCGCCAATCCTGCGGGAGGCTGGCAACTGCCGGACGGACCATCGGCGGTGAAGCAGGTGAGCTTGCGCTGGAACCAGGGAGGATGGGAATTCCACAGCCCGGCCGCGGCGAGGGTGGAGCCGCTTGCCGGATTGAAAGCGGATGAAAGCGGCGCGCTGATGGTCATGAGTCCGATGAGCGCGGCGGTCATCCAGGCCCGTTTGAGGCAGCGCGATGTCGCTGCGGAGGAAACGAAATTTTTCTCCGAGGTTTCCAACTTGTTTCTCCCCGGACCCGGCGTGGTCAATAGCCGCCACCGCGTGAGCATCCGCCCCGCCCAGGGCAGGGTGTCGTCGCTCACGATGAAAGTGCCCGCGGGTTTCACGGTCAGTGATGTGGTCGATGGACCGGTCGGCGAGTGGCGTTTCGATCCGGTGAAGGGCGAACTCCGCGTGAATGTCGAACCCGCACAGATGCAGGGCTTCGCTTTCATCATCGAGACCCAGCGCGGCGCGGGGACATTGCCGATGGATCTCGCGCTCGAACCGGTCCGCGTGAACGGTCCGGCCGGTGAGGTGGGCTTGTTAGGGATTGCGTTCGGCGAGGAAGTGCAGCCGGAAGGCGTGGAAGTGGAAGGTCTTTCGCGGGTGAACCCGGAGGACTTCGACCAACGCCTGTTGCCACGCACGAAGGACGGCCAGCCGCTGGCGCTGCTGCAACACGCATTCCGCTACGGCACCGGCACGGCAAAAGCGAAGCTCAAGGTAACGGCGGTCGCCCCCGAACTCCGCGCGGAGTCATGGCAACTCGTTTCACTCGGAGAGGACCGTCTCGTGGCGGCCACCGATCTCGCGGTGCTCATCACCCGCTCGGGCGTGTTCCGTCTCGATCTCGACGTGCCGGATGGATTGGAAATCGAAAGCGCCACCGGCGAGGGCCTGAGCCACTGGACCGAGAGCAAAACCGGCGGCAAGCGCGTGCTGACCTTCCATCTATCGGGAAAAACGATGGGCCTGCGGAACTTCAGCCTCACGCTCACCGGCCGCCCGACCGGCGCGCAGGAAAAGTGGATGGTGCCGCGCATCAGCCTGCGCGGCGCCTCGCGCGAGACCGGCGTTCTAACAGTCGTGCCCGAGCGCGGCCTCCAAGTGCGCGCGGTCGAGCGGAAAAACGTTTCCCAGCTCGATCCCCGCGAGCTGGCGGACGGCAACAAGGAAACTTCCCGCGCCGCCGCGAGACCGGGCGCGCTGGCCTACCGCCTCTTGCAAAGCGACTGGGCGCTCGGACTCTCCATCAGCCGGCTTGATTCATGGATCACGGCGCGGGTTTTCCATGACGCGACGATCCGCGAAGGCCAGTTGCTCACACGGGTGAACATCGGCTACCGCATCGAAAACGCCGCGGTGAAATCCCTGCGCGTTCGTCTGCCGGGGATCGACGCCGCAGCCGCCGCCACGCTGCGCGCGACCGGTGCCGCCGTCGCCGATCTCCTGCCGGTGGAGGGCGGGAAAGACCTCTGGGAAATCCGCCTCCAACGCGGCATCGCCGGAGAAACCGATGTCGAACTCGAATACCAGCGGCCCCGCGAGGAAACGGGAACCGATTCCGTGACGCCCGCGGTTCTTGAGGAAGTACGGCAGTTGTCGTATTTTGTCGCGGTCCGCGCCGGCGGGCGGCTCGAACTCGAGCCCGGCGTGCTTCCCCGCGGCTGGCAGCGCGCCGACTGGGCGGTGGTGCAATCCACACTCGGCCGCATGGCGGGCAGCGTCGCTCCGGCGATGTCCTTCCGCGCGGCGGATGTCGAGGGACCGCTGCCGGTCATGATCAAGCGCCATGAACTCGCCAGCCTCCGCAAGCTGCGCGTTTCCGAAGGCACGCTCACCACCCTGCTGTCGCCGGGCGGCACCGCTCTAACAGCCGTGAACCTCAAGATGAGTGTCGTCACCAAGGACACGCTGCGGCTCCGGCTTCCGGCGGATGCGGAATTGTTCAACGTCTTCGTCAACGACGAGGGAGTGAACCTCGTGCGCGAGGGCGGCGACTGGTTGTTCCATGTTTTTCCCTCGCCGGACGCCGGCAAGCCCGCGGTCGTTCGTTTCGTCTATGCCACATCGCTCGGCAAAGGCAGACGGCTCGAAGGCCCGATGCCCGACGCGCCGATGGAAAACCTCACCTGGCGCGTGCTCGTGCCCGAAGGCTGGCGGCTCGCGAAACACGGCGGTGATTTCGATCTGAAAAACGAACAATCGCTCGGCTCGTTCCGCCTGGAGGATTATCAATCGTTCGTCAGCAGCAAACGCCGCAGCGATGCCCAAAGCGCCGTGGCCCTGCTCGACCAGGCCAACGTCTGGCTCCAGGCCGGCGATCAGGAAAAAGCCAGCCGCGCGCTCGGCAACGCGCTCAATCAGGGCCAGCTCGACGCCGCATCCGGCGAAGACGCCCGCGTCCAACTCCGCCAACTCAAGACCCAGCAGGCCGTGCTCGGTCTCAACACCCGCCGCCAGAAGCTCGTGCTCGACAACCAGATCGCCATGCCCCAGCAGGTGGAAAACGCGCAGCTCCAGCGCGCCGCTGAAGTGAACCCGGTCCTTCAAGGAAGTTATAACTACGATCCGAAACAATTCGATCGTTTCCTCGAAGGCAACACCGCCGATGAAAACGCCGCTCTCAAGGACATCGCCGCGCGCATCGTCGCCCAACAGCTCGCCGCCGAACCCGCGCCCGCCGCGCTTGATGTCACTCTTCCCGAACGCGGCAGCGTGCTCGATTTCGCCCGCAGCGTGCAAGTCGATGGCGAACGCCCGATGTCCATCGATCTCAAACTCAAGCCCGATCGCGCGGGATTCTCATGGATCGGCATCCTGCTCTGTCTGGCGCTTGGCGCGATGTTCATGCTCCGCTCTTCCTCCATCCGCGCCAGGCGTGGATGAGGAACGCGGCCGCAAACGCGAACATGAACAACGAGAGGAACTGGCCTTTGGTGAGGAACCCGACCATTGCCGCATCCGGCTCGCGGAACTGCTCTCCCAAGATCCGGAACAACGCGTAGAAACCAAAAAATATCCCGGTCAGCAAACCGTCCGGAGCTTTGGGAAAGCGCGTTCGCACCCACCACAGGATGCCGAACAACAAGGCCCCCTCCAACAGCGCTTCGTAGATCTGCGATGGATGCCGCGCCGGAAGAAAGTTTCCGAGCGCGTTCGCCACCTCCGGGTTTTCCCGCACCGCCGTGATCAGCGCGTCTGTGGAATCCACCTCGGCAAGCGCCGGTTCCACACGCGTGCATTCCTGCCACGCCGCGCTTCTGACTTCTTCCGGCTCACGTTCGAGTGCGAGTGGAAACTTCACCGCCCACGCCACGCCATCGGCCACCCGCCCATACAACTCGCCGTTGATGAAGTTCGCCACACGCCCGAAGAACAAACCCACCGGAGCCACCACACACAAGCCGTCGCCCAGCCCCGTCCAGGTGACATTGTGTTTCTTCGCGTAAATCCAAGTGAAGATTACCAGGCCGAGAATGCCGCCGTGGCTGGCCATGCCGCCCTCCCACACTCGCAATACCATCAGCGGGTCATTCGCGAGTTTCTCCCAGCCCCCGCCCGGAATCTGATAGAAGAACATGTATCCCAGCCGCCCGCCCAGAAACACCCCGAACAAGGCCGCCGCCGCGATGAAATCCCCGGTCTGCTCCGGCTTGAGCACCCACAGTCCGCGCCTCGCGAGGTGGCGCAGCAGGAAAAACCCGCCGACAAAGCCCGCCAGATAAGCCAGCCCGTACCAGCGGAGCTGGATCGCGTCGGTGATGCGCAGCAGCACCGGATTCAAATCATGCACGTAAGTCGCGAACACGTCCGCACCTCACACCATCCCCTCCGGTCAGGCAAGCCGCTCTTGTCGGTTGACCGCCCGCCCCGGACGACAGATGTTTCCCCCATGCCAAGCAAGCAGGAGCTTCTCGACCTCCAGTTCATCGATGCCCGCCACAAGCTGCTCGATCTCGCCGCGTTTCTCGACCGCATCGACCGCCATCCGGGCGACGGGGATTTCCGGATCGACGCTTTGAGAAAGGCGCTGCCGCTGCTGCTCGCGGAAACTCCGGACCGCGCCCGAGCAATTTTGGAGGCCATGTCCGATCCAACGACGGAGCCGATACCACAAGCCGCGTTCCAAGGCGCCTTCGGAGCGCCGCAGGCGGAAAAGTTGATGGTCGATGGTTGATGGTTGATCGACAGAAAAATCCACCGCCACCGCAGCTTCTTTCTCTTTCCATCAACCATCAACTCTCAACCATCAACCTCCTCAAATGCGCTACATCGAGCCCCATGCCCACATGGTCAGCCGCACCACGGACGACTACGAGAAACTCGCGCTCGCCGGTTGCGAGGCCGTCTGTGAACCCGCGTTCTGGGCCGGCTTCGACCGCGCCTCGGCCGATGGTTTTCACGACTACTTCCGCCAGCTAACAGAATACGAGCCGAAGCGAGCCGCGAAATCCGGCATCAAACATTTCTCATGGCTCTGCATCAATCCAAAGGAAGCCGATGATCCGGTTTTCGCGCGCGAGGTCATGCGGCTCATCCCCGAGTTTCTCAAGTGTCCGAACGTGCTGGGCATCGGCGAGATCGGTCTCAACAAGAACACCCGCAACGAAATCGCCATTTTCGAAGAGCACGTCCAACTCGCGCTCGATCACGATCTGCCGATTCTCATGCACACGCCGCATTTGGAAGACAAGCTCAAGGGCACCCGCCTGATGCTCGATTCACTCGCCAATTTTTCCAAACTCGATCGCTCCAAGTGCATCATCGACCACGTCGAGGAACACACCGTTTCCATGGTGCTGGACGCCGGATACTGGGCGGGAATGACGCTCTATCCGGAAAGCAAATGCTCGCTCGACCGCGCCATTGACATCCTCGAAATCCACGGATCCGAGCGGCTCTGGATGAACTCCGCCTGCGATTGGGGCGTATCC
>Ga0315904_10001885_pt1 | contig 33060 bp, 47 predicted proteins | sample LakEriMetagenome_6_FD_203529 | JGI IMG/M metagenome (GOLD analysis project Ga0315904, IMG submission 203529) | Freshwater fungal communities from buoy surface, Lake Erie, Ohio, United States - Buoy 12 MA120 | ecosystem: Environmental > Aquatic > Freshwater > Lake | place: USA: Lake Erie, Ohio...
ATGGGCCGCATATTTTCCCCCCCCCCCCCCCCACGCGGAGAGGGTTGGATGCTTGATGCGTATGGCGTGCGTTGCTGCCGGCGCTACTTCAGAGCGCCCGGAATGCCTCGGCCTGACGGCCCGGCTAGTTTTCCTCTGCCGCCGACGGCAAACGACCCACCAAGCCGTGGGGCAGGCTGGCGATTTCGCCTGAGAACAGGAAGTCGGCGGAAATCCGATACTCGCGCCACAACTGCTGGATTATCAGCGCCGAAGGATACGCCCGCCCGCGCTCGTAGCTGTTGAGCTTGTCGCGGGATATCCCGAGCAGCCGCGCGAACTGCGCCTGACCGCCGCGCCCCGTGTGGCCCAGCGCCTCGCGCGCCTGGCGCAAGCGATCCCCCACGAGTTGTTTATGCCGGCTGTCGTCCATGGCGGCGAAACGTATGAGATTCGCCGCAGGCTGTCCGTCGCATTGATTCCGACGAAACCGCTTGCAGGTTGTCGGAAAATCTCCTACATCAGCGGGCATGGATCAGGCCCCTTCACCACTGTCGCTTGCCATTGCCGCCGCTGGGTCACTGACCAAGCTGGCCGCCCAACTCGGGATGCACAAGTCGTCTGTCGCCGCGTGGCGCAAGCGCATCCCCGCCGAGCGGGTGCATGAGGTTTCGGCGGTCACGGGCCTGACGCCAGAGCAGTTGCGGCCTGACCTGTTCAAGCGGGCAGGCTGAACCAGATGCGCGCTGTCGCTCCCCCTCGACACGCGGCAGGTGCCGCGAGCGCGCATGGGCGGCCCCGGTTCCCACACCTCTGCGGCCGGGGCCGCTCTTTCCTTTCCTCTCATGCTCGCACCATGACGGAGGCGCCCCGCTATGTCTGTGTTTGATACGGCCATGCGCGCCAAGTCGCTTGACCATGACGCCGCGCAGGCCATGGGCGTCAGCCCCCGCACCGCGAAGGCATACCGGCTGGGCGAGCGCCCGATGCCGCACGAACTGCGCGCCCGGCTGTGCGAGTTCCGCGCGCGGCGCGCAATCCAGTTGATCGAGGAAGGCCGCGCCGAACTGGCGCGCATAGCAGCGGAGGCGCGTGCCTATGGTGAGAATGTGGCTCTGGCTATCGAGCCGGCTCTATCTGCGGGCCGAGCGCTCCATCCGAGCCGCGAAATACTGCGCGCGCCGAGCCGACGCGGCGACGCTGCGCGCGATGATGCGGACGCAGCGTAAGGACACCCCCAATGCGCGATAACAAGAAGCCGGCTCATCCGCCGTTCTGCCAGGAATCCCCGCTCGGCATGTGGAAGGTCACGCCCGGGGAAAGTAAGCGGCACGCGGAAGCCTGCGCGGGTCTGATCCGTGCGGCATGGGCGCGCATCGGCATTGTCTGCGAGCCGACGATTACGCGCCTTGTTTTCCCCAATAGCGAGCGCGAGGTCTATCAGGTCCGGTTGCCGGATGGATGGGTTAACGGGCTGCCGCCGAAGGCGCCCGCGCATGATCAGGACGCGGCGTGATGACCGACGCCGGCCTTTCTAACGAGTTCGGGGCTATGGCCCGTGACGCGCTGGACATGGGCGCGTCACCTCCCGATAGCGGCAACCTCCATAGCAGGCCCGCCAACTCAAGCCCGGCCGGGCCTGTCACGGCTAACCTCCCTGTGTTTGAGGCAGCGCATGACGGGGCGCCCCCGGCCGGGCCTTTTTTTTCCAAGCAGACCGGCGCGGAGCGGTTCCGCAAGCCGGACACATGGACCGACGCGCGGCGCGCTGAACTGCGGCGCCTGTGGCTGGCGGGCGCGCCGGGGCTGGCGATGGAGCAGGGCCTGTGCGCGCTGCCAGGCCCGCCGATCAATCGGCCGCAGCTTTACGCCTACGCGGTGCGCGTGCTGGGCCTTCCGTCGCGGCGGTTCCACCTGTCCGCGGTGTGGTCCGACGCGCGCGACGCGGTGCTGATCCGCGAGTATGCCGCGGGCACGCATTCCAGCGTCATCCGCGAAATGTGCAACGCGCTGCCCGGCGGCGTCATCAAGTCCAACAAGGCGGTAAAGGAGCGGGCTCGCCATTGCGGCGTGCGGCGCGGCGCTGAGTTCTTTGCCGCACAGCTTCGCGCCAACGGCGTCGCGGCGCGGGTGTGGTCCCCGGAGCGGGATGCGCTGCTGCGCGTGATCTGGCCGAACAAGAAGATTTCTCGCCAAGAGATCATGGACCAAGTCAACGCACTGCCAGGCGGGCCGGTGTCGTTCAACGGCATTCTCAAGCGGGCGCAGCACATCAAATGCACACCGCGGCCTAAGGGCCGGGCGCCGTTGCCGCCTGAGTTGAAGGCCCCCAAGCGGCGCGCGAAGGCTGAGACGCAAGCCGCGCCCAAGCGCCCGCGCGTGCTGGTCTATGCCGCCGAGCCGGCGCCCGTGGCGGTCATACCCGAGTATGACGCGACCCGCGCGACCAGCGCCGAAGGGCGCATGGAGCGGGCGCGGGCGGCGTTCCGGCGGAACATGCGGGCAGATCCCGGCAAGGTCGCCGCCGCCCACGGGCTCAAGCTGCGCGAGGCGTTGCAGGCGTTGGGCGAGGTCCGTGCGGAGAAGTATGCCGCATGAGCAAGCAGGCCACGCCGCGGTGGTCCGCGGAGGATGACGCGGCGCTGGCGCCCTACCTCGCCGGCAAGATGACGCTGGAAATCGCCCGCGTTATTGGCCCGCGCATTGGCCGCACGCCGCAGGCCGTGGTGGCCCGGCATCGCCTGCTGACCAAGCCGCATGTTGTTCGCGTCCGTCATGACCGCGTGCGAGTTAGGCCGCGCGTGACGAAGGCCGAGGCGTTGCCGTGGATGCGCGAGCGCAAGTGCAGCCTTTGCCGCAACCCGTTCAGCTACGACCCGCGCCGTGAGAACTTCTTTCGCTGCGAGTTGCACCGCGGCGGCGACTCTTGGATGGCCGAGGGCGGCTCGTCCGGTGGCCGCGTCGGCGGAAGGCGGGCGCTTTGAACACGCCCGCGGATATTCAACTCACGCTTCCCGTGCCGCCGTCGAGCAACCGGCTCTGGCGCAACGGGAACGGCCGGACGTTCAAGAGCGCGGAATACGTGGCATGGCTGGCGCAGGGCGGCGTCGCCTGCGCCGAGCAGACGCACGGCGACCACATGCCGGGCTGCTACGCCATCGCCATCACGCTGCCGCGGACGCGCATCGACCCAGACAACGCGATCAAGCCCCTCCAGGACCTTTTGCAGCGCGCCGGCATCGTGGCGAATGACCGCTACATGCGGCGCCTAGCGCTGGAAGTGGACGACGCGAGGACGGACGTGCTGGTGCGCCTGTGGGCGCTGCCGGCGGAACCCAAGACGAGGAAGCGCAAATGAGCATGAAGGCTTTGCGCTGGGTTCGTCCGATCCGCCGGCCGGCGCCGCAGAAGGCCGTCTTGTGGGTGCTGGCCGACCAGGCAAACGACGCGGGCGAATGCTGGCCGTCCATGGCGCAGCTTGTCGAGGCGACGTGCTTGGGCGAGCGGTGCATTCAGGGCGCCCTAATCTCTCTTACGAAAGACGGCCTAATCGAGCGCGAGATTGGGGGCGGCCGAGGGCGCGCGACGGTGTATCGCCTGCCCATGCAAACCCCGCATGACGCGCGGGGTAATGGTGGGGCAGAAACCCCGCATGTGGTGCGTGATACCCCGCAGGAGGCGCGGGGTAACGGCCAGACAGAAACCCCGCATCTCGTGCATGAAACCCCGCATCTCGTGCGTAATACCCCGCATCTCGTGCGTGAAACCCCGCACCACATGCACCCCAACCCTCAAGAACCCTCAGTAATCCTCAATCAACCCAAGAAGAAGAGTGCGCGCGTGACCGCGCTTCCGGTGGAGGTTCCCGCTTGGCTTCCGGCCGATGCCTGGGCCGACTGGTGCCACTACCGCCGGGGAAAACAATGGACGCAAAAAGCCGCAGAACTTTCCGTTAGGAAGTTGGCTGAGTTGCGCGCCGAGGGCCACGACCCGAAGGCGGTCATCGAGCAGTCCATCGCCAACGGCTGGCGCGGACTGTTCCCGGTCAAGGCTTCGCAACCGGCAGGCTTCCCAGCCCAACCCTCAAAACTCGGATGGATGCTTCAATGACGAACATCGCCCGACGCACGGCCAACGGCGCCGCCGTCCCCGTGAACCTGCCGTCAACCCTGCGGCTTCCCGAAATCCCGGCCAGCGTCGCATCGCACATGCGCGCCGTTGAAGCCCACGCCGCCGAGCGAGCCGCGTTCTACGCCGCGGCCCCGGAGGACCGGGAACACATGTTTGTCGGCCCCGTGCCGCAGCTTCATCCGCTGAGCGACCGCGAGCGCGACGCCGTGGAGCAAACCATCCACGCCATGCGCGACGACCTAGAGCCGGTCAGTCAGGACGCTTTCAAGGCTTGGCTTGGCCCGGTCAACGCAGCGGTCCGGAACCCGCAATCTGCGGAAGACTTTGCCGTCCGGTGCCTGGGTCTGCACGCGCTCTGCTGCGACCTTCCGACCGGCGCTTTTACCGCCGATGCGCGCCGCGACCTTCCCGAGTTCTTTCCGAGCGCGGCCGACATTCGCAAGGCTGTCGCCCGCAACGCCAAGCGGCTGGCCGATGTGGAACGCGCGCTCCGAGCCGCCGCCGAGGCGCGACAGCCGCAGCCGGAACCCGAAGCCGAGCGCCAGCCTTTGACCGAGGCGCAGAAGGCCGAGGTCCGCGCCAAGGCCGAAGCCTTCGCCCGCGACATGGCCGCCATGGTCACGAAGGAGGCGCCGCCCGTCACGGCCCGCCCGCTGGCGCCGCACCACCTGCTCGCGGCTTACGAGGAACTTGCCGCCCGCGGCAACGAAGCCGCCAAGATGCGCGCCGAACAACTGCGCCAGGCCGTCGCTCAATGACCGCGGCAATCGCTTTGGCGTTCCTCGCTTGTATTCCCGCCGCCAACTGGTTGATCGGCAACGTGGGCTTGGTCTGCGTGCCGAATGGCCCGTGCCTCATTCCTGTCGCGCCCGGTTTAATGGCGCCTTCTGGCGTGCTGTTGATTGGTGCGGCGCTGGCGCTGCGGGATGCGTTGGACGAGCGAGCCGGCCAAAGCTTGGTTTTGGTATGCATCGCTGGGGGCGCTGCCTTGTCGCTGCTGTTTTCGCCGCCGGCTTTGGCGCTGGCTTCTGCTATCGCGTTCCTGCTGTCCGAGTTGGCGGATTGGGCCGTCTATTCCCGACTCCGCGCGCGGGGAATGGCGCTGGCGGTGCTGGCGTCCGGGCTGGTCGGCGCAGTGCTGGATAGCCTGCTGTTTTCGGCGCTTGCGTTCGGGACTATTGCATGGGCGCCGGGCCTGATCCTTGCCAAGCTCTACGCGTCGCTTGCGTACTCGATTTGGTTGCGCGCGAGGCCGGCATGACGATCCACTATCACGGCACGCCAATCACGCCCGTCACTGCGCTTTACGAGTTGGCGGGGCGGCATTTCTGCGTCTCGCACGCCTATCCGCAAGACGTGGAACGCTGCCACCGCATCGGCCAATCCGTGATGCTGGACAACGGCGCCTTTAGCAAATGGAAGTCAGGCAAAGCCACCGATTGGACCGCGTTCTACGCGTGGGCCGACCGCTGGCTTGATTGCCCGACAACCTGGGCCATTGTCCCGGACGTGATTGACGGCGGATCTCAGCTGCAAGACGCGCTCCTCCGCGAGTGGCCGCACGGCAAGCGCCAAGCCGCGCCCGTCTGGCACATGGACGAGCCGATATCGCGCCTCATACGCCTGTGTGACGAGGGCTGGGAACGCGTCTGCGTCGGCTCTACCGCCGAATACGCCGCAGTCCTGTCCGAGCCCTGGACCCGGCGGATGGACGAGGTATGGAACGCGCTGATGGGCGCTTTCAACCGCGCGCCTCGGCTGCACATGCTGCGCGGGATGCAGTTGAGCGGGCGAGCGTGGCCGTTCTACAGCCTCGACAGCACAGACATCGCGCAGAACCACCATTGCCCGCAGAACACGCCACGGAAGATGGCCGACCGATGGGATGCGGCGCAATGCGCGATGGCGTGGGTCAAGGCACCCGAGCAAATGGAGCTGGTCGCATGACCGCGCTGGATTGGCTGCTGCTCGCCGGACTTGTGGCGCATCTGTGGATCGTGATGGAGGCTGAGTGATGAACGCGCTTAAGAGGCAAAGTAACCAGCCAGTTACGCGCGCGCGCGCGGCCCAAAACGGAAGCGCTTCCCATGACTGACGCGCGCGACGTCAATACCGGGCGGGAGAACGTGGAGCGGTGGGCAAAGCGATTGGATTATGGCGCCTGGGATGACTGCGCCGAGCTTCTCCGCGCGCTGGTGACCGAGCGGGATAAGACCGAGCGGCTGCGCGAGTTGCTGTCGGGCGCATTAGACGAAGCGCAGGCCGAGCGTGACGAGGCGCGGGCCGAGGTGGAGAGGATGCGGGCGGCGCTTCAACCGCTGGCGTCGTTCGCCGCGCACCATCCCACAACGCGCCAATACGGGAACCTCGCGACCAGCGGCGAGGTCTGGCGCATGTCGTCGCACGGTCTGCCGGATGCCGTGTTGACCGTGGAGGATTTCCACGTTGCCGCCGCGCTGTCCGCGCCCGCGGCGAAGGGAGGCGAAGATGAGTGACATTGTGACGCGGCTGCGGTCGCAAGCCCCGGCATCGCGCGAGGAAGCCGCCGCCGAAATCGAGCGGCTACAGGCGCGCGTCGCGGAGTTGCTAAACGAGGCTGAGGCGTTGCGGCGCCTGTCGTCGGCTGCAGGCTTCGCGGCGGCGCGGGAGATGGCGGCGGAATGGGTGGACTGTGGGTGCGCTGAGGCCGCTGCTGTGCGGGCGGCTGAAACCAAGGCCGACCGTTGGCGCGCGTGTCCGCGTGATCCGTGCGGCGCGGAAGATGCCGCCGCCATCCGCGCGCTGCGGCCGGACGGTGACGCGTGAGCAGCGACACCATCGGCGAGGCCGATGCCCGGCGGCAGGGCTACGCGGCGGGATACGAGGCCGGCGCGCAGTCCTGGCGCGTCGAGGTCGAGCAGCGGGACGCGGATCTTCTGCAAGCGCGTGCTGCGCTGGACGCGACGTGCGCGGAGATTGCGCGCCTCCGCGCCGAACTGACCGAGTGCCGCAGCGAAATGGCCGAGACGGGGCTTGAAGGCAGGGGAGCATGAGCGCAGCCATGGCGAAACACCGCAAGCCTCGAGCCGTGCCAGTTGCCGTCGCGCTGGACCACGGCCCAGCAATCCGCCTGGCGCGAGGGGATTTCGTGGTTGCCGACCGCCCGGACCCGGACATGCCGACCCGCACCATCCGCCGGGCCAGCGTCCGCGTGCATTACGAGCACATGGACCTGACCGAGCCGCAGCGCGAGGCGTGCGACCGGCTGGTGGTCCAGGCCGAGCGGGCCGGCGGCGCGGCGTGGAAGCCGGATGGGGTCATCGTGACCCTGCATCCCAGCCAGCGCGGTCATCCCGCCGAGTGGCAGCTTGCGGCCCTGACGGACGTGCGGCAGGCCCGCGCGGCGCTTGGGGAGGCCGCCTGGGCCGTTGTGTGGGCTTTGGTGGTAGAGAACCGCCCGATAAGCGCGGACGCCGCCAGCGGGCACGCCAGGGCCGTTCTGACGGGTAGGCTGCTGGCCGGGTTGGACCGGCTGGCCGAGCATTGGAAAATGGGTTGACCCGCGCAGGCAGACGGGCTATGCGCGAAGGCATAGTGGATCACTGCGCCCCGGAGGCTTCGGCCGGCCGGGGCTTTTGCGTTGGGGGTCCGATGCCGAAGCGCAAAGGTGGCGGCAGGCGGTGCTGAGTGAAACCGCGGCCCGCGTGACTGCCGAACTGTCGCGCCTCAAGGCCGCAGGGCGCATTGCGTCATTCACACTCGCCCAGCACGACGGCGTGGCTGGCGTCACGGTGCAGATGCCCAACGGCATCGCGGGCGGCCTTGCCTGGCACTCGGCTAACCCGGCGATTAGCCCGGCGAAGGTCATGTCCGACCTGCGGCGCAAGCTGGGGATTGCCTGATGCTGCTGCGCCTCCTCGCTGAAACCGCATCCGCCAACGGCTCGACCGCGCGCCGAGATCCGGCCGGCGGCAACTGGTCCTTCCCGGTCGGCCAGAACAGCGTCGAGAAGATCACGCTGGACTTCACCGGCTGGCTGCAAGGCGCGACGGTTTCGGCGCAGTCGTTCGTCTCCTCGGACGTGACGCTTGCGAGCGTGGCCGAGTCCGGCGGCGTTGTGACGGCGCTGGCGACGATCCCGGCCGCGCAAACGACCGTGCCCCCGTATCTGTGGGTCATGGAATACCAGATCGTCCATTCCTGCACAGCCAGCGACGGGCGCAAGCGTGTGACTACGTTTAATCTGGTGTCGTCGTGACGCGGCCAAGCGAAGTAACGCGCATCGGGCTTGATCTTCTTGAGGATCAGCTTGACGAAATCATGGCGCCCGCGCCGTATTTCTGGCTTGGCGCCGAGGCTGTGGAAAACCGTTGGCCGAAGCGCGGCCATCTTGCCGACTACTCCGACGAGTTCGTGCCCGCTGAGCCGGGGCGTCTCATCGAAACGGTGATCCGCGAAGCATTGGCTTCGGATCGCGTGATTATGCGTTTGGGGCGCTTGCTGCAAAGTGACCCGCGCTGAAAAGCGCGCCGCCAATCGCGCGAACCACGTCAACCAAGGCGCTCGCAACCGCGGCGGCAAGCCTGCCAGCGGCATCCCCGCGCAAGGTTCGTCCGGGTGTTGGGCGTCAGGCCCAGCGCGCGGCGCTTCGACGTTCCGATTCCAGCCGGCCGGCCACGCTGAAAGCGACGAGTTCCGCGCCATGCTGAAAGACCCAGACGCCCGCGCCAAGTGGGAAGCCCGCGCCGAGGAAATGCGCGAGTTGATGTATCAGGTGGCAACGACGTCCGCGCTGCCGATGGAGCGCCTTGCAGCCGCCGACAAACTTCTGGACCGCATCGAGGGCAAGCCGAAGGCGACCACGTTGCTCGGCGGCGCGGACGACGCCGGCCCGGTCAAAGTCACGGTGATCCTTGAAGACCTCACAACCGACCCTGACGCTGAAGATCAGGAAGCAGCTTCAACCACTCGTCAAGACTGACAAGCGTTTCGCGGCCTGTGTGGCGCATCGCCGCGCCGGGAAGACGGTCGCGGCGGTTCAACGGCTGATCCTGTCCGCGCTCAACGGCAAGTCCGACGCGCGGTGCGCCTACATCGCGCCAACCTACCGCCAGGCCAAGGCGGTTGCCTGGGATTACGTCAAGCGGTTCGCGGCGCCTGTGGCGACCGACGCGCACGAGACGGAACTACGCGTCACGCTCGCGAACGGCGGCCAAGTGCGGCTGTATGGCGCTGAGAACTACGATGCCCTCCGCGGTATCTACCTTGACGATGTGGTTCTGGACGAGTTCGCGGACATGCCGCCTGCGGTGTGGCCCGAGGTTATCCGCCCGGCGCTGTCGGATCGTCGCGGGCGCGCGCTGTTCATCGGCACGCCGAAGGGGCGCAACGAGTTCTGGCGCATCTATGACGGCGCCACGCGCGCGGATGACTGGTTCGCGCTGGCGCTGCGGGCGAGCGAGACGGGCATCCTTGCCGCGGATGAGTTGGAAGCCGCGCGCCGGGCCATGTCCGAAGAGCAATTCTTGCAAGAATATGAATGCAGCTTCGACGCTGCGGTGATCGGCTCTTACTACGGCAAGTTGCTTGACGATGCCCAGCGCGAGGGGCGCGTTCGTCAGGTGCAATACGAGCCGGGCGTGCCGGTTGAGACTTGGTGGGACCTCGGCGTTGGCGACAGCACGGCCATCTGGTTCGTGCAGCGTGCCGCGCGCGAAATCCGCGTGATCGACTTCTACGAGATGACGGGCGAGGGGCTCGCCCACTACGCCAAGACGCTGCAAGCCAAGCCCTACGTCTATGACCGCCACATTGCGCCGCACGATATCGCGGTTCGCGAGTTGGGCAGCGGGCGCAGCCGGCTAGAGATGGCCGAGGAACTGGGCATCCGGTTCGAGGTGGCACCGCGCCTGCCGGTGGATGACGGCATCAACGCGGTGCGGCTGCTGCTGCCGCGCATGTGGTTTGACGCCACGCGCTGCGCGCAGGGGCTAGAGGCGCTGCGGCAGTATCGCAAAGATTGGGATGATCGCTTGAAGACCTTTCGCGACCGTCCCCGACACGATTGGACCAGCCACGCGGCCGACGCGATGCGGACGGGCTGCATCATGGCCGAGGAAGAGAAGCAGGAGGCGGGTATGGACGACTTCGTAGCCGTTTCCTGGGCAGGCTGATGGTCGCGACAACCGACAAGTTTCTGACCGAAGCCCGCGACGCGTGGGATGCTGCGGTTGAGTGCGACCGCGAGAACATGCTTGAGGCCGAAAAGGATCTCAAGTTCCTGGCCGGCGAGCAGTGGAACCCCGAGGACAGGCGCCAGCGGCTTGCGACGGGCCGGCCCGCGCTGACGATTAACCGCCTGCCGCAGTATTGCCGCCAGGTGACGGGCGATATCAGGTTGAACCCGCCGGGGATCACGGTGCGCCCGGTGGATGGCGGCGCGGACCCCGAGACGGCGCAGGTTTACAACGGCCTGATCCGCAATATCGAGGCGCAGAGCAACGCGAAATCCGCGTATGTGACCGCGGCCGAGAACGCGGTGCGGTGCGGGCAAGGCTTTTTCCGCATTACCTACGATTACGCCTATGAGACCAGCTTCGACATGGAGTTGGGCATCGGGCGCATTCCCAGCCCGTTTGCGGCGGTGTTCTACGCCGGCACCACGGACCCGACCGGCTGCGATGCGGACGGCGTGTTCGTGCAGGATTTGATCCCGGAGCGGGACTTCAAGGCGCGGTTCCCGAAGGCTTCGCTGGTGTCCTGGGATGATGCCAGCATTTGGGGCGAGTGGCGCCAGGGCGACTTTGTGCGCGTGGCTGAGTGGTGGCGCAAGGTTCCGGTTAAGCGCCGGCTGGTGCTGTGCGCGACGGGCGCGGTTATTGACGTGACCGACATGGACGAGGCTACCGCCGTCGCCGTGGTGCAGGCTAATGGCGGGTTCGTGCGCGAGCGCATGGCGGATAGCCATCGCGTCGAGATGCGGCTCATCAACGGCGTTGAGCAGCTTGAAGAAACGGCGGATTGGCCGTCTCGCTACCTGCCGATCATCCGCGTGATCGGGGAAGAGATCAACGTCGGCGAGCGCGTGGTTCGCGCGGGCGTGGTCCGCTTCGCGCGCGATCCGCAGGTTCTCTACAACGTCATGCGGTCTTCGCTGGCGGAATCCGCCGCGATGGCGCCGAAGGTGAAGTGGCTCGGCACCCACAAGCAGTTCGCCGCGAACAAAGCTCAGTGGGCGAACGCGAACCAGTTGAACCTGCCGTATCTGGCATTCACGCCGGACGACAAGAACCCCGGCCCGCCGCAGCGGATCGCGCCTGACATGCCGGCGGCTTCGCTGCTGCAAGAAGCGCAGAGCGCGGCAATGGATCTGGAAGCCACCATCGGCATTTACCGCGAAAGCCTCGGCAAAGAGAGCAACGCGGTTTCGGGCCGCGCCATCATCTCGCGCCAGCGCGAAGGCGACGTCGGCACGTTTCTGTATGCCGACAACCTGGCCGACGCCGTGGCGCGGGCCGGGCGCTGCCTCGTGGATATGATCCCGCGCGTCTATGACACGGCGCGCGTTGTGCGCGTCATGGGCGAGGACGGCAGCGAGGACTTTAAGCAGATCAACGTGACGCTGCCTGACGGGCGCAAGGTCAACGACCTGTCTGTTGGGCGCTATGACGTGGTTGCCAGCACGGGGCCGAGCTACAGCACGAAGCGCGAGGAAGCCCGCGAGGGTATGCTCGCGATGATCCAGGCGATGCCGCAGTTTGGCGCGGCGACCGCCGATATTCTCGCGAAGGCGATGGATTTCCCGGACGCGGACCAGTTCGCGTCGCGCGCGCGTCGCATGATGCTGATGCAAGGGCTTGTCGATCCGGACCCCGAGAACCCAGAAGACGCCAAGATGATGCAGGCGATGCAGGCCAAGGGCCAGCAGCCTGACCCGAACGCGATGCTCGCGCAGGCCGAAATGGCGAAGGCGCAGGCCGCGCAGTTCAAGGCCGAGACCGACCGGCTGGTTGAGCAGGAACGGCTGCGGCTGGAACAGGCCAAAGTCATGCTTGAGGCGATGCGCGCCGAGATGGAAGCGCAGCAGGCCGGGCAGAAGCTGAGCATTCAGGCCGCGGACGTTGCGAGCAAGATCGAGGAGCGCAAGGCGTCCACCATGCGCGAGGGCGTCAAGGGAACGATTGATGTGGTGGAGCGCGTCGTGCAGGCGCGCCAGCCGCAGATAATGCCAGGAATGGCGAACGGAATGCAGGCGCCTCCGGGCGTCTGAATAGCCGGCCGCGGGGCTTATCCGCGGGGCTTATCGCCTGGGCCACACCAGCGCGCGCAACCCGCTAGGGGATTTCATGACTGATACGTTTGACCCGGCCACTCTCGCGAGTGAGCCGGCTTCCGGTGTTGCTGGCGTCACCGACGACAAAACGCTTGAGCAGGCCGAACAGACCGCAGCGCCGGCCACTGCGGAACCAGAACCCGATGACGATGACGGGGGCGACGAGCAGCCGCAGCAGCGGCAGAGCCGCGCCGAGCGCCGCATCAGTCATCTCGCGGCACGGGCTACGAACGCCGAGACGCAGCTTGCCGAGGCCATGCAGATCATCCGCCAGATGGCGGGCGGTCAGCAGCCGCAGCAGCAGCAGCCGACCCAGGCACCACGCGCACCGCAGGCAGACCCGCTTGCGGCCATCGTGGAGCAGCACGTCGGCCCGGCGCCCAAGCCAGAGGATTTCCCCGCTGGGGAGTTTGACCCCGGCTTTCGCAAGGCTGAGACGGATTACATCCGGCGGTCTGCGGCAGTCGAGGCGCAGGTTCGCATTTCGCAGCAACTGCAACAGGCGCAGATCGCGACCCGTGAGCAGCATCTTGCGGCGAACCTAGCCCAGCAAGTGGCAGTGATCGAGAAAGCCGACCCGGAAGCCCGGACGGCTATCGCGGAACTGGGAATGAGGCTCGGCAAGGCCGGGCAGCATGGCCAGGCCGTCGCCAATGTCATCGCCGAACTCGGCGCGGACGTGGCGTATCACATCGCCAGGAATCCCGAGGTTGAGGCGCGTCTTAGGTCCGTTCCTGTCCCGGTCGCACTGATCGAACTGGGCGAACTCCGCGCGACGCTCAAAGCGCGCACGGCGACGCCCGTGGTGCAACCGACCTCTGCGCCGAACCCGCCGCCACGCCTGCGAGGCGGGGGCGGGAACACGGTGGACCTCGACCGAATCCCGATGAGCCAGTTTGCGGCCATCGTGAGTAAGGAAGTCACTCACCGCGGCTGAGCGCAGGGGCATCCCATAGGGACCCCGCTAAATGTCTAACGCAATCATCACGCCGACCCGCGTGGTGCGGGAGGGCCTTGTCCTTCTCGACAACATGCTTGTCTTCCCGAAGCTCGTCCACACCGACTATTCGGACGAGTTCGTGGCCGGCACGGGTGACACCGTGACCATCCGCCGCCCGGTGTCTTACCAGGGCTACGAGTCGGCCACCATGTCGGTGTCCGACACGGATGAAGGCTCGACCACTGTCAGCATCGACAAGTGGGCCGGCGTCGCGATCCAGTTCACCGACAAGGAGCGCACGCTGTCCATTACGGACTTCCGCGAGCGCTTCCTCGTCCCCGCCATGCGGACCATCGCCAACACGATCGACCGCGCCATTGGCGCGCGCATCGCCGGGCTGTGGAACCATGTCGGCACGGTGGGCAACACCATCGACTCTTGGGCCGATTTCGCCCGCGGGCCGCAGCGGCTTGACGAGATGGCGGTGCCGGACTCCATGCGTAAGGCGGTGCTGACCAGCGCCGATGCCTATGCGCTGGCGGGCAGCTTCAACTCCGTCTTCGTCAACAACATCGCCAAGTCGGCCATCGAAGAGGCCGAGATGCCGAAGATGGCGGGCGTGGACAACGTCTACCGCTCGCAGAACGTGCCGACCGTGACCACGGGCACGCGCGTCAACGGCGCGGGCCTGCTGACCAACGGCGCGGCGCAGACTTCCGCGTATTCGGCGGTCAAGTCCACTTACAAGCAAAACCTGATTTGCGACGGTTTTGCCGCAGGTGCGACCGTGAAGGCTGGCGAAGTGTTCACGCTGGGCACGCTGGCGAGCGGCATGGTTGCCGTGAACCCGGTCCCGAGCGTGGTCGGCTCCAAGCCGGTGCTTCCGTATCTTCAGCAGTTCGTCGTCAACACCGACGCGACTGCGGACGGCGGCGGCAACATCACGCTCGACATCAGCCCGCCGATCATCACGAGCGGCGCCGAGCAGACCGTGAGCATGACCAGCGCCAACACGGACGGGCTCAACCTCGTCTTCATCGGCGCCGCGTCCACCACCATCCCCCTCAACGCGGTGTTCCACAAGAACGCGATTGCCTTCGTGAACCGTCCGCTGGTCATGCCGGCTGGCGTCACCGAATGCGCCCGCGAGACCCACAAGGGGATCAGCATGCGCTTCGCCCCGGTGTGGGACGGCGTGAACAGCAACCAGCGCTGGCGTCTCGATGTGATCTACGGCGTGAAGACGCTGGACGGTCGCCTCGGCGTCCGCATGAACGGCTAAGGAGGCCGATCAAATGCCTGTGCGTGAACTCTCTGACGGCAACCCCGACGGCACGCGCCTCGGGAACGCCTCGTCTGACCTGCTTGGCTTCTATGGGCTGACCACGCCCATCGTGCGCCCGAGCGTGACGGCCTACACCACCACGACCGCGGCGACCTCGACTTCGCCCTGGGGCTTCGGCACGTCCACCCAAGCCGACGCGGTGAACACAGCGGTTCGCCAGATGGCGACGGCGCTGCGTTCCCTCGGCCTCGTCGGCTAAGGGCAGGGCAGGGGGCGGGGCAACTCGCCCCCTGCTACCTTCATGGCGGAGAAGGTGATCATCGCAACGCCGATCTTCGGCGGGGCCGTGGGGCGCTATGTCGCCTCGCTTACCAAGACGTTGCACGCGCTACAGCAGGCCGGGCAGCCGTATGACGTGCTGATCCTTGAGGGCGATGCCTACATTGCGCGGGCGCGGAACACGCTGGCGCTGGGCTTCCTGCAAGGGGACGGCGATACGCTGTTTTTCATTGACCAGGACATGGGCTGGGAGCCGGAAGGCTTCTTCCGCATCCTGACCGCGGACGCGCCGGTAGCGGCGGCGGCGTATCCCATGAAAAACTCGTGGGAACAGTGGACGGCGCAGTTTGTCGAGGACAACGGCCAGATGATGGGCCGGTCGCGCGCGGACCAGACCGGGCATCTCATCGAGGCCGAGGCGATCCCGATGGGGTTCACCAAGATCACGCGCGACGCGCTGATGGTGATGCGGGAGAAGCGGCCGGAATACGATTGGCCGAACCCGGTCAACCCTGAGCGCAAAATGCATAACTGGTTTGCGACCCCGCCGAGCGCGACGGAGGGAATCGTTGGCGAGGATGTCTGGTTTAGCCGGGAGTGGCGCCGCATCGGCGGCAAGCTTTGGGTAGATCCGGACGTGACGCTTGACCATGTCGGTTCCAAGGCTTGGACGGGCAACCTGCACAAGTTCCTGATGGGCGAGACGGTGTTGACCGTGACGGCTGACAAGCCGGATCTGGGCGAGGAAGTCTGATGGCAACCGTCTTGCAGCACATCACGCGCGCCGCGCGCCTTATCGGCGTGCTGCAAGAGGGCGAGCAACTCAACGCGGATGCGGCCGGCGACTTCATCGGCGCGCTGCAATCAATGATCGCGGCTTGGGAAAACGAGGGCGTCCAGCTTTCCGGGCTTGTCGGCGCGACGCTTGCCGCGGGCACGAACCTCGCGGTTCCGGCCACGCATGACGAGGCGATTCAGACCAACCTGGCGCTGCGGATGGCGCCGGAATACGGCGCGACGGCGGTTATCTCGCCGCTGCTGATCGAGCGCGCGGAAACTTCCTTCCGCAACCTTCAGGGCATCTATGCCGACGACATACCGATGACGGTTGAGCCTGCGCTTCTGCGCGGTGGCCGCATCGGGATTTGGGATGGGGATTGGCAATGAGCGGCACTCGCGCTGCACCGCGAACCTCGTCCCGCTATCAGCGCGGGCTGTCCTACGAGCCTGGGCTTGCCGACAGCCGCTATCGTCCCGAGCGGATGACTGGCGGCGGCGGCGGGCCGGTGACGAACGTCGGCGGCGGCGTGTCTCCGATTATGCCGCCGGATGATGATGACGGCGTTGTTGTTCCGATTGGCGGCGGCGGCGGCGGCAGCCTCGGCGCGATTGGCGGCGGCGCGGGGCTGCTTGCGGCGTTGGCGAACCCGAACCTAATCCGGCAGTTGGGCGGCTTGCTCGGCGGTTCCGGCACGGCGGTTTCGGGCATCACGCAGGGCAGCACGTCGCTCGGCGCGGGCGCTGCGGCACCGGCTGCGGGGGCGCCGATTGACCCGATCAGCGCGCTTGCGCCAGAAGCGGCCACGCAGGGCTCTACGAGCGGCCTGGCGGGCACGGGCAGCGGCGGCGGTGGCGGTGGTGCCGCTGGCGGCCTGACGGGCCTGTATGGGCTTCCTATTGTGCCGTTCGGCGGCGCTGAGTTCGGCTCGGCGGTTTTGCCGGCCGGCTGGGGCGCCTCGGCGGGCAATCAAGTTTTGTGGTCGCCGCAGCCTATTGATCTGTCGCAGTTTGCGACGGGTGGGCAGACCGTCATGGACGGCGGTGGCACGGCTGCGGCGCTTGGCGCGGACCTCGTTGACGACGTTGCCGGCGCGGCCACTGGCGGCCTTGAAGGCGTCATGGGCTCCGGGCTGCTTGGCGGCGGCTTCGACTTGCTCGGCGGCCTCGGCACGCTCGGCGGCGGCCTCCTTGGCAACTACGTCGCCGGGCAGGCTGGATACAGCGGCGACCGCGACCCCATGGGACAGCAGATCGGTTCCGGGCTCGGCTCGGCTGTCGGCGGCCTGTTCCTTGGCCCCATCGGCGCATTCCTCGGCGCGCAGCTTGGCGGCGCCATCGGCGGCCAGTTCGGCCCGCAGGAAAGCGTGGGCGCCAACTGGAATGCAGGTTTCACGTGGTCGCCCGAACTCGCGAACCAAGTGCAGAATTCCTTTATCGCATCCGGCGGCACCATGCCGACCGGCTTGACCGGCGGCTTCGGGTTTCAATCGTTCAGCGGTCAGGACAACGGCGGTCAGGCGAACATGGACTTCGCCAACGCATTCCAGCAGCAGCTTATGGCGATGGCGGCGGCGCAGGGCTACGCGGTCAACCCGACCGCGGTGGGCGCGGGCTACGCCGTGGGGCAGTTCATGCCCAGCGATAGCATGACGGCGCCGGGCCAAGGCTACTTCTACAAGGCGGGCGACGACTACGCCGACAACCCCAGCCGGTTCTTCGGCACGGACCTCAACGCGCAATACCAGCCGTTCAACGGCGCATTTAGCGGCCTGTTCCCGCAATCTAACCTGACGGTCGGGCAATATATGCTCGATTACGCCTTTGACGACCTTGTTCGCCAAGGGCTGTTCGTGCCGCAGGGTCAGGCGGTCAGTCAGGACGCGGCGTTGCAGCAACTTATGGGCACCGCGCAGCAGAACTTCACGAGCGGTCAGAACTACTTCGCGCAGGCTGAACAGAACCAGAGCATGGGCTGATGCCGCGCATCCTGTGCCGGTAGATACTGGAAACTAGCACGAAAAACACTAAGTATCAGGGATGCGGAAGATCCCTGGATACAGCAACTATCTGGCCGGCGAAGACGGACACGTTTACCGGCTGTGGCACTACAAGAAACCGCTTAACCCGCCGCTGCGGTTGAAGTCGTTTAGGAATCCGTGCGGTTACATGCAGTGCGGCGCCATTGCCGACGCTGACTGCCCGCCGGAAGTTGGAAAGCCCCGGCGCGCAGGGCGCCCGGTGCATCAGTTGATATGCCTCGCATTCCACGGCTTGCCGCCTTCGCCGCGGCACGAAGTGGATCACATCAACAACGTTCGCGACGACAACCGCCCGGAAAACCTGCGGTGGGTTACGCGCCGCGAGAACGTCAGAAACAGCAAGAAGCACTACTCATATCCCGCAGGCGAAAAGCACCACTGCGCGAAGATAAACCCCGCAGTTGTCTTGGAAATACGCAAGCGACGCGCTCGCGGCGAACTTCTTCGCGTAATCGCGGCTGACGTGGGCTTGCACTTGGCCACCGTTCACAACATCGCAACCGGCAAGACATGGAGGTGTGTTCCGCACAATGCCGCGCATCCCCATGGCGCTCCAATCGTATCGCCACCGTAGCCTTCCCGTTTCTGCCCAGCGCATAATTAATTGGTGCGCCGAGCAAGAACCTCGCGACGCCAAAGCCCCTGTCATTCTGATCCCCACGCCGGGGCTCGACGTGTTCACGACCCTGCCGGCGGGACCGTTCCGCGGCGCGCAGGTTATGGGCAACCTCTGCTACATCGTGGCCGATGACACGGTGTATGCGGTGGACACGTCCGGCGCCTATACCGCGCTCGGCACGCTGGCGGCCGGCGGCGCGGTCAGCATGGCGAACAACGGGACGCAGATGGTTGTGGTGGTCCCCGAGACGCAACAGGCGTGGATTGCAACACCTGCAACATTGACGCAGATCACGGACGCGGATTTCCCCGGCGCGGCGACCGTGGCTTACCTCAACGGGTTCATGGTGTTCTCGCGGCCTGATAGCACGTCGTTTTTCTGGTCCGCGCTGAACGACGCCGCGACCTATGACGCGCTTGACTTCGCGAGTGCGGAAAGCGCCCCGGACGCCATCGTGGCGGTGCGGCGCATCGGCGACTTCCTGTGGTTCTTCGGGACCGACAGCATCGAGATATGGTCCGGGTCCACTCAGGGCGACGTGCCGTTCACGGAACTCGCGGGGGGGCTGGTGCCGCAGGGCTGCGGCTCGCGGTTCAGCATCGCGGACTACAATAACAACCCGTTCTGGCTTGGCGCTAACCGCGTGGTCTATCGCGGCGAGGGCGCATCCGCGCAGCGCATCAGCACGCACGCGATTGAGCAGGCGATTGCGGGCTACGAGACAGTATCCGATTCCCGCGGTTGGATTTATGAGCAAGAGGGCCATACCTTCTACGTCCTGACGTTCCCCGACGCGGGCGAGACGTGGGTCTATGACCTGGCGACGCAGTCCTGGCACGAGCGCGAAAGCGAGCCGGTTCAATACAACGGCACGTGGCGGGCGATTGGTGGCGTGTCGTTCGGCGGCGCCACGTTGGCCGGGGATAGCGTTGACGGGCGGATTTATGTCGTTGACCCGACGTTCCCGACCGAGGACGGCGACCCCATCATTCGCACGGCCGTTGGCGCGCCGCTCTACAACGAAGGCAAGCGGCTGTTTCTGAGCAAGCTTGAAGCCGACATGGAGACGGGCGTTGGCACGGTTAGCGGGCTGGGCTCGGCGCCGAAGGTTTGGTTGTCCGTCTCCGACGATGGCGGCCGGACGTTCGGCTATGACCACGAGGCGAGCCTTGGCGCCATGGGCCAATATCGCACGCGGGTTCGGTGGCTGCGGCTGGGCACGTCGCGCGAGCGGGTGTTTCGCATTCAGATGAGCGACCCCGTCCGCACGACGCTGATTGCGGCCAACTTTGATGCGGTGCCGGGCGCCAGCTAATGGCCCAGCAACGCTACGACTTCCCGATCCCTTCCGCCGATCCGGTGGTTGGGGCGTCGCGGATGGTCACGCCGATCTGGTTGAAGCTGTTCAACGCATGGCGCGACCGTTTCGGCATCCTGACCGAACAGGCGCAGGTTTATGACCCGCCGAACATCCTGAGCGGCGCGACTTCCTCGATTGCCGTTGCCTTCGCGGGCGCGAAGCCGGGCGACAAGGCGTGGGCGACCCATAGCGCGGTTCAAAGCGGGATCATCCTGCTTGCGACGGCGACGACGAACAGCGTGACCGTGACGTTCTGGAATGTCACGGGCGCACCGATTGACCTGGCCAGCGGCACGCTGCGCGTAGGAGTGGAAAGCACGACATGAGCATCGTTGGACCGCGCAACGCGCTTGCGGGCGTGGCTGCGCCTTCTATGGGCTGGGAAAACGGCATGAACCCCGAACTCGCCGCGGCGCTTATGGCGGCGCTCGCCAACCCGCAGATGCAAGCGCCCATGCCGCCTATCGGCGCGCGGCCGGCGCCCTACGAAATGCAGTATGTGCCGGCGGCGCGTTCCGCGTTCCCCGGCGGCTACATGTGGGACCCGCGCGGACAGGCCGGCGCCGCCTTCGGTGCTGCGCCTCCGCAGCGCGCGCCGATGCAGGCGCGGCGACCTGTTTCCCGTGAAATGGGCGCGGACCAACTCAACGCGCTTGTTCTCGGCGCGCTCGGCGGTCAGGCGCCCGTCGCGCAGGGCGGGAACAACTACGGCGCCGACCAGAACATCCGCCGCTTTATGGGATACTGACCGATGATGGATTGGCTCGTCCCGCTGCTTCAAGGCGGCTCGGCGCTTTACGGCGCATACAGCGCCAATCAGGCGGCGAACACCGCGGCGCAGGGCGGGCAGAACGCGCTCGCGCTACAGGCGCAGATGTATAACCAGAACCGGCAGGACTTGGCGCCATGGCGCGCGGCCGGTCAGCAGGCGCTCGGCGCGATGGTCCCGCAGGTGACGGGCGGCTTCCAGGGCTCGCCCGGCTACCAGTTCCAGCAGAACGAGGGGATGCGGATGCTCAACAACCGCCTCGCCGGGATGGGGCTGGCGAACAGCGGGCAGGCGCAGCGCGCGGCGTTGCAGTATTCCCAGGGCCTCGCGGCGCAGGACTACGGGAATTATTGGAACCGCCTCGCGGGTCTCGCGGGCGTTGGCCAGACCGCGGTGGGGCAGGGCGTGCAGGCCGGGCAGATGTATGGCCAGAACGCCGGCCAGACCATGCAGGGCATCGGCTCGACGCTCGCGGGCGGCCAGAACCAGGCGGCTAACGCGCTGATGGGCGGCGCGAACAACCTCGCCTCTTGGTGGATGCAGAACCAGAAATGAGCGGGGCATTCTCCTACACGCCGATACAGGTTCCCGATTTCGGGCAGACCCTTGCGCGCGCGCAGGGCTTGCAGGCGAACCGGCTCGCCATGCTCGCGCAGCAGCGCCAGTTGCAGCAGGGCCAGGCGATGGACGAATTCCTCGCCAACAACGCGGGCGGCTTCGCGGCGGAAGATCCGTCGAAGCGCATGAACGTCCTTGCCCAGCTTGCCACGATGGGGCCGCAGGGGTTGCAGATCGCGCTTCCGCAGATCGCGGACCTTCGCGCGCAAATGGATTGGAACAACCCGAGCGCAGGCGCGCCGTCTCCGCAGGCAGCGCCCAGCGCCCCCAGCCCCGGCGGGCCGCCTCTCCCCGCCGGGGCTGGCGCGGGCGGCTATTACGGCACGCTGCGGCGGCAGGAGAGCGGCACCGACGACGCCGCGCGCAATCCCCGCAGCACGGCGACGGGCCGCTATCAGTTCATTGACGGGACGTGGCTGACCTTCGCGCAGGAAAACCCGGACCTGTTTCGCGGCATGTCCCGCGAGCAAATCCTTGCCGCGCGCGTCAACCCGCAACTGCAAGAGCAGGCCGCGCGCTGGTATGCCCAGCGCAACGCTTCGACGCTGCAAGGCGCGGGCCTTCCGGTCAACGACGCCACCATTGCGCTGTCTCACGCGCTCGGCGCGGGCGGGGCCACGGCTGTTCTGCGCGCAGACCCGAACACGCCGCTCGCGCAAGTGTTGGGCGAGCGGGTGATGCAGGCAAACCCGACTTGGCGCGGGATGACCGCCGGCCAGTTCTCGCAGATGATGCAGCGCCGCTATGGCGCGGGCAGCACGTTCGCAGGTGGTGACGCTGCGCCGGCTGGCGACCCGAACGTGACGCCGGTTCAAATGCAGCAGGGCGGCGCGCCCGCAGCGCCGGGCGCCGTGCCGTCGCGTGGGGCAGGGCAGGGGCTTCCCGAGGTTCCCGGCTTCGACATGGCGCGGGTTCAACGCGCGTTGACGATGCCGAACAACCAATATGCGCGGCAGTATCTGCAAGCCTACATGCAGGCGGCGCAGCTTATGCAGCGCGGCGAGCCTTCCGCGCCCGTCGAGATTGCGGACCCGTCCAGCCCGACCGGGCGCCGGCTTGTGCAGCGGCAAGAGGCTTACGGCGCCCCCGCGCCTGCGCCTGAGCGCAATATGCAGACGGTGGACCTTGGCGAAGGCGCGCCGGAAGGCCCCGGCCGCTACGCTGTAGAGCAGACGCCGGAAGGGCCTCGCCTGCGCCGTCTCGGCGCGCAGCCGCCGCCGTCTACTCAAACCCAAGTCAACACGGGCGAGCGCCGCACGGATACGCTGGTCGCGAACGCCTGGGAAACCTATGAGAACACCGTGGTTGACGCCGGGCGCCGCGAGCGGCTTTTCCAGCGCGCGGAACAAGCCATGGCGACGTTCAACCCCGGCCAGCTTGCCGACCGGCGCCTTTGGCTTGGCGGCCTTGCCTCGCAACTCGGATTGCGCGTCGAGGGACAGTCCGAGGGCGAAGTGCTGCGCGCCGTTCAGCGGCAACTTGAACTTGCGGCCACGCCGCGAGGCCAGGGCGCCATTACGGAGAACGAGCGCGCGCTTATCCGCGAGACAATCCCCGTGCTTCTCAGCACGCCGCAGGGCGCGCGCGAGGCGATGAACCTGCTTCGCCGGCTTGACGCCTATGATGTGCGGATCGCGCAGATTTACCGCGAGAACGCGCGCCGGAACGGCGGGCAGCCGAACCCGGTTAGTGTGCGCGAGGAAATCGCGGCGTTTGTGCAGGCGAACCCGATGCCGGACGCGACCGCAGAACTGGGCGGCTTCATTAACCGCACGGGCGACCAGCCGCCGCCGGGTGGCGCGCAACCGCCGCCCGCTGCTACCGCGCCCCGGCCCGCGCCGCAGCCGGGGACGGTTGAGGGCGGGTTCCGGTTCCGTGGCGGCAACCCCGCAGACCGCAACAACTGGGAACGCGCGCAGTGAGCGGACCATGGGAAGCCTACGCGCAGCAGGAAGCCCCTAGCGGCCCGTGGCAGAACTACGCGCCACAGGAAGCCCCGCAGACGGCGACGCAGCGCGCGCTTGCTGCGCTCGGCTATGTGGACAACCTCGCGCGGCAGTTTGCCGGCGGTGCGACGTTCGGCTTTGCCGACGAAGGCGCGGCCGGCGCGCGCGCTCTGACCGAGGGCGTCCCCTACAACGAAGCCTTGCAGCAAGAGCGCGACCGCGACACGGCGTTTCGCCGGGACAACCCGATTGCGGCGACCGCCGCGCAGGTTGCCGGCGCGGTGGTGTCCCCCGCCGGGCGGCTGCTTCCGATGGCGCGCGGGCAGTCTGCAAGCCTTCCGGGTGCCGTGGGGCGCGGTGCCGTCGTGGGCGCCTCTGGCGGGGCGCTGGGCGGCTTTGGCGAGGGCGAGGGCGGTCTAGGTCAGCGGCTTATGACGGCGGCCATAGGCGGCGGCCTGGGGCTTGGCGTGGGCGCGGCAGTCCCGGCGGCGCTTGCCGCGGGAAGCGCGGCCTGGCGGGCGGGCTCGCGGGCAATGGGCTACGGCACGCCGCGGGCCGACGCGGAGCGGATTGCGCTGCGCGAACTGGCGCGCGATGGCGTCACGCCGGAAGAACTGGTTCAGCGTTCGGCGGAAGCCGGCGCGGCGGGCCGCCCGATGATGCTGGCCGACCTGGGCGGCGAAAACCTGCAACAGACGGCGCAGGTAGTCGCGCGCACGCCGGGGCAGGGGCGGCAGATTGCGGCCGAGGCGATTCAGGGGCGCGGCGGTGAGCGGCAGGCGGTGCGGCTAGCCGATGACGTGCGGGCGCTGGTCAGTGGCGACGACTTCACGGCGACGATGCAGGACATTGCGCGCCGTCGCGCTGCTGCGGCTGCGCCAAACTATGACCGCGCATACGCCGTGCAGCTTCCCGAAGATCCCCGATTGCAGCGGTTCCTTAACGACCCCGACATTCGCGAGGGCATTCGCCGCGGTCTGGTGGACGCGCGCCGCGAGGCTATCGCGCTCGACCGTCCGTTTGACCCTGCGGCCTTCGGCGTCCGCATCCGCCCCGATGGCGGCTTCGACTTGATTGGCGGTAGCACGCCGACGCAGTTGTTTGACGCAGCGCAGCGCGGGCTTCGCGAAATCGCGGAAGGCGCTCGCGGGCCGAACGGCCAGGCGACCGACGCCTCCCGCCGCGTCGGTCAGCTTCGCGAGGCGTTGCTTGCCCGGCTGGACGAACTTAACCCTGACTTCCGCGCTGCCCGTGCGGCCTATGCTGGGGAAAGCGCGCTTTTGGACGCGGCTCGCCGGGGCTCGGAACTGCTGGACATGCGCCCGGCTGATTGGCGGGAGTTTGCGCCGGCCGTTGCTCGCATGTCTGGCAGCGAGCGCGAGGCGCTTCGCATGGGCCTTGCGCGCAACATGCTTGACCGGATCGAGAACACGACCGACGCGCAGGAGTTGACGCGGCTTAACCGCCTGATGATGACCAGCGCATTCCGCGAGCGCATCCGGGCGACGTTCGACAACGACGCCGAGACGGGGCGCTTTCTGCAAGCCTTCATGCAGGAAGCGCAGATGGCGCGGACAAACCAGAACATCGCGCCCCGTGGCGGCAGTCCGACGATGCCGATGCAGGAGCGTGCGGCGGATCTCCGCAACGTGCCGCCCGGCCCGGTGTCCGGCGCGGTGGTCAATCCGGAACTTGCGCCAGGCGTCCCGCTGGGAACCGCGCTGTTGCAGGCTGGCACGCAGGGCGGCCTGACCGCGCCGCTGTTCGCTACGGGGCAGCGGGTGGGGCAGGCGTTCCGCGAGAACGCTTACCGCCAGAACATGCAGCAGCTTGCGCCGATGCTGTTCAACACGGACCCGCGCGCGCGTCAGCAATACGCGGAAAACCTGCTTGTCCGCGCCATGCGTGACGCTGAGTTGCGGAACGCCATCGCGCCGTTTGCGCGCGCGGCCACGCGCGGCCTGCCGGTCGCGGCTTCGCTCGAAGCTAACTGAGCCAATCGTCCAGCATCGCCGCGACAACGCCGACCACAAAGGCGGCGGCGATGATGATTAGCGCCTCCGTCACATCGAGGTTTCCCTCATGGCAACTCGCCTTCTCCCTCCCGGCTATCAGGAGTTTCTCCCCACTGGCGCCATCGCGCCGGGGGCGAAGCTCTACACCTACAGCGCGGGGACTTCCAATCCCAAGGAAACCTACGCCGACGCGGCGCTTACCGTCCCCAACGCAAACCCCGTGGTTGCGGATGCGTCGGGCCGGTTCGGGGATATCTTCGCGGGCGTCGGTGACTACCGCGTCGTCATGAACACATCGGCCGATACGCTGCTCTGGACGGCTGACCCGGTTGACGGCGCCAGCAGCGCGGGCAGCGGCATCAACGAAACCAACTTGGTTTACAACGGCGACTTCCGGGTCAACTCGCCGCTGCCGGCCGGGCAATACGGCTATTTTTCGGACACTCAGCCTTGCGCCCCCGGATGGCTTGCGCTGTCGCAATCGGGGACGGTGCAAGTCAGGGCTGACAGCACTGTTGCATCCCGATGGGCGGCTGACGTGCTGCGCCTCAATATTAGAACGGGCTCCCAGCGGTATGGCGTTGTCCAATGGGTTCTCCCCGAGGACTGCGCGCACCTGGCGGCGCAGAGCGTAGCGTTCTCGGCGCGGGTTCAGTGGAACGGCGTAACCAGCGGGAACGTCCGTTATGCCATCATTCAGTGGGCGTCTTATCCGACCGACCTTCCAGCCGATCCCGTGGCCGATTGGACATCCACAACTTACAGTTCAGGGGCGTTCTTTACGTCAAACGTCGCGGCGCTGGCTGTGGGCGTGGCAACGGCGAACAACTCCACTTACATTGACCTTCCAGCCATTACGGGCGTCTGTTCGTCCAACCCGCAGGCCATTGGCGTCATCATCTGGACTGAAAGCGCCACGACAAGCAGCCGTTCGCTGAAAATCACGAACGCGCGGCTGACGCAGGGCACGACCGTTTCGGACTTTCAGCGGCGCCATTACAAGACGGAAAAGGTCATCGCGCAGCCGGACCCGTTCCTCGCGCAGCGCAATCTTGCGGTCAACGGTGACTTCAACGTCTGGCAGGGCGGCGCCACGATCGCCATTCCGGCCAGCACGACCACGACCGCCTGCTATGGGCCTGATCGGTGGTGCATGGAGACGGACGCCAACCAGGCTTGCACGATTTCGCGGATTGCAGGCACGGCTGCAACGCGCACCGCATACGGAGCGAAGATCCAGCGCAACGCCGGCCAGACCGGGACAAGCGTGCTGCGCTTTCAACAGGCGCTTGAAACCGCCGACCTTTACGCCATCCGCGACCGGCAGCTTACCGCGTCTTTCTTGATTTCGGCGGGAAGCGATTTTGCTGGTTCGCTTACTTTCAAGGTTCTTGCGGGCACGGGCACCGAGGGGCGCCGCACGAACGCCGCAGCTTACACGGGCGAGACGACGATCATCAGCGGCACGCTTGCCGACCTGATCCAGATTTCCGCAGGCAGCGAGCAATACTTTTCGTTCACGTCCACAGGCTGGGGCGCCGATATCCCGGTCGGCGTCGGGGATTTTACGCAAGCCTGCATCTGCTGGGAATGGACGCCTTCGGGCACCGCTGGCGCGGATGACTCTTTTAACGTCTTCAACGTTCGGCTTCACATCGGGGATTCCTCCGCGCCGTTCGTAGTGGAAGACATTGGCGAAACTCTCGCCCGCTGCCAGCGGTGGTATTCCAAGTCCTTCCCGCAGGCAACCGCGCCTGCGCAGAACGCAGGCGTTACCGGCGCCGTGTCTTTCCCGCAGGTTGTCGGCGCCTCGACGGCCATGACGCTGCCGGCGGTGACGTTCCCCGCCACCATGCGCGCCGCGCCCGTCGTGACCCTGTTTAACCCGTCCGCAGCCAACGCGGAGGCCCGCAACGTAGGCACCGGAACGGATTGCACGCTTACCAGCGCGACCGCGACGGAATGGGGTTTCAGCGGCACTGCGACCACGCCTGGCGGCTCCGCGGCCGGGCAGCAACTCATCGTCCACTACACCGCCGACGCGCGGCTCTAGGAGCAATCACACATGGCACAGGCTCTCCTTGACGTGTCGCTGGCGTCGGTGACGACCAGCGCGACGGTCCAGATTTACGGCCGCTTCAACGTCCAGATGACCGGCGATTTCGTCGGCACGGTCGCCATTGAGCGGTCCCGCGATGGCACCCTGTGGGCTGCTGTCGCGCGCGATGCCGAGGCGAATACCTGCACCTACGTCTTCAGCAGCGCCGGGGAAAAGAACTGCTCCGGGCTGCGGTTCGAGGAAGACGAGCAAGGCATCTTCTACCGCATCAATGCGACGGTGCGGACCAGCGGCACGGTGCGCGTTCAGATCGGCGTGGGCAGCGTCATCCTTCCCGGCCAGCGGGCGTGACGCATGAACCTGCAACCCTTTGCAGGCGGCCCGCCTAGCGGCGTCGTTCTAAACGCGCGCGGGACGCCGCTTTACGGCGGCGCGCCTGCACCGATTGTCGCAGTCGGCCGATACACCGGCAACGGCTCGTCGCAGTCCGTGCGCGTGGGGTTCGCGCCTGACCTGTTGATGATCAAGGGCGCTGGCTACTGGTTCACGATGACCGCAGTGGGCCTGACCACTGACGGGGCGCATTATATCCGCCTGTGGCCGCAAGCGAAGTTTCAGAGCAGCGCGCAGGCCGTGACCGCGCGCTCCGCGAACGGCTTCACTGTCGGCACGCTTGCGGACGTAAACGCAAACGGCGCGACCTTCACCTACTACGCTTTCAAATACCGGCGCGGCTTCATTCACGCGACGCCCTACACCGGCAACGGCAGCAACCCGCGCAACATCTCGCACAATCTCGGCGCCGTTCCCGATATGATGATCCTGTCGGATCAGTCCGACAATGCGGCTTTTTCGATGGCCTACTTGGGGCCGAGCATGGGCGCCAACGCCGGGTTCCGCGTGGCGATGACCAACGCTTTCGGCGCGGCCGATGCAACCTGGCTGAACAACACGGCGCCGACCTCCAGCGTCTTCACGGTCGGGTCGGCGCTGTTCAACACGAACACGCGCTACATCACAAACGTTCTTTTTGCCAGCGACAATAAAAACAGCAAACTCGGCGCCTATACCGGCGACGGAGCGGCTAACGGCGCGACCATATCGCTGCCGTTCCGGCCGAAGGTCATCTTCCTCAAGCGGCCATTTACGGTGCTGTCCGAATGGGCGGTATTCGACAACGTGAATAACACGTCAAGCCCCTGGACCAAGTGGTTCGGATGGGATGGCACGGGCACGCAGAACACGGACGCAAACGGCGTCATCGTCTCGGGCTCGTCTTTCCGTCCGCCGCTGTCCTACAACGCGACGGGCATTGGCTACGCATACATGGCGTTCGGCTAATGGCAGACTTTGAACTCTCAGACGGAACCCGCGCGCTCATCCGCGAGATTGCCGCCGAGGCGTCAAAAACTGCGGTTCAGGAATCCTTTCGCCGGCTCGGCCTGGACGACGAGAATGCTGGCAAGGACGTGGAAGAGTTGCGCGACTTGCTCGTGAACTGGCGCGCCGCGAAGACGAACCTGATGCACCGGCTGGTGAACTGGTTTTTTACCGTTGCCCTTGCCATTGCCGCGGCATGGGTGGCGGTGTGGCAGACGGGGCGCTAGATGCCGCAGCGCCTACCACTGGCCGCGCAGGAGTTCGCGGACGCATGGTTCCGCTATGGCTGCTCCCCGGCGATGTTCCACAAGGTCACGGGCTACGCCGAGCGGGCAATCTACGCGCGACGCAATGAGGTTGAGAAGCAGCTTGGGATATCGCTTCCAAGCGTAAAGCAGACCACGAGCGGCGGCACGCCCAAGGTGGCCATCAATGTCGGCTACCACAGGCGGCACGCGCTCAAGGTTCGCGACGGCGCGGTGATCGTGTTCTCGGACGCGCACTGGTGGCCGGGGCAGAAGCGGGCAAAGGCGCATGAGGCGCTGTTGAGCCTGCTGCGGACGTTAGAGCCGCGCGCGGTTGTTGCCAATGGCGATGTCTTCGACGGCGCCGGCATGTCGCGCCATGACCCCGGCGGATGGGAAGGCCGCCCGTCCACTGAGGACGAGTTGGCGGTCCTGCAATCCAACATGCACGAGATCGAGGTTGCCGCGGGCGGCGCCGCGTTGCTGCGGACCATCGGCAACCACGATATCCGATACGACAAGTATCTGGCGGTCCGCGCGTCCGAGATGCGCGGCGTTTCCGGCTCGCGCCTGCGGGACCATCTGCCGCGGTGGCTGGAAAGCTGGTCGGTCGAGATTAACGGCGAGTGCATGGTCAAGCATCGCTGGCACCAGGGCATACACGCCACTTACAACAACACGCTTAAGGGCGGCATGTCGATTGTGACCGGGCACATGCACCGGCTGCAAGCAACGGCCCATACCGACTACCGCGGGCGGCGCTGGGGCGTGGACTGCGGAACGCTGGCGGATGGCCCCGGAAGCCCGCAATTTGCATACGCGGAAGACAACCCCGCGCCGTGGGGGAGTGGCTTTGCGGTGCTGACCTGGCGCGCGGGCGTGATGCTGCCGCCTGAGTTTTGCGAGGTGATCCGCGGCAAAGCGTGGTTCAGGGGCGAGGCTGTATGACGACACTGGCGGAAACGATTACGGCGCTACCCGAGGACGGGCGGGCGCGCGTCATGGAGCGAACTGCGGAACTGTATGAGGCCGCGTTGCAGCGGCATACGCCCGTGACGGCGTGGGAGTTTGACCGGGACGCGGCGGTGGTCGCGACGGCGACGGAGATGGCCGGCTTTCGGATGCCGGACTTCAACGCCCATGCGTTTGGACTGGCCGCGTTCTGCGAGGAAATCGCGCAGCAGAAAGCCAACGCGGGCGAGTGCGACATTGTGTGGGCGACGTTCCACAAGCTGGCGGCGAGGCTGCGGTCGCCGTGAACCGCCGCGAACTGCGCGCCCGCGCTCTGGCCGCCGTGCAGGTTCCGCTTGCCGTGCAAGTCCAGTGCGAGGCGTGCGGGACGCAATGGCTTGAGCGGTCCAAGCGGGCGCCGTTGTTCTTCAAATGCCCTGAGTGCGGCAAGCGCCGGGGCGTCAGGGTGCAGATCCACGACATCGAGGACGAGGAAGATGCCTAGGCCAACCGCCCGTGTACCCATAGTTCCGCAAAACTATGGGTACACCCATGCCTGAGTTTCTCGTGGCGATGCTGCTGTCCATCGGCTGCGCGTCGTCACAGTTCACGGCCAGCAACGGCACGCGCTTTGTCGTGTGGGTCTGTCCCCCGCCGGTTGCCGCGCCGGTTCAGCCGGGGCCAGAGGAACGGGACAGTTGACGCTCGGCTCGCACCTTTTGCGCAAACCGTTCCGCGTCGCGGCGGCGCGAGAACGTGCCGAGAAACTTGTCCCACGGCTTGTCAGGGCATTCCTCGATTACGTCCAGCATGAACGGCGTAATCCGCACGACGCGGACGCCCTGCGCGCTGTCTTCCATCCCCGCCTTATAGGAGGTTTTTAAATGAGCCGCATCACTTGGGGCGCCGTCATCATGCACGCGCTCGCCGGCTTTGCCGTGTCTGCCATCGGCGCGGGCCTGTCGCTCGCGGCGGGCGTGTCGGCCTGGCCGGCGGGGCTGGTCCTGGCGCTCGCGTCCTGCGCGTTCTGGACTTGGCGCGAGGCGGCGACGGCTGCGGAGCGGCACAACACCGACCTGCGCGGCGGCTGGGATATCGTGCTGGCGGGCGAGGGCGCGCCGTGGTCCCCGTGGAACCTGCGCTTGCAGGCCCTGTCCCCGCTGGCCGGGGGCTTGCTCGTCACAGCCTATGTGGCAACCGCGCAGTGATTTGGCTGCGCCGCAAGTCGCGCGAATGGACCACATGGGCAGGCGTGGCCCTGTTTGTGTCTGGCTTCGTCCTGACGGCGGCCTTCGATGCGCGCGAACTGGCCGAGTATGAGCGGCGCTGGTCGCACGTCCTGCCGATCATGCTGCACGCGGCCGGCGTGGTGGGGCTGGTGATGCGCGACCCCAAGCGCCGGAAGGATTGCGATAAATGATCGCGTTCATTCTGTCCCCCCTTGGCCGATGGGCCGCCGTGGGCGTCTTGCTGGCGTCTGTGGCGTCGTGGGGCGCCTTTGAGCGGCTGTTGCGGCAGTCGGCGCAGGCCGACGCGCGCGCCGCTAGGGCGGCCTTGGAAGCATGCCAGGCCAACGCCCGGAACATGGAGATTCGACGCCATGAGGAAGATCGCGCTGCTCGCGACCCTGACCCTGCTAGCCGGCTGCGGGAGCGATGGGGCACCCCCTGACGTGTGCGCGCCGTGGCGCCCGATTTACGTTGGGGTCGAGGACGTTCTTACGCGTCAAACGGCGGAACGACTGCTTGCCCACAACGAGACCGGCTTGCGGCTTCAATGCTGGGAGGCGCCCCGATGAGTTTCTGGTCCCGCATCGCGGCGGCGTTCAAGCGCCCGGCGAAGGTTAGCGACTTTAGCGAGTTTAGCGGCCCGTCCGATAACATCGCAATAACCCCGGCCATTTTGCGAAGCCTCGGCGCCGCAGAGCCGGACCTGTGGGCGGCGCCGCTGGCCCGCGCCATGCGGACGCGCGGCATCACGGCAAACAAGCAACGCGCGGCGGCGTTCCTCGCGACGGTGCTGCACGAAACGGGCGGGCTGCGCCGGTTGACGGAAAGCCTCGACTACAGCCCCACGGGGCTTCTGAAGACGTGGCCGCATAGGTTTACCGAGGAAGAAGCCGCGAAGTGGGGTAGGGGCGTCGGGCGGGCGGCTGACCAGCGGGCCATTGCCGAGCGGGCTTACGGCGGGCGCATGGGGAACATCGTCCCCGGCGACGGCTGGTTGTTCCGCGGGCGCGGCCTGATCCAGCTTACCGGCCGGGCGAACTATGAAGCCGCAGCGAAGGCGCTGGGGCGGCCGATTGACGAGTTCTTGCGCTGGATCGTGACGCCCGAGGGCGCGGCCGAGACGGCGGCGTGGTGGTGGAGCGCGCACGGCTGCAACGACTTGGCCGACGCGGGCGACGTGCGGGCGTGGCGCCGCAAGGTCAACGGCGGGGATATCGGCTTGCAGGACGTGCGCGAGAAATACGCGCAGGCGCTTATGGCGCTGGGCTGAACTATCAAGCGAGGCTTGAACGTTGGGCGCCGGGCGGGAAACCGCTCGGCGCCTTTCGCAATTCTGGGGTTTACTGTGCAGCGACCGCGTTCGCGCGGTCCTTGGCGTCGGTAAGCGTCCGGTGGTCGGTGTTGACCACCTCCACGAACCCCTTGCCGGGGACGTGGCGCTGCTGGCTCAGACGCCACTCCGGGCCGCTGCGGTAGATCACGAACCGCCGCTGGCTCGGCCAGTGGCCAGCGATGGCGCTGTATCCATCGGCATTCCTGTGGAAGTTCAACGCCATGGGCTGCGTGGCCATCATTTTCAGGGCGCGACCGTATCGGGCGCGAAGCTGAACGTATGCGGCTTTGCCTCGCTCATGGGGCGGCTCCGTGGGGTCTGTCTCAGTCACCGACCGCGCCGGGCGCATCCGGCGGTTCTGATTGCCCTGGCTGCCCAGCGGCCGGCGAGGACTGGAAAATATCAATTGCACCGGCCGACAGTCAAGTGGTAATTACCGGATTACCAACAGTCGAGTGCAAATGAGAAAACTGGCCTATCTCTGCATCCGAAAGGGGTTGCCACCTGAGGACGCGCAGCGCGCCGCGCTTTCGGCGGCCGGGCTCGGCTGCGCCGATCTGGACGAGGTGTGGGTTGATCGCATCGAGCGGAAGCTGCGCCCCGGCCAGAACCCGCAGCCCGAGCGCATCCATGTCTGGCAGGCCGCCGAGGACGGGGACGAGGTGTGGGTTGCGCGCCCCGGCGTCCTTGCCTCGACCATGGAAGACGGGCTCGCCTTCCTCGCTTCCTTGGCTGAGACGGGCGCGGCCCTCTGTATCGCCAGCACAGGCCGGCGCTACAGCCAGGCAGACC
>Ga0315904_10001886_pt1 | contig 33047 bp, 46 predicted proteins | sample LakEriMetagenome_6_FD_203529 | JGI IMG/M metagenome (GOLD analysis project Ga0315904, IMG submission 203529) | Freshwater fungal communities from buoy surface, Lake Erie, Ohio, United States - Buoy 12 MA120 | ecosystem: Environmental > Aquatic > Freshwater > Lake | place: USA: Lake Erie, Ohio...
TGACCTTGCCGTTCAAAACAGATGGTTAAAGAGTGTTCCAGAGGAGTATAGGGAAGTGCAAAAATTAATTCATCAGATAAAAAAAATAACCAATGAAAAACAAAATAAGCGACCTTCGCAACCATCTGTTTAGTGTACTTGAAGAACTAACCGATCCTGATTCCAACTACGATATTGCCAAAGCCAAAGTTGTTGCCGATATTGCACAAGTTGTAGTTAATAGTGCTAAAATAGAAAATGATTTCATCCGTATAACAGGAGCAAGTCATGGCACTGGGTTTATAGAGGAGCAGAGGAGCGAGATAAAAAAAATAGGTGAAAGTAATTAAAAAAGGTATTATATTTGTTTCATCCTTTGCACGGAGTGGAGACCATGCAAAGGAAATTGGAACAAATATTTGTTTCACCTGCCCAGTAGTCTCCACCTGCTGGGCTTTTTTTTTAAAATTATGGAAAGTAATGAAATAACTAGAGTTTTAAGGATTTTCAAAAAACAAATTTTAGAAGATTCAACCTATATTTTAGATGAAAAATTATTTAAAATAAGCCTTAAATTAAGTTTACATGATTGGAAAAAAATAAGAACTAAGGATTATTACGATAAAGTAAGATTTCAAAGTGATTATCAAAGAAAAATGATTTTATATAATTATATAAAAAATTACTTAAATAATAAATAAAATATGAACAAGATAAACAATAAAATAAAGGAAAACTTTACAACTATTCCTAATAGCATTATAAGAAATAAGGCACTTTCCGACCGTGCAAGGTTTTTATTTTGCTATATGGCATCTATGCCTGATGATTGGCAGTTTTACCAATCTGCAATGGCAAAGGAACTGGGGTACACAAAGGATACCCTTAGAAAATATATGGATGAATTAATATCTACTGGTTATTTAATGAGGGAACAAAGAAGGGAAAAAGGTAAGTTTGATTCATATGATTATACCATTAATTTTTTACCGTGTATGGAAAAAACCGACACGGTAAAAAACGGCAGCGGAAAAATACCGAATCGGGAAAAGTCGACACTAACAAATAAAGACTTTAAACAAAAAAAGAATAATACAAATATAGACTTACAAGAAAAATGTGAATTTGAAAATTCACCGCCATTTGATGATAAAATAAAAAATTCTTTTTCCCGCCAAGCCATCCACGACAATATCACTTATACAGAAAAAAATAATAAAGAAAAAGAAAATTGCGCTAAAGAAAAAGAAACCCGAGCCGAGCCGCCCGAAATGTCCGAAACCTACTCCGCCTTTGTTGCCTACTGCCAAGCCTATGAGCAATGCGCCAAGGTTACGCTGCCTAAGAATAGGCAAGGTAATTATGTAATGACTGCGAAGGATGGAAGTAACTGTAAGAAACTAGTAGCATGGATTAGACAAATCGCCGTTGTGGAAGGTACGATGGATGATATGGTAGCAGCTTTCACTAAGGCAGCCTGGCACGTTAGTGATAAGTTTATGAAAAACAATTTTAGTATATCTATGATATATAGCCAAGCAAATGCTATATATACTAAATTCCATTACCAAAACCCAGCCGCACAGGAGAAGCGGAGGCAGGAGGAAATTGAAAGACTTGTAAATGAATATCAGCCATGAAACAAACACCTCAAAAAAAAGCTAAATTTCTTTTCGTGCATTACCACAACCTTATTCAAAGCATTGGCGGTGAATTAGACAATGAAACCCTTATTTGCATTCTTGCAAAACAATGCGCCTTGTTTGAGGTAAGGCAAATACTAAAAGAAAAGTGGAACATTGACGTACCTGGTAGCCAAGATGAATATTACTATTGGGAAGAAGTTGAACACGAAATAGAAAGCTATGAATAATAAACAAGACCGCAACGCCTACATGAAAGAGTACATGAAAAAATACCGGGCAACCATGAATGAATATACCTACAAAAAAATTCGTGAACGCGAGAACCACCGCCTCCGCCAAAAATACCACGCCATGAGCCAGGAGGAGAAGAATGCGTATTATCAAAAAATAGTTTCTTACAAAAAGAAAAAATCATTTATCAATGAGTAACCTCACACAATATCAACCGCGCAACTCCGATGAACAGGCAATTATATCTGCCAGGAGCAACCGCATTGCCAACATGGAGCAAAAGGATGCGTATAAACAAACATTAAGCGTGATCAGTTCTGTCTTTCCCATGTACGGCATTGATGGAGACATAGCTTTTTATGCGAACATAGCCAAGGAAATAGTTAAGACATTTGGGCAGATAGCAGCCAATGAAATTGAAATAGCCTTTAGACTTTTCTCCGCTGAAAGCCTGGAACTTGATGAAGATATTAAATTTTATGGCAAAGCTAATATGCACACGATTGGCAAGATACTAAACGGATATATGGTATATAGGAGAAGAATTATTGCCAGCCATGATAACGAAGTTGCAGCACTCCGCCTCCAGGCACAGATGGAAGAAAAAGGAAAAGCGGAAAGGGAGAAGTTGTACGCAGAATTTCCAACAATGATCAAAGAATTTGCCGGTAAGACATGGGAAGATGTGCCGTTATATTGGTATGATATGTGCCTTAAATTTGACATGATAACTTATGAGGAAGGGGAGAAAAGAGCGTTATGGGAAGAAGCCCAGGCCATTGCACTCAAAGAGCCGCCAGAGTCAATGGACCTGATGACAATTCGCAGCCATGCCAAAAAAATAGAACAAGGAAACACGAAAAGGGCAGTTGTAATTGCGCAGAAGCTGGCAGTGTGGAGGAAAGTGATAAAAAAGTGAAAATATTTTAAATTATTTTTATTTTATGTTTGTATATTATAATTATACTTTGTATATTTACATAACGAAACAAACAAACGATAATTGACCTTTAAAACACAACATCATGACAACTTTAGAATTTAACAAAATCGCAACTGAAAGATTAAACGCTTTATCAACTAATGATTTGATAATTGAATTAAAAAAATTAATTAATGATTATACATCTGCTGCAAATATGGTTCAAGATGTAGTATTAGATATTTTAATGGATCGTTTATCAGAATCTGAGTTTATTGAATTATCTAATAATATTTAATATTATACAGGGCAGTCCCCCAGCTGCCCTATTTTATCAGCTTAATAAAAACAACTTAAATGACAAATTATCTTGAATTTTTAAAAACAAAACAAAAAACACACATTAATAGTGGGTTTGATATAGATAATGAAATGTTAAATAATAATATGTTTGACTTTCAGAAATTTATTGTAAAAAGAGCTTTAAAAGCAGGTAAGTATGCTATTTTTGCCGATTGTGGATTAGGCAAAACATTGATGCAATTAGAATGGGCTAATCAAGTATGTAAATACACTAATGGCAAAGTATTAATTTTAGCTCCTTTAGCGGTTGTTGGTCAGACAATACAAGAAGGATTAAAATTTGCTATTGATATGTCTAATATTGATGTAGTAAATTACGAGCAATTAGATAATATTTTAGTTAATAAATATTCTGGCATTGTACTTGATGAAAGTAGTATTTTAAAAAATTATGAAGGTGCTACAAAAAAGGATATTTTAGAGAATTTCAAATTTACTCCATATAAATTAGCTTGTACCGCAACACCATCTCCGAATGATCCGATGGAATTAGGTAATCATTCTGAATTTTTAGACGTAATGACCAGGAATGAAATGCTATCAATGTATTTTATCCACGATGGAGGAGAAACGGCAAAATGGAGGCTTAAAGGTCACGCTACAAAATTATTCTATCAATTTGTTGGTACATGGTCTATTATGCTTAGTAAGCCAATGGATATAGGCTACGATATGAATGGATATAATTTACCTCACTTAAATTTATTAGAAAATCAAATTATTACTCCAAAAAGGCAGAATGGACAACTATTTAATGATGCTATAATTTCAGCCACAAATTTTAATAGCGAATTAAGGTTAACTAAAATAGAAAGATTAGATGAAGTAGTTAGCATTATAAACTCAAAACCAAATGAAAATTTTATTATTTGGATTAAACAAAATGAAGAAGGCGAACTATTAAAAAAATTACTTCCTGATGCAATAGAAGTAAAAGGAAGTGATACTAATGAATGGAAAAAAGAAAAATTACTTGGATTTGCAAACAATGAATTTAGAATATTAATTACTAAAACTAAAATTGCAAGTTTTGGAATGAATTATCAAAATTGCAATAATCAAATATTTGCAAGTTTAGATTTTTCTTTCGAAGGATTGTATCAGGCAATAAGAAGGTCTTATAGATTTGGTCAAAAAAATGAAGTTAACATTTATTTGATTACAACAGATACTATGAGTAATGTTAAGCAAGCGATTGATTACAAACAAAAACAATTTTTACTAATGCAGGAAGAAATGGCAAAAGCGGTAAATTTAAATTTATCTGGAAGTATAATGAGTTCAAAAGTATTTGATATTTCACATGAAAATAACGAATGGTATAATATTAAAAGAGGTGATTCTGTTCAATTAATACAAGATTTATCAGATGAAAGTATAGGATTATCAGTTTTTAGTCCACCTTTTGCAGAATTATATACTTATTCTAATCACATTGAGGATATGGGTAATTCAAAAGATTATAATGAATTTTTAATTCAGTTTAGTTTTTTAATAAAAGAACTACATAGGGTAATGATGCAAGGTAGAAATGTTTGCGTTCACTGTATGGATTTACCTATACAAAAAGGCAAAGAAGGCTATATTGGATTAAGGGACTTTTCAGGAATGATTTTAAAAGCATTTGAAGAAGTTGGTTTTATTTACGCAAGTAGAATTACAATTTGGAAAGATCCAGTTGTTGAAATGCAAAGAACTAAGGCTTTAGGATTATTACATAAACAAGTAAAAAAAGATTCTACCATGTCCAGAGTTGGCATTCCTGATTATGTTATGATTTTTAGAAAAGATGGGGAAAGAAGTAATCCTGTAAAAAATACTGATTTAAGTGTTGATTTGTGGCAAAAATACGCCTCACCAGTATGGATGGATATTAATTATGGAAATACATTACAAGGTTATAGGAATGGTAGAGAAGAAAATGATGAAAAACATATTTGTCCATTACAATTAGATACTATTGAAAGATTAATTCATTTGTATTCAAATAAAGGAGATACTGTTTTTACTCCATTTATGGGAATTGGAAGCGAAGTATATCAAGCTGTAAAAATGAATAGAAAAGGTATAGGTTTTGAATTAAAAGAAAGCTATTATGATTTAGCTAAAGCTAATTTAAAATCTGTTGTATCATTAAAATCTCAAACTACATTATTTTAAAAAACGCAAACATGAACGACATTAGCAAACGATTTGCATCCTATCTTATGGATGACTATCAAATCAAAGGCACAACAGAGGAAGATGTTGACAAAGCCATTAACAAAATCTTTCGCTACGAATTACTGGACGATGCCCAGCAAGTTTTATTTAACGAAATCATGAACGAGGCACTTGATGTGCCATGGATAGCGGAGCAGCTTACAGATGTTTGGGATAGGTATAACCAAGAAATTATTGACTGCCAAAAAGAGGATTATTATGAAAATCGTTAAAGGAATCGTTAAATACGGTGCAGGTGCGCCCAGAGAAGGACAATATGGACCAAGCATAAATATCCTTGTAACATTGGAGGATGGCAGCCAAGTGCGAGTGTACGGAAAGCCTGGCGATGTTATTGAGAGATATAAGTCTGGGCAGAACATACAACTTGTAGACGACAAAGGCAAATACAAAGTAGTTGAGGAGGAAATGCAGCAAGCAGCAAAACAAGTACAAAACATAGATGTATCAGAAAAACCAGACTTGGCTGCAATGGTATTTGAGATGTCTGCCATATACTCACAGGCATATATTGATATTTACAATAAGATGAGTGAAGCTGGCATTCCGCATGAGAATGCAACGGCAGCGACAAGCACTATCTTTATACAAGTGTTTCAAAAATTGAGATGAATGACTCTATACGAGGCAGTATCTGCGCTGCCTCTTTTTAACAACTTAAAACAAAACAAATGAATTTAGATAAAAAGACATCATTAAGAGTATCCTTTTATGATCATGATACACAAGAAATACATAGCTGGCCATTTAACTGCAGCGCAAGAATAGCTTTATTTATTCATAGTTTGGTTAATGAGAAAAATAAAATTGATATTACCAATCAAGAAGAAGTAGAAAAATCATTAGATTTTCTTACTTGGGATTTAAAAAAATTATTAACAACTCCTTACACACCTGAAGAAAATGTATAATTTACCACGACCACACCTTTCTATTTCCCAGATTAATTTATGGGAGTTTGATCCCTCTGCCTACATGAAAAGGTATTTTTTAAACATACCTGATGAGCCATCGCCTATGATGGACTTTGGCAAACAGTTTGCCAGTGACATTGAGGATTATGCTAAAGGTGAGGAGAGAGAATTTAATTTTCCGCCTAACTTTTTAGAAAATATAAAATTATATCCGCGTGTTGAGCATAAATTGTTGCATAATTTTGAGGATTTTACATTTATTGGATATATAGACAATGCCTCAGATAACTTTGAGATAATTCGAGACTTTAAGACTGGAACTGCTGCCTGGACACAAGATAGATTAGAAAATAGCTTACAGATGCAAGCCTATAGCTACGTTATTTTTATGCAATATGGCATTATACCCACCTGTTTTATTGATTACTATAAAACAAGGCTTAAAGGAAAAGAAATGCTTTGGACAGATATACATGAAACCTACCAGCACACATTTACGATGCAAGACCTTGTTAAAGTTGAAATACGAATAAAAAGAGCAGCTGAACAGATATCGGAAGCCTATGAATTGCATTGTAATAAGGAATTAGAATCTTTAATGAAAATGTATGTTGATTGTGATCACTTTATAAAAATTAAAACAGAAGAAAGAGATAAGTATCGCAAAAAAATTGAGGAAACATTGCAAAATGAGAGATATATGACGCAAGTAGAAGATAAAATATTAAGCTATTCTACCTATCAACGAAAATCATATATTTATAGTTCAGAAATACAAGAAAGAGAAGAGCAACTGGCAGCACAGAAGAAGCAGGAAATTGAATATGGAGTTGCGAAAGAAGAAACAAAAACGGTAACATTGCTAACGGTAAAGGATATAAAGTGAAAGAGTACAATACTCAAATGATGGAGATTAAAGCCTTTTGTGATGAGGTAAACGCATGGATAAGTACAGCGCCAAGTGCTGAACACCTTGAGGAATGTGACGAGTATCTTCGACAATTATCCGCTTACTATTCACGCTACACAGTTATATCCGGAATGAACGAGTCTATATATAGCCAGTTGCTTATGATGTGTATCCGTGACATGGCAGAGGAGGAGTATAAAAGAATAAAGCACTCATCTACTTTGACAGATTACTATGTCAAAGGAAAATATCCTAAGGCCACTGCCATCTTTGAGCAATGTAGAGCGGTTAAGCAGTTGTTATTAATCACCAGCGATAATTACCGTACATTGTTAAGTAGCTTTAGGCAAGAAAGAATATTAGTAGGACACATGACTACATAAGACATTTGCAGACCTCGGGATTAGGTGAAGTTTTATTGCTTTGATTAAACGTTTCTTTACACTTAATTGCGACAGAGGATAAATTGGCAGCTTGGAAAGACAAGCAAATAGCAAGGTGGCGGAATGAAGGTACAAAGAGAAATAGTATGTGCCAGATATGGTAGACGCTATACTTAAGCAGTTGAAGCTGGGTAATTCAACATTGTGGGTTCGAATCCCACCCTTGCAACTTAGCAAGATGTAAACGATAAGGAAAATTCGTCACAGGTTTACATTCAGTTGCAGACGAACCGAAATGCTTACGGTAAAGGTGGCTTAACCCATAAAGTCCAAATAGCATAAAATAGACGGGTGACAGCACGGAAAGACGGCAATTTTTAATCATATCGTTGACATTAACAAAATGATAAAATGAAAGTAGAACTATTAGAAATATTTGGCAATGATGACATGGTGGTAAATGCTGCCAGAGTCAGCTATGGCAAGGAAGCAATTAATTATAGTGAACAAGAAAATAAAAGCCTTATAAACTACCTTGCCTCTCACGGTCACACATCGCCTTTCAGGCATCCGCAAATCCAATACCGTATAACTTGCCCTATTTACGTTGAAAGGCAGTTATTTAAACACCAGGTAGGTTTAACGGCAAATAGTATATCAGGTAGGTATGTAGACTTTTCCGACACATACACCAAAATAAATGTATGGCATAAGCAAAGCAAGTCGAGTAAGCAAGGCAGCGAAGGTATGTTGTTTACTGATGTCGCAGAGAAAGCAAAGTTTATAGAGGATCAAATGATTGACCATGCTCAAAGAGCATATAAAGCGTTGATTGAACTTGGTGTTTCAAAGGAACAAGCCAGAACTATTTTACCTTTAAACCTAAATACTACTTTTATTTGGACCGGATCTCTCTACGCTTACATTAATATGTTTAAGCTACGCATTGACGCAAATGCCCAGGCAGAGACCAGGTATATAGCCATGGAGATGCTCCATGAATTGAAGCTAACAAATAAATTTATATTATCTTTAGATGCGTTTCACCTATAACTATAATAAAATGATATTAACAGACAAAACTATTATTGACGAAATTGCATTAAAAAACATCGTTATTGATCCATTGATAGAAGAAAATATTGGAACTAATAGCGTTGATTTAACTTTGTCAAAAACGCTATTAATGTATACAGATCATATTCTTGATGTCAGGAAAAAGAACCATTATGCCCCAATGATTATACCAGATGAAGGTATGATTTTACAACCAGGCATTCTTTATCTTGCCTCAACTGTAGAATATACGGAGACACTTCGCCACGTTCCAATTATTCAAGGCAAATCATCATTAGGAAGGCTTGGTTTATTTGTTCATATTACCGCAGGATTTGGTGATGTGAATTTTAAAGGACATTGGACATTGGAATTAGCCTGCATCCAGCCAGTTAAGATATATCCAGGTATGAAGATTGCACAAATCTGTTATCACGACATTAGCGAAATGCCATACACCGATTATGCAAGCAAGGCAGATGCCAAATATTCAAACCAAGGCAGTGAACCAGTAGCATCAAAAAACTATTTAAATAAATAAACATGGAAGTGAAAGAAAAAAGATATGTTATTAGATATAAAGAAGGCACTGTGAGTGTGCCTGGCAATAACATTGAGGAAGCAATTGAGGAGTTTAAAAAATTGCGAATAGAAACAAGCGCAAAGGAAATAACGATTGTACCAGCAGATGAGATGTACAAGCGAAGAGAAGAAATTTTTAGGGAGGAGTAGTTTTCTGTGCATTCAAGTGGGAAGTAATTTATTTCCCACTTTTTTTTTTATTTTATTTTGAATTATAAATATACTTTGTATATTTGTTCATCATTAACAAAAAACATCACAAACATGAAAAACAATTTCAACAATCAAAACTTTGAATGGCTATTTCAGGATATTACATCCTCAATGCCTAAAATCATTTTTACAGGTATTATTTTTACTTACCTAATCACCGCAGCACTCAACGTGTACTTTTTACCTTTGCCTTTAATGCTTTCCATTCCAGCATCTCTTATGCTTCAGTTTGGCAGATTTGCAGTTGTCTTTATTGATTTCTTAAACCCATCCGACAAGCGCAGTAAATATCCTCCGCGTGTTGCTGCTGCTGCTACAGTAATAGCATTGTTAGAGTTATGGTTTAGTATCCAAGGGCAAAGCACTGGTGCCGAGTTTTACGCTATGTTTTTCTTCATTGGAGCGATAATCTGCTTTGGCTATGTGTTGGAAATTCAGTTTATAGAAAAAGGCATAGAAGCATACGGCATTGGTGTAAAAGAGCCAAGGTCAAGGAGGAGGAGAGTTGTAAGGGAAACTACTACAACAAACATCAGCAGCACTCAGCCGATTAAATTTACAATGGCCGTTTGCTTTATGTTTGCCGTTTATTTATTACCAGCACAAAGCAACCATTTCATGGCATTTAACTGGATGAGCGTTGAAAAGATTGGAGGAGATAAATTAGAGAGAACTTACTACGATAGACACGAGGATAAGCATTACATTGACACTATTACAACTGATTTCTTATCTTCCTGGAACTTTTGGGATGGCTATACATTACCTGTAAGTGATAATGATTTATTTATGACTTATGGTACGCAAACTTTAAAGTACAATAAAAAGACGCAGTTATGGACTTATAAAGGTAAGACTATGGATTACGTTGACTTGTTGAAATTCCTTGTTAGGTATACGAGAAAAAACTTTATAAAAAAGAAAGTACAATGGTAAAAAAATATGTAGGGATTGATCCTTCAATGAGGCTTAACGGTTTTGCAGTGTGTATCATTGATGAGAATAAAGTCTATTTTGGCAAATATAAAAAACTTGCTGACTGGGCAAAAGATGCATTAACCTGGGCAACTGATATAGTGGTGGTTGTGGAGGATTCATCCCTACAAAATATTACATTTAGAAAATATGTAGATGGCAGATCACGAACGAAAATAAGCCGCAATGTAGGCATGAACCAAGGCGCAAGCCGATTTACGATTGATTGGTTAGAATTGTACGGACACACTGTAAAAGGAATATCACCACAAGACAAAGGAAGCAAATGGACATTGGATTATGCAATGTCTGTAATTAAAGGAATGAAACTTGAATTGACCGGTAACAAAAAATTATCTCAAGATGAAATTGACGCATTTCAATTAGCGTTGATTGCTAAAGCCTATTTCAAATGATACAGGAAAAAGTAATTAGAAAAAGAATACATAATCTACAACAAATTTATTTTGCAGAATCAATGAAAGATCGCAGACACCAAGACAAATGGTTTATGGGAATTATTGAGCAAAGAATGAAACAAGAAAAAACAAAATTATCACTCTTAAAAATAGGAACAAATGGCAACTAAAAATTATGGTTTAGACAAAAAACAAATAGCACTTTGTGAAGCTATGGTAACAAAATATCCTAAACCAATTAAGACAAACAATGTTGTATCTTCAGCAGCTACGCTTGTATCTTTTTATAATAGCATTGACGAAAATAATAGAAAATATTATGAGTACATGAATCCAGAAAGAATGGTATCTTTGCTCTGGCAGATAACAAAAATGAATAGTGAAAAGGAAGATGTAAAAGAATCTGCAGTTAGATTAATTAATAAAATAATGGTTAAGATAGTTGTTAATTAATGTTTGTGAGTGTTTAAAAAGGTGTTTTGAGGCGCAGGAGCAAAAACTTGCGCCTTTTTTTATTCCCATACCACACCTTGCTGAACGGCATAATCTAATATTCCTTTTGCATGAGCCTTGGCAATACTTTGCTGCCAACTATTGTCAATCATTAGGCAAGCATCATTGTAATTAGTAAAGAAACCATTTTCAGATAATACTGCTGGCATAGATATACCAGTAAGCATCGTAAACCTTGCCTCTCTGTCCAAATCACCATCTATGTAATCAGCTCTATGCACCCAGCCAGGAGTGGCAGTACGCACTTGGTCACCAATGCAAGTTGCAAGGAGATCCGATTTAGTTTGTCCTGGGGATGTAAATATCTCCCATCCTCTGGCAGTCGGAGTTGCAGCATTGCCATGAATGGATACTAAGATGGAGTGCTTAGCCATAGAAGCGTAAGAGTTGGCAAGTTGGCAGCGTTTATTTAAAGATGTATCTGTGACTGGCTCATAAATCTTTTTTACCTGAAAGCCATAGTCTATAAGGTATTGCTCTAAATAGTTAGCTAATGAGCGATTAAACACTCCCTCAAAAAACCAGCCATAGGAATGAAACTTACCTACTCTGTGCTGATAACACTTTGATGGATAGGTGACATATTTTTCAGGACCTGTACCCTTGTTAATGCCACCATGCCCGGCATCAAGACATATTAAAAATTCGTTTGGTTTCATTCTGCAAATTGAAAATTATAAACTAAGGATTTTGTATTATCTATCGTGTAATTCATCCATATGCCACCACCAGCTTTAGGTGCTAAACCCTTCTCTACAACATATCCATTAAATTCTGTTGGAGCATTTTGGTAAGTCCCAGTTTTAATATGCCATTGCTGGTCAACATATTCCTTATATCGTGACAATCTTTGCCGTGTTATTGGAACTATCCATCTGTCATGAGTGTGTCCAGAGATAATAACTTGTGCATCTGGAAGGTAAACCGCTTTTCTATTTGTCTGTATAACATCTCGTGTAACAGGCCCTCCACCTCCGTACCCATGATGGTAGGAAATTATCAAAGGCAAAGAACCAGTATCTTCCAAATAACCAAAAAACCTACAATAAATATATCCTGAATAATTGCCTTTAGAAATATCAAGTTTATAAGCAATTTTATCCGCAATTCCATACTCTATCCTCCTTTCAACCGATGTTTCATGGTTGCCTGGGGAATAGAAAGCAAGTACGTCTTTATAAGGAGTAAGAAAGTCTACAGCATCATTAATTACCTCATCAATATACTTTGAAGAGTTGTACTTAGGATTAAGGTCACCTTTATTACTACGCGGGTCATACTTGCCTTGCATCAAATCTAGCAAATCACCGAAGATAAATACTGGTGCATTGCGTTTAAGTGCTAAATCAAGGTGTTGCTTTAATTTATCACGGTCACAATGTACAGAATCAAGGTGAACATCGGATATAAAAAGCATCCATCTTTCTTTGCCATAAACTTGATAATCTTTAAATTCATGCGTGTTCGGAAATATCTTGTTAAGTTTCATGTTTGTTTATTTTAAAGGGGATAAGAATACATCCTATCCCCTCGGCACTAAGGTAGCGAATCTTTCTGCGCCTATAATTTAAAGCCGATAAGCGAAAAACATGCAGCTACGAGCGATAATTTAGGAGGTAATTTTACCTCTATCTCTTTGCCAGCACATTCTTTGCTTGTCTCTTTGATTTTGTCCCAAATGATTTGAGCAAGTTGGATGTATTCACGCCACGTGAATTTAATTTTGTTGTTTTCCATAAAAATATTCACCTCTCCTGCTAGCTCTGCAAAATTAAGTGAGTAACAAGCAATATCACCTATGGGTGATTTAACTGTGTCTGCGTTTTTTAACGCACTTTTTAAATTTGTTTCAATCATTTTATTTGTTTTTAACGTCTGAAAAATCTAAGAATAATTGTACCAATGTTTGCTCCAGTTATTGATTTTATATTCTCCGAAATACTATATAACTCAGTGAATGAAATTAAGAAACTAACACTATATACTATTTGCGAAGGTAACCCAAAAGTAACACTAGCACCGTGAAAAATCATGATACCCACAAAATAAACAACAATCTTTTGTGAAGTACGATATAAGCCTTTACTTGTTATTTTTTCATTCCTTTTTTTTGCCGCAAGAATACCTGTAATTGTATCTGAAAAAACTACAAAAATTGTAAAACTCAAAAAATGTTGGATAGGCAGAAAAAACGAGAAAATTACTCCACAACAAATAGAATAAACTATACCGTCATAACCAAGTTTTAAAAGGTTGTAAATTATTGATTTCATATTTATACTATTTAATTTCCAGCCATTTTTAACCAGTTAGAACCATCGCTTACAAGAGTAGTAAATTTACCTCCACCAGATGTTAATATTATTGCATCTAATGTTGAACTATTTAAAGGTTCAATATTATTTGCATTTGAATTAACTGCACCATTTCCTATATTTTTTATAGTAATCGCCATACCTGTATTTAAACTTGCAGTTGGTAATGTAATTGTAACCGTAGAACTTTGATTTATTTTTAAATATAATTGCTCAATTAAACCGTAATCACTTATTAGTGATATTGTTGTGGATGTTGATGATAAATAACCATTATCACCTCTTGTAACCGATAAAGAACCACTTGTTAAACTTAATCCGCTACCTATGGATATTTCACCTATTGTATTACTACTATTTACACCAAGAACATGAGTTAATGAAGATGTTGTGGCCATTGTACCTACACTTGCACCGCCTGTTAATGTGCTAAAACCTGTTGCGCTAAATGCTCCACTTGTTGCCAAATCTCCCGTAAATGTTTTATTTCCTGCCATACTTTGAGTTGATGTAGTAACTACACCAGATGCAGTAGTTGAAGCATTAGCAATAGTTATATTTGGTGTAGTTCCTCCACTTGATGAAATAGGTAAAGTTCCTGTAACGCTTGTAACAGTACCATTTCCATTACCTGTCCCTGCGCCAATAGCAGTTCTGAAATCTGTAGCACTTAATGCGCTCACCGTATTATCAGCGTTAAACCTTGGGAAAGTAATAGCAGAAGGATTGGTTAATGTAAACATTGATTGGCCTATTGTTGTACCTCCCAAATCACTACGCATTCCATCGGCTGCCCTTTGGCTAACCGTATTATCTGCATTGTATCTTAAAAATGAAATTGCTCCTATATCTGTTAAAGTAAAAGTATTTGCACCTCGAACCGTTGCACCTAAAGCAGTCCTTGCAGCAGAGGCTGATGTAGCACCTGTGCCTCCGTTGGCAATTGCTAATGTGCCAGCCAATGTCACTGCGCCAGATGTAGCAGAGGATGGTGTAAAGCCAGTAGTACCTGCTGAAAAAGTGGTAACACCAGTTGAGGATGTAAGATAAGTTGAATTATCATAAGTTATGGTTGTACCGCTTGCTTTTACAAAACCAGTGCCATTTAACTTTGTTTGATATGTCGAAGCTGCAACACCTGACCTTAAATAATTTGTAAGCATGGTAGCTGTGTCACTTACCAAAAGTGCTGCAGTTGTGTCTCGCCAAATACCTTCACTACTTTTATAATACAAACTTGCATTACTTGCAGGCGATGTAATTAACACATCATGCAATTCATCTAATTCTAAGCCATTTTTTATTTTGACGAACAATTCACCAGAACCAGCATTACTCTTAACACAAACACCAATATAAACATTATGATTAGGTGCTTGTGGCTTGGTTGATGTTAATCCTCCTGCAACTGTTGGAGATAAGTAAACCGCAGAATCTTCTGTTAATCCTGATGTGTTTATTCCGGTAATTAATCCTTCTGTAATAACATAGCCACTTGCATTGTCTGCTATGCTTTCAGCCACTATACCAAATGTATTTGCCGATGTTGGATCGCTTGTTGCAAGTGCCTTGGCTGCCGTTATTCTGTTTCCCTGGCTACCTGACAAATAAACCGCAGTACCCTTAGATAATGTTGAGCCAGTAACATTGCTTACTCTTTGATGTAGTTGCTGCCCTATTACATTGGTCACATTGCCACCTTTTAAGCCTTGAATCAAAGAGCCTTGCGAATCATTGTATTCTACTTCACCCACTCCTACTGTGCCATCCTTTGCCGTATTAAAGGTAATAGAATCAAATGGCATTGTTGCACCTTGAATAATTACCGTGTCTGAATTATTAAACTTCCATCCTCCTTTAGTCTTAATGTAACTAAATAAGACATTGTTTACTGTATCAAATAAATGGTAAGCATTATTAATAGTAGAAGGTTTTAATGCTGTTGTATCGCTTGACCTTCCTCTAAAAACCAATCCATCTCCAGTTGTTTGATAACCCAATCTTTGTTTATTGCCTGTCGCTGGATACTGGGCAAAGGCAAAGGTGCAGGAAAGGAGGATGAGAAAGGATAGCGTTTCTCTTTTCTTTGGAATCTTAATTTTGTTTATCATTTTACCTATGTATTTTCTTCCTAAACCAAGTACAAGTTCTTGCGCTAAAACACCAGCAATGCGACCAATAGATTTTAAAATCTTTCTTTCTTTCTTAGGTGCTTGTATTTCCATTAGTTTATAATTATTGCAAAAATTATATAATTTGAACCATCGTAATGCGTATTACTATCTATTGTAATTGTGCTTGGTTGAGTAATGGTATATTGAGATGCAATTAATTTCTGCCCATTTTGATAAACTTGGATAGATGCATCTGTATTTGTGGTTGGCAAAACTCCATCGTTTTTAGTGTACGTTAAAACATTGGAATTAACTGCAATAAATTCCTCTGAAAATATAGAAATTAAAGAACCTGTTACAGTTACATTGGTAATGCTTTCATTAACATTATTATTAACTACTCCGCCACTTCCTGCGTTATTAGCAACTTCTGCAAAGTCGCGAGGTTTCGATAAAACTGTTCTTTCTGTATAACTAGGCATGCTCATCTATTTTAAAGTAATCACCTCTCCAAATATCTGTGTTTAAGTCGTATAAACCACGCTCAAATACATAATATCCGGATGAGTATTCAATTACTTTGTGAGGTAAATAAACATCATCTATGCTTAAATTTTGAAATGGCATATCTATCATTCTTGGTAAAGGTCTTAACTGTCCTTTTATTACTTCATTCACAAGAAGCTGCGTCACTTTGTTAAAGCCTTGCCCGGAGGAAACATCCCAGGTATTACTTAGCTTAAATGTACCAGCGTCTTCTTTAACTTTTAAAGCGCCATTTGTTGTTGCGGATATTCCATCGCCTAAGTATGTATCTAAATCAAATACTACAGAAGATTTTTCATCGTTATCTGATCCGTATTCTTTTATATCTGCTTGTCCGCCAATAGTGCCATCCGGAAGAAATTCTAAATAATTATTATTAATAGTATATGAAAGTGCGTAATTGCTTATAATATTTGTTCCTGCCTCATTGCGCATCTCCTTTAAACGCATTGACCAAACATATTCAGCAGTCTCAGGAATATCTAAAGTATCAAATGATATTGTTTTATTAACTACAAAAGCATTATCAGCAAATACAGTTTCTACATTAAATTCATATTCTGCTGCTGATGTCTCCCAACTGGCAGCATCTAACTGAAAATTAAAACCAGTTGTATAATTGACATTTCTTTTTAAATATTTATTTTCTTGTTTTACTTGTAAGGATGTTATTTTACCAGTAAAATTAGGAGTAGATATAGAATCTAATTTTAATGTATTTGTGTTTATTGATTCTATGATATATTCATAATCTCCACTTTCAGTTATTGTTTTTGTAACTCCTCCTAAACGTAGCCTTAACTCTCCAGTATTATCTAATTTTACTTTTATATTAACGTAATATTTTCTATTAGCAGTAACGCTAAAAGTAGTATAATAAGCTTCTGTCGCAGCCAATGTTCCCTCCAATATGCCATCAGCAATTAACCAACCACTGCCCAATGTCCAATTAGCAGATGCAAAACCCTGTAAAGGAAATGAATTAATTATAGATGCTAATTTAATAGCAAATACAAATTGATAAGGCTCAAAAGTAGCAGGAGAAATTACCGCAGCGTAAAAATTTAAAATGCCTGTATAACTTAACCTTGCCTCTACATTTGTGCTATCCAATGTGGGAGTGATAACTTGCTCAGGTGTCGCATTTGTAGCGTAGGTATATTCTTTCCCGGCAAGTAAATTTTGTTTTCCAAAATAGTTATAGCGTATAACTGCATTTTTTAACGGAGGATAATATGACCATCTGCCACCGCTTAAACGCATTAATTTACTATTGGCTAAATCAGTTTGCCGATTTAAAGTAGTAAAATCTAAATTAAATGTACCACTACTCTGAATGCCAAAACCATTATATTTAAAATATCTATGATTCTTTGGATTAAGATATTCGTTAACTTGAATAAACCAATATTGATTTCCACTAAATAAAAGCCTTGCTCCAAATGTCTGGCATATTTTTTTCAATACATCGTAGCAACTTTGATAGGTATAATTATTCTTTGTATCTCTGTGATAAAAGGCTCTGTGACTTATAACTGTGCGCAGTGCAAAGTCATTATTTGCTGAATAAGTTATACTATTTTCATGCCAATTAAATACAGTGTGTAGTATTGGCAAGTTATTTGCTACTAAATTCTCCTGTACGAAATCCAGTTGATTTAAACAATTACAAATATGCTGAACTACTGTATCTTGACCTAAATAAGGACCTACCTCACTTTTATACAACAATGTTTTCAACCACGCTAAGCCATCAACCGCCTCAATTTGTGCAGTGAATCCTATATCCGTTGTAACATCTTCAAACTCTACTAAATCAGTAACTATATATCCATACCATTTAAATAGTACTGTTGTATTATCATCCTCATAACTTGTCAACTCCATGCTAAACCTACCCTCAACGGCAAATCCTATGTCATTAAGCAAAGTTTGTAAAGCTGCAGAATTTATAATTAAATTTAATCTTAATCGAGATCCGATAATAGGAGCAAAACGCTCCATGCCTTGGCTTGTTTCACTGTCATATTGAAGCTGAATATTGATAGTATCAAAAGAACCGACTGCACCAGAATAATCTTTATCTTTAATAGATATAGTTATCTTCCTTTTCTTCTCGTTGTAAACAGTCGTTTGATACCTTACCGCCATTATTGAACTCTATTTAAAGTCTTTTGTGAACGATTTAATAAAATAATCAAATCATTGCCACTTATCCTTGTTTCCAACACTCCGCCCATGCCTCCTACATCGCCAAGCATAGCCTTTAATTTTGAAAGAGGTGCTATAACTTCAGGGTCAACCCTTGCGTTTCTATTATCTCCCACCGTTGCCATCGTTGGTCCAAAAGCCAAGCCGCCTTCTGCAAGTTTGGGAGGAGATATTTTTGAAATTATTGTAGTAAATAATCCAGATGCTAAAGCTCCAGCTGCACCTGCAATAGCTACACCAACTGGACCTAATGTACCAGCAGGCCCTTTTAAAGTGTTAGCTACTGCTGCAGCAACACCTTGTTGTATCAATGACTTTATAATGCTTAAACCACCTTTAACTACTGCATTAGCAAAATCATTAAATGAACCTATACCTTTTTCAAACTCATTTGCTAAAAGTCCAATACCTGATGATATAGCAGAATTAATATTTATTGATGCGTTACCTAATTCATTCATTTTTAATCCTAAAGACTCTATTTCAGTTTTAAAAGCTACAATAGCAGGAATAGGAGGAACAAATTTTGTAGTAGCATCATTTAAAGCTAATATTGTTTCTTTTAATCTTTCTGCTTCAGCTGTAACGCTTGTTAATTTTGTTGGCAACACATCTAATGTTGGCAACATTGTTGTAATACCTAAAGGCTGTGTAGAAGGTTGTAAAGTAGCTGCTTTACCGACTGTACCACCTGTATTAATTGCAGTTGGTTCAGTTGGTAAAGTTGGTGAAGTTATACCTCCGCCACCTCCACTTGCTTTTGCACCAGTAGTAAACAATGAAGCAAGTTTACCTTTTAAACTATCAACCGTTTCTCCAATACTTTTAAATTCAGTAGCAACAATTCTTTGCTCTTTTTGATATTCAGTTAATCCATCAAGATTAAATAATTTTAATCCAAGAGATTTTTGTAAATTATCTATACTTTTTAAAACTGATGCCACACCTGACATCACGCTATTTTTAATATTTATCCATATATTTTTAAATCTATCAGTAAATGCTTGCCAATTATCATATACATATAAGGCAATCGCACCAAGCGCAGCAATTGATGCAGTAACAACTAAAATCATTGGGTTAGCTGCTAAGTAGGTAAATGCTTTACTTATATTACCAATTCCTTGCACCACAAATTTTGTAGCACCAACTAAAGCACCATATGTACTTATTAATTTACCCACAATAAATATAATAGGACCTATAGATGCGGCTACCAAAGCAGCCTTAACTATAAAGCCTTGCGTCTCTGGATTAAGCGCCTTAAATCCATCTACTAATCCTTGTATATATTTGCTTAAACTTTCTGCAACGGCTTGTAAATTTAATGATTCATTAATTGCTTTACCAAATTCTGCCAAAGAAGCCGTTACATTATCCTTTAAATTATCAAACGTATTCCCTAACCCTCCTTGCGCCCTTTCCAACTTACTTAAGGCAGATACGGATCGCGTAATAAATTCCTCGCTACTTACACCTATTGCCCTTATACCTTCTGCAGTAACTGTGCCAAATTCCTCTTTCATCACTCTGGCAAACTCTGGCAACCTTTCTTTTATCTGATTAAGATCTTCTTGTGTAACTTTACCAACTGCACTTATCTGACTTAATGCCAACGTAACTCCACTAAACTGTTCTGCACCACCTCCAGACCTTGCTACTGCATTACCAAACTGTGTAATAGTTTCTCTGGCAGCATCGGCAGACATTCCTACTGATTGCAAAGAAGCTGAAGCTTTAACAACTTCAGGTAAAGCAAGACCAGGATTCTCGGCAACTTTCCTTAATTTATCTAACTCTTCCTTTGCTCCTTCACTACTACCCATAATAGCAGTTAATCCCTTCTCCAACTTCTCCATGTCAGCAAATGCCTTTAAAGAAGCCGCACCAACACCAATCAATGGCAGCGTAATAGACTGCGTCATTGTGCTGCCTATAGATTGCATTTGTGAGCCAAACTTAGCCATGCGACTTTCCACCTTGGCCAGTTCTCTGGAAAGGTTGGAAACATCTATGCCAAGTTTTAGCATTAAAGTAGAACCGCCTGCCATATTTTACTCTTTATCCCATTTCTCAAAAATTGATTTATCAATTTCTGTTAAACTTCGTTTTATTGGTTTTACATTATCTGTCTCCCAAGGAAATTCAATTAAATCTTTTGGCTTAATCGACTTTCCTTTTGCCGTATGAACATTTAATAAAAGTGTTGTTTGCCACCTGGCACGTTCCCACTCAAATTGCTGCTCTATTTCAAATTGATTATTATAACCTTGCATGGCTATTATAACCTCTCTTAATGTCATTTCATAAAATTGCGGAGGTGGAAATCTTAAGACTCCAAAGCAAAATCGTTCGATATACTCCAGTGTTAACTCACCGCCTCCGCTATCTCGTTTTTTCTTTCAGGATCTTCAGGAACTGATATCTCGTTTGTTATCAATTCTGTTATCCTATTTATTCCTCCTTTGTCCAAGTCTACCAAATCGCAAAACTTTTCTAAGGTATATGGACATTTCTCTCCTTTTGCTTTGTATCCTGCTTGCACACCGGCAAAGGCAAGTTCAAGGGCAAATAAAAGGTCTTCGCCAAGTTGGGAGAGGTCACTTAGCTTAAGATTCCTCTCCCTTAAAAATGTACCTAAAACGAACATACCAAATTTTACTGGAATGTCCGCATTAGCTATTTTTATTGTTTTCATTTTAGGTAATTTTTAATTCTAAGATTTAACTGACTTTGTAATTGCACCTGTAACTTCAAACGAAGCTGAGTAGCTTGTATTTTCCTCTACGGCTGCGTTTAAATCCAATGATGTACAGATGGCAGACATTGTAAACACGTTATCACCGCTAACATCAGTAGTAAACTTAATAGTTAAAGCAGTGCCGCTTATCAAATCTGTAAAGAGATCATCAAACAAGTAGTTTGTAGATGAATCGCCAGGCCCAGCATACAATGCCTCTGTTGACAGTGTGCCTGAAAGCTGACCTTTTTTAACTTCTCTCCATCCACCGCTTGCGCTATCTTTGGTTAAGATTTCACGCATAGCAGCAGTGATGTTCATTTGGCAGGATGTCGCGTAACCGATAGCAGTACTATCTTTGTATAGTCGCATCAACGTACCGTTAATAATTCCAGTTGTTGCCATTTTATTATTTTTTAGCTTTTGACAAATCTATATTAACATCAATTTTTTCCAATTCATTCTCATCCTGGAAATATTCCATAGGCATAGGCACAGGAACATAAATAGGTTGAGGTGGTTCTTGTTTTTTCTTTTCAGGCATTTGCTCTACTACAAAGTCATCATCAAGATGCTCAGCAATGCCATCCGCTACAAGTTGCTTGCCAAAGTCGGAAAGGAATACACCTGTTGCGCCTACTGGCTTACCGTTCCACGGTTTTATTAATCTTAGTTTCATAATTATCTTTTCATTCTTGCCATAAAATCAACTGACATCCAATATACATTTAAGGTAGGATTATATACTTGTGAATCGCTGGACATATATTTAATGGTTTGCACTTCAACTCCATTTACAGTCCCTACAAATCTATCAAGGCTATTTCTTATGTTGTTTGCGAGTTCTTGCGTAGTATCATAGCTTTGAGTATAGCAATCTATTTGAAATTGCACCTCCTCCAAATTACTTTGTCCATCCTTGTAATCAACTGGAGTAGAATTAACAATAGTGTAAACACAGAAAGGATATTGCACATCTTGAGGTGTCAAATCAGGATATATTTTTTGCCCTACAATCGCTATAACTGTAGGCTCTGCGCTTAACCTTCCGTATATTACCTTTCCTATCATTCCCAAAACTTTTTAGGGTACATCTTAACTACTTCCTTTGCCTCTGCTACCATCTTAGGATAAACAACAGATGCAGACATATTTTTTGCTTTTAAAACTATTTTTTGCCTCCATGCTTTTGCAGAGCCGTAAACCATGTGAGCATAAAAGCCATCGTATTTTTGTTCACTATTTAAAGTAGAACCTATTGGTTGTGCTAAATAATGAGGACCAATTGCTCCACTATTCCACTTGTATTTTTTTAATAATTGGCTTAAACCTTTTATTGATCTTTGAAGGTTACCAGGCTTAACTATATATCTATAATCAGCATTACCTCCAGACTTTCCTACACCTTTAGCAAACGTACTTATTTTATGTTCTTTTTTAGATATAGGAATAAGAGACTTATATACATTTATTGCAGCAGGCATTCCAGCATTAATAACATCCATCCTTTTATCAATGGTTATTTTACTTAATATATCATTAAGTTCTATAACAGTTTCAGCTAAGCCATTAGCAAAAATACCTCTTGTCTTAGCACCTGTTCCACTTGCTCTTTTTAACCTTGATATTTGGCTCTGCGTGATATAAGTCATTGTAAAAATTTAAATAGGAGAACACATAAGCATTCTCCTATTATTTAAGCAACTGTTAACGTTAAAGCACTTGTGTTAAATTTAACCTCATCACCAGATGCAATTGTTTTAGCAGTTGTCAAAGCACCATAAAATAGTAAATTACCAGCTGCAGATGCATCCCATACCGCAACGTGAGTAGCAGATGCAGTAGCTGTTGCACTTGATGTAATAGTAAAAGCAGATGCATTCGTAATTGTACCATTTCCTCCTGTACCTCTTGTCCAAGAACCTGCACCAGATGCAACTTGGTATCTTGTAAAAAGAGCAGTACCACCGGATCCTGCGTCTGTTGGATCACCATTATACAATTGTACAAATGTAGCAGTCGGAGCAGTCATTGATGTACCTGCAATCCATCCTGTTATTTGGTCTTCCAAATAATTTGAAAAAGCCGCCATAGTTTATTAGTTTAAATTATTTAAAATTAGTTCTCTTTTTTTGTTCTGCTTATCCACTCTAAGCACATCGTTCAAATATTCCCTTCCCTCCTTTACTATTGCCTCTCTGTCAAAGTCTTTGTTTTTCACTGCCTCCATGACATCGCCAAACTTCTCATACTTTATTACACCTGGAATGTTGTACTCTGGTATGCCCTTTGGCGCAATCGTTACACCACCAGCGACTAACATCTCAATGGCAAATATATTGCTCTTTGCAAAGTTAAAATCGTTTTTGAGTAACGGAAATAAGCCGTAGTGACATTGGCTATTGTTTAATGTTTCAAAGTAGCCAAATAAACTACTATTCCATTCCTTTGTTTTCACCTTTGGAAATAGATGAGCCATGATAAAATCTTGAATGCCAAGCATGGCAACATCGCAGCTTTCATCTTTCGCTAACTCATTAATATAACTTGCTATGCTACCTATGTCATCCAAGTGGTGCATTGAGCCTCTCCATATAAATCTTATCTTATCTTCTATCTTAGGCACTGGCATAAATGGCTGAATGATTGGATTCCATCCATTATTTATAACTGTGCTTGCAATGCCTTCATGATATTTCATATAATACTTTTGCAAGGCATGAGTAGAATAAATAATGTGGTTAGCAAAGCCAAAGCAATTCTCAACCGTTTTTCGCATTGCCTCATGGCTTAGTCCAAGGTGTGCAGGGTTAGTGCGTGTTGTTTCGTGTAGATTATCGTCATGGTCAATAATAATCTTCTTACCCATCCTTTTACACTCTCTTAGCATCTCAAAGTAAGGCATTCCATTAGGAGATTTAGCCACTACTACATCAACATCCATTAAATCATACCACTTTGCCGATTCAATGGCAAGGTATCTTATATCATGCCCCATGTAGGCATAGCAGCCAACCGTTCGGTAAAAGTCGGTAGCAGGGGAGTTGATGTTTGTAAAAATGGCTATTTTCATCGTGTTAGGTTTATTGGTCTAAAAATTCCCTTGTAGGTACTGTCAATGTTGACCCAGTATATCTTGCAACTCCTTTTGTTATTCTTACATCATCTATATAACCATTAAAATTTTGTGCATAGGAAATAAGACCTCCTACACACGTTATTGGAGCTGATATATTTGTACTATTTGTAATTGTAGGACCTATTTGATTTCCATTAACATATACTTTTAGACTTGTACCACTTCTTGAAATTGCAACATGATACCAATTATTTTGAGTAAATGTAAAGGATTCATTAAATATATCGGCACTTCCAAAAACATTCATACTAATACTTGAACTCGTGCCACTACCTCTTAAATTTACTATTGGTTGAGACGTTGCATCGCCTCCAATAATTGTATTAAATAAACCAGGTTGACTTAATGGATATATCCAAAATTCCATAGTAAAATCACCAGTACCTAATGTAAGATTTGAATTATTAGGTATTTGTAAATAATCTCCAGCTCCATCAAATAAAATACTTGCTCCTCCAAATTTACTTTGCGCAGTTGAAATAACTGTATTTCCACCTCTTGTTAAACTAAAGTTGTTGTTTGAATTATCGGTAAATGTAGTACTTCCATTTGTTCCATTCCCATGCAATAATAATTGTACTGATGAAAAATTAGGGTCAAATAATTGTAAATTACTGTTCGTCACCGTTGCCGCTCCGCTTACACTTGCCGAAATATTCTTAGCCGTTGTAATTGCTGATGTCGTTGTGCCGTTTGCAGTTAAAAAACTTTCAAGCGTTGCCGTTCTAAACAATTCAGCATTAGTCACAGAACCAGCAGCCATTAATGAAGAAACAAATGTAACACCAATGCCAGCCTCAACACTTGTCTGTGCCGTTGCAGTCATGTCTGCAGAAATAATCCTCGTTATCTGTGCATTAACCGTTGTTTGTGCCGTAGCGTTTAACTCGGCATTGACTGTATATGATAGTGTAGCATCTGCTGATGTTGTAGCAATTGCATTAGTTTCAGCGTTAACGGCAATCGTTAACTGTGCAGCACTTTCAGTAATTGCAGCAGCGTTCATTGATGCCTCAATGACTTTGGTAAGCGTAGCGTTTAATTCTGTTGTTGCACTTGTGCTTGAACTACTTTCTAATGTAACTGTACGGAAAATATCAGCAGAAACAGTGCCTAATCCTGTTAAAGCTGCATCTACACTTACTAAACCTTGCGTCACAACATCAACCGCAGCCGATGTCGTAGCACTTGCATTTAATGTACTTAATAATGTTTTGCTCACTAAAGCATCGCCAACTAAAGTAGCATTTACATTTAGTGTGCTATCTATATTTATAGCTTTTGTCACCGAAGCAGCTAAAGTGCCATTTGCAGTAACATCGCTATTAATTTTTATCACTTTTGTAGCATCAGCAGAAACATTGCCAGATGCGGAGAGGGAAGAGTCAAGTAATACTTGACCTTGTTGGCTAACAACTATTTCAGCGTTCGTTGTTGCTATTGCATTCATAGCAGCAAGCACATTATGTATCACCTTAACATTGGAAGATAGGCTTGCATTGGCTGAAAGGATGGCAGCAACGGAAACACCGGTAAGTATGTATGAGTCGTAGAATTCGCCTTGAAAACTTATAAATCTTCTATCGTGACTTACCTTTATATTTCTAACTTGATACAGTTTGTCATTCCATATAATACGACTTTCTTCATCTATGCCTGTCGTATATCTTATTGTAAAGTCACTTATATTTTTAGCAGTATTCTTCCCATCAATTACCGTTTCATTGGATGGAGGTAACTTGCTTTCGGCATTCGCCCAAACTATGGCACTATCTGCCCATGACTCCTGGGCAAAGCCTGTATCTGATTTTGAACGTGTGACATTTTGGATGGTAATCCTATCACGCATTCGACCAATAATTTCATTTTTGTTGTATTTCATTAGAAATATTGAACTCTATATTGGTCTAAAAGATATTGAGAAGCCGTTGGTAGCTTTCTAACGTAATCTTGTCTATTCTCGTATGTATCAGCTATCATTAATAAAATAGCTTGTCTTATTTGGTATGGTACACCGCTACTTTCTGTATCGTAGCCAGCCGTATAAGTAATCGTAACATCATTTATATTCCCATAAAGTGTTGGCCATGTCTTGCCGTAGCCAAGCGTTAACCTTGCAGGCTTACTGAATGTGTCAACGACATAATTAGTAGATGCAAAGGTTTGCGTAGTATTTTGGCTATCTGCGTACTGGAAATTAGTAACTGCAATAACTGGAGATACACTAAGATAAATAGTAGGATTAGACAACCTATCAAATTTCTCCGTTATTGTTTGTGTTATTAATGCTTGGTTAAGATAACTTTCTGCCACCATCCTTGCACCTTTAATTAAAGTATTTATCATTGTGTCCTCGTTTGAGTCATCAATCTTTAAATAATCTTTAACCTCTTGCAATGTCCAAGGTTCATTTACCGGTGCAGTCGTTACTTTCCAACCCATTTTATTATATTTTAAAATGGAGGACTATGTTTCAAGTCCTCCAGATTAGATCCCCAATGAAAGTTTACAGATTCTTAAGGTGCTTAATTGCTGCCGTATTAAGCAACTTGCCATCATAACGAGCATACATTAAGAAACCTATTTCCATCTCATCCATGAAACGCTCACGCAATGGCACAAGGACATTATTAGCAACCGCACGGATTATATATTTGCTCCAATCTCCAAAGTAAATAATCTTTGCATCTGCAGCTTGTGTAGATGGTAAATCATTATTCACAAAGAAATTGTATCCCAATAATCTATCAGGTGTACCTTCTCTCAATGATGGCTGGAACAATGGATTGTTTGCAGTATCATAATTTAACTTTCTAACCGCACTCAAAATCTGGTCATGCATCATAAATGCAGCAGATGGAGAGTTACGGTAAGCAATGTCAACAGAGTGAACAAGGTCAACAAGGTTAGCAGCAGTAAACGCGCCAGTAGATGCAGATTCTACACCGGATGGAGCAGCGTCTTTAAATCCAGTTGGTTTACCAGAGCCATCACCAGTTGTAAACGCAGTGTTTAACGCTCTACCTAAACGCTCACCTAACATGATAGGTAATTCGCTATTTAATAGACCAAACTCATCATTTGCCCACTCAACAGATACCTTAACCAATGTGTTACAAACGTGAGCTGCAAAAGTCTCTCTTGTAAAGGTCATGTCTTGTACAGTCACAGCATTACCTTCTGTATGCCAGTTAGCACTTGTTCCAGTGTCATTTACCTTTGGCCAGTACAATGTGCCAGCTTGAGGAGTAGTTATAATACGGCTAACCTGTAACATTGGTCCATAATATGCCATTGTTCTTTCCAACTCGTTTGAGAATTGGTAAGGAATGACATAACCACCAGCCAAGCCAGTCTCTGCAGTCGTAATAGTTGCAGTACCACGCATCTCACGAAGCAATGAACGCTCAGTGTTGTTTAACTCTCTCTTGGCAATAGCCTTCATGAATGCAGAGTGATATTCAGGAGACTTTACAATCTCTCTTTGATTAGTAGGCATTGCAGCAACTGTTTGCTCAACCTCGCTTAATCCTCTTGACTCAGAGTTGATTTCATTCCATCTTTCTAAACGAGAAATCTGGTCTGTATAACTTTTAAAAGAGGCATCCGCTTGATCCCACTGTGCCAACTCATCAGCTGACATTAAGCGACCTTCGGCTGCTGCTCTTTTTTGTAGGTCTTCCATTATCGCATAATCGGAAGCCCGCTTTTCTCTTAATTCCTTAGAATTCATTTTAAATTGTTTTTAATTTTAGTAAATGCAGGGCATTCCTGCGTAACTCGTTATCAATATTAATCTCTGATTTAACAGATATATCAATTACACTTTGTAAATCCTCATCTACCTTTCCAGCTATTTGCTCATAACTCCTTTTTGCAACCATTGTGTCAGGGTTGGCTGGGTAAGTCACCGGAGAAACATCATATACCTTTTTAATACTGCGGATTATTCTCTTTGGCTTACCACCGCCATTTTCCTCCCAATCTTCTTTTTCTACACTAAAGGCAAATGAACTTTGGTAAACATCTCCACGTTTAACCATTTCTAAAAGATCGTTGCCTAAAGTTGTATTTGGTGCTTCAAAAGAATACTCTAAAGCATTTCCAGTTAAGTTTAATTTTAATGTACCAGATTTAGTCCTAGCAAGCACCATGTTTGCATCATGGTTAAACAATGCTACAACATCGTTCATATCTGAATTAGTAAATACTTCTGGACTCATCTCCTCGTCATACCAACCCATATCATAGGCAGAATTAAACACAGTTGCAGTGCCTACAATAGTACGAGATTCAGGCATAGCGCGAAACTCGTAATTTATACTTCTTTTCTCCATTATTTCTTCTTTTGACCTTTCGTCCATTATTTTATTAGCCGTTCTTTCTGCCCAGGGTAGCATTGTTGAACCACCCCAAGCATCATACATAATTGAACCGCATATTTCATTGTCGTTATCATCAAAATATTTACCTTGGTCATATACCTTGGCTCTGCTTAAAAAACTATATGTCCTAATAACCTCATCCTCACTTAATGCCTCTCTGCTTGATAACTGCCTTGCCCTTGTCCAGCCTACACTTGTACCGCATTGGCTGCCATTCTCTTCTTTATGCTTCAAAGCCTTCTTTGCTGCATTAGTTGCTGATTGTGGATAGTTACTGTAGGGCATAATTTAATCATTAGAATTTTCTTCGCCATTACTATTCATTTCTTCTTCAGCTTCGTGTGCAATATCTTCAGAGGATGGCTCTATTTTTATATTTGATGCTAAAGGTAACTCATAGCTATCACCACCTGGATAAGGATTCATATTTTCCTTAATCCTAATTTCATTTGGTGACATTGCTAATACATTACGCATCGTTGTGTAGTAAGAAGATCTTGCTGCCACATCGCCACGAAGTAAGCCATCAAGGTTAAAGCGTGTACTAAACTTGTCTTTTTCTACCTCAAAAAATATCTTTCTATTAAATTCTGCCTCAATAATTTCGCACAATGGCATAATGGTATAGTTAACGAACATTTGAGACAACTGCTCCATATTGCTAAAGGTAGCCTTATCCATATCTTCCAGCAAAACACCAGGCACACCTGTAATGCGAGCAATGTCGGAGATAGTAGCCTTCTTTGTTTCATTAAAAGCTGCATCATTAGGATTAAGTCCTACTTTTTGAAAGTCCATGCCTTCCTCTAAGATGGCAGTACCTCCAGCGTTTTGACTTCCGCCAAAAGCACGATTAAAAGAAGATTTTAATCTGTCGTATGCCTCATTGGTTAACTTGCCAGGATGTTTTAGCACTCCGTTTAAATGTGCGCCATTCTTATAAAAGTTCGCACCGTAATTTCTATTGGCTAATGCTAAACCATAATTATCTCTATGAAGGTCCGGCATTACAAAACCATCTATTCCATTCCATGAAAGATTAGGAATATGTATGATGTTATCGTAACTATATTTCTTGTTTGTCTTCTTGTTTCTAAACAATAATTCACCTCTTGTATTGTAATAGCTTTCCATTTGCACAGGATCCAGTATTAACAGACTTGTAATCCTTTGGCTATTTGCATTTCTTGTTATAGCTGCGTAAAATACACCATGGCTTAAATAGTGCAGAACCATTGTTTTATAAAACGTGTGAGCCGTATAAAATTGAGATGGCTCACGGCTAACTATTTTATAATTTGGATGCTCTTTAGCTATTCTCAAACTTCCATCAGTACCTTTCTCTATAATATCAAAAGGCAAGGAAGCAATAACACCTCCAAGTATTTGAGTAGCACGGTAAAATGCAGGAAGACCAATAATAGAATATTCATCTACCGCAACACCAGCAGCAGAGCTTCGCTGAAATAAAGCGCCTAATGTATCACCGTTAATTGGTGTACTTGGATTTTCTATACTGGCGCGAGTACTAGAAAAAAAAGTCCGCATGGTGTTAATTAATCCCATGCGGCAAATATAAACCAGATTAGTATGAATTTTTCAACTTTGAGTAACAGACTACACAAATTTCATTTCCATATAATTACTTTTTGCTTTACGGAAACTATTATACGTTGTGTATTTTTCATCAAGTCCTAATTCTTCCCTTTCTTCCTCTAATTTTTGCCATGCCTCTTGATGTGTCCGACATTCTCCAGACAATTCATAAAACCTATGAAAATATCCGGATGTTGAATTAATTTGTCTAACCTGTTGAGCGTACTCATGTTTTCTCATTAAATTCTCCATAATTAAAAGGTTTTTATTTTAATTAGGTACATTTTATAGCATTAATAAACCACTTTCTCTTTCTTTACTTTCGTATATGGTTGGTCTATCTCCTTGCATTATTTGTGCGTATGCCATTACCATTGCTACCGCTCCATCTACTTTTTCTGTGCTTTTTGCCTTATCTATCTTTATATTTCCTGCAGGATCAAGTCGCAAAATAACATTGCTCATCATCCATTCTAATACTGGGTTTCCATCGTGCGTAATTTCATGAGATAAAAACAACTTTTCTACTTCTTTGGTTGGTGCAGACATAGAAATAAAACCTTGTCCAAATGGTTTCATGTTTGCGCCATCGTTTGTTAGCTGAATAACAAGCTGAGATGCATTCCATCTGTCAAAGCAAATACATTCTATTTTGTACTTATCCGTTATCTCAATGACTTTGTTTTTTATGTAATCGTAATCCGTTACGTTACCATCTGTCATAATTAAATAGCCATCTTGTTGCCATTGCAAATAAGGTACACCATCACTAAGAGATCGCTCCCTCACATTGTCTTCAGGACAAAAATAATAACTTTTTATATGTGGTTTAGATAATCCTTCCTGCACAGGAAAACAAAGTACAAGTGCGCAAATGTCACGCGTAGAAGCCAAGTCTAATCCGGCAAAGCATTTTTTATTATATAATGTAGCATCATCAATAAATAACCTTGTTGCATCAATGTAGCTTTGAGATATCCAAACGGAGGATGTAGATGTCCATACGTTTAAATTCTTAGTCATAAATTGTATTTGTTTTGCCGCTCCTTCGTTTAATGCCTTTTGGTACTGGTTATCCATGTAGTCCATGTATGGAGTTACACCAAGATTTGGATTGCTCTTTGTCCAATTCTTTTTATCCTGCCAATCATCGCCTTCATCCAAGCAGAAAAGAAGCGGAAAAACAGATTCATCAATCTTTCTTTTCTCCAAAATATCAATCATTACTTTTCTGTACATATAACATGGACTTTCACGATTAAATCCTGCAGTAGTAGTAATAAGTAATAATGGCTGCGTTCTTGATCCCATACCAGTTTCCATGACTTCCAAAACATCGCTTGTTTTATGAGCGTGGTATTCGTCAATTATAGCACAATGTGGATTTAATCCATCTAAGGTGTCAGCATCGGCACTAACCGATTCAAATTTAGTATTTGTCGTAGGTACATTACAATTATACTTTAAAACATTAACTAGCTTGTTAAATGTCTTAGAATCATTCTTTAAATTTTTTAAAAATACTTTAGCCGTATCAAATGCTATCCTTGCCTGGTCTCTGGTAGTCGCAGCCGTATAAACTTCCGCTCCCGTTTCATTGTCCAATAAAAAACAATATACCGCAATTGCAGCTGCTAATTCTGTCTTACCATTCTTCCTTGCTATTTCAAGGTAAGCCTTGCGGAATCGTCTGCCGCCAGTTTTCTTTTGCCATCCAAATAATACCTTAATAAAAAACTCTTGAAAAGGCTGGATGTTAAATCGCTGCCCGGCAAACTCGCCCTTGGTGTGGCGCAATGCAGAAATAAAGGAGAAAGCCCTGGTTGCCTTCTCCTCTGAAAAATAGTACTCCCAATCGTTAACTTGTAAATCTTTTAAATGTCTTTCAACTGCCAACCTTGCATAGTTGCCAATGTGTAACTTCCCCGAAACAACATCCTCTATAAATTTCATTTATTTACTCTCGCATCTATCATTAAAAATCTAAGCATAATAAGCAAGGCAATAAAACCCATGCTTTCAAATAAGTCTATATAATTGAAATTAAAGAATTTAACAAATAGCCAATTCCAGAGATAGTAAAAAGGTATAGATAACGAGACATCAATAATGCCAAGCACTATTAAAAATGTAATAAACTCATAAATGCTTTGTTTCATCAATTCATTTTTAATAATTTAGCTATTTCATCATCTTCATTATCATTACTGTCTTTAAAATAATCTAATTTTAAACGACTGCCAGGATCCAATCCTAAACTCTTTGAAATCTCTAAAAACATATCCATAGATTGCTTAAATGCAGTCCATTCTGCAGAAACCTGCCTTGCACCGTTTGGATGCACCATAACTGCGCCCGATACTGCAAGAACCTCGGCATTGTAAAGCAAATGGCCAATAGCACGCGTAGCAATGCTCAAGAAAATGTCATCAACATCCTTGCTTGCTTTGTGCGATTGAAGATGCTCCTTTAATTTCTCATAAATCTTTACCTCATCCTCATTCAACTGCAACAATGCTTTGCCAACTGGGCTGCCGGAAAAGGTTTTAATCCTGGAAGGGATCAGAGTACCTTGCAACTCTTTTGTTTTCAATGTCTTTGCTCTCATTTTGTATGTTTTTTATGTTTTGTTATAACCCCCTCTTTGGGAACTGAATTGATGTGAAGAAAAT
>Ga0315904_10001887_pt1 | contig 33046 bp, 24 predicted proteins | sample LakEriMetagenome_6_FD_203529 | JGI IMG/M metagenome (GOLD analysis project Ga0315904, IMG submission 203529) | Freshwater fungal communities from buoy surface, Lake Erie, Ohio, United States - Buoy 12 MA120 | ecosystem: Environmental > Aquatic > Freshwater > Lake | place: USA: Lake Erie, Ohio...
ATCAGTTCATCGGACCGGACGAAGGCCTCCTCGCATGCGGCTACGAAGGCGTCGGACGGCTGTGGCCCGTCGAAGGAATCGTCGACCGCGCCATCGAAATCCTCAATCCGCCCCCGGCTGCATCTTCCGGTTTTTCAGCTTGAGGGACACCCCCGCCTCATGCGAACATCGGAGATTCCCGTAGCTCAACCCCGGGCAATTTCTCCAGCATCCACCGGTCAGCCAATTCCTCCTCCATGAAATCCATCCGCTTCCTCCTCGCCGCCGCCCTCACCGCGTCGCCCGCCATCCTCCGCGCCGACACGCTCAAACTGAAGAATGGCAAGGTCTACGAAGGCACCGTGACCGAAGTCGGTGATTCCTACGAAATCGCGATCCCCATGGGCAAGATCGTCGACCACCAGACCGTCAAGAAGGCGGACGTCGCCGAATTCATCCGCACCCTGCCCGACGAAAAGGAATCAAAGGATCTGGCCGCGCTGGTACCCACGGCCGACGCCATGCCCGCTTCCGCCTACGAAGCTGTCCTCAAGGAAAAGATCGAACCGTTCCTCAAGAAGTATCCCGTCAGCAAATTCCGCGCGGCCGTCGACAGCGCCGCCAAAACATACCGCGACGAACTCGCCCGCGTGAAAGCCGGTGACCTCAAGCTCGATGGGAAATGGATCGCTGCCGAGGAACTGAAGTGGAACGATTACAATGTGAAGGCCCAGAAGCTCCTTCTGCAGCTGCGCGGCCATCTCAAGGCAGGCAAGCCCATGGAAGCCTATCAGGCATTCTCCGCCATCGAAACCGGACACGTCGCATCGACCGCCTACCCGACGGCCGTGGCCGAGATTTCCAAGGCGATGGCGAAGCTCGAATCGGCCCTTGAAGCGGCTGCCACGGAACAACCCGCCAAGGTCATCGAACGCACCAAGATGCTGGCCGGTCTCACCGCCGACAAACGCAGCGCCGTCGAAGCCGCCATCAAGGAAGAACTGACGAATTTCCAGACCCGCCTCGCCGAGGAAAAGAAGAACAAGGTTCCTCTCACCACCTTCTATCCGTACGACCTTTCATCGATCAAGGAATCAATGACGGGAGCCAAGAAGGAAATCACCCGCCTCGCCGGTCTGGACCTCGCGAAACTGGCCACCGTCAGCACGAAATTCCAGGCTGGTCTCAAGGACATGGCGGAAAAGGCCTACATCTCGGCGCGCAGCAGCTTCGAGGAAGTCGCCAAGTTCCACAGCAAGGACGAGACGGTGAAGAAGATGGTGGAGGCCGCCAAGGCAGCCGCCGCCACCGCTCCGAGGACGGAAACGGGTACCCCGGGATCGGCCACCGCCCCGCCGGCGACTGGCCTTCCCGCCACCGGAGCCGTGCCCGCCGCAAAACCGGCCCCAGCCGCCGCACCGAAGCCAGCAGCCGCCCCGAAACCGGCAGAACCAGCGGTGGCTCCCGCGGCCCCTCCGACCGAGATGACGGTGTCGGAACCGGAACCGGAGAACAATCTCCCCAAATTCCTCATGGGAGGAGCCGGCCTGCTGGCCCTCGTTGGCATCCTCGCCAAGGTCCTCGGCAAGAAGAAGTCGGAAGACTGATCCCCGGGACCAGCCCACTCTCCACGATGAGCAACGCCCGCACCGCAGGAATTTCGCGCCGCACCGCGGAAACCGACATCTCCCTCAGCGTCAGAATCGATGGCTCCGGAAAGGCCGACGTCGACACCGGCATCGGCTTTTTCGACCACATGCTCACCCTGCTCGCCCGGCACAGCCTCATGGACCTGAGCGTGAAGGCCATCGGCGATCTGCATGTCGATTTCCACCACACCGTGGAGGACACCGGCATCGTGCTCGGCCAGGCGCTGCGCGAAGCACTCGGGGACAAGCGCGGCATCGTCCGCTATGGATCGGCCTACCTGCCCATGGACGAAACCCTCGCCCGGGTTGCCGTCGACCTCTCGGGCCGATCATTCCTCGAGTTCCGGGCCCCCGCGTCGGTCCCTGCCATCGGTCTGTTCCCCTTCCAGCTCGTCGAGGAATTCCTCCGGGGCTTCGCTCACAATATCCTCGCGAATGTCCATGTGGAAATCCTCTATGGCCGTGATGCCCACCACATGGCCGAAGCGGTCTTCAAGGGACTCGCCCGGGCGCTCGACGCCGCCATGCGGATCGATCCGCGGGTGACCGGCGTCCCCAGCACCAAGGAAAGTCTCTGAAACGGATGAAGTCCGGAATCATCGACTACGGCGGCGGCAACCTCCAGAGCGTCCGCAATGCGGTCCGCGCCCTTGGCCACGATCCTGTCCTCGTGCGCAGCCCGCAGGATCTCGAAGGTGTCTCCGCCCTCATTTTTCCCGGGCAGGGAGCCTTCGGCGACTGCATGGCAGCCCTCGGGCGGCAGCAACTGACGGAGGCCCTCGTCAGCTGGATCGCGGCGGACCGTCCCTTCTTCGGCATCTGCATCGGATACCAGGTGCTGTTTGCCGGAAGCGACGAAAATCAAGGAGTCCGGGGCCTCGGGGTCTTTCCGGGAAAGGTAGTCCGCTTCCCCTCGGTGCCCGGAGCCAAAGTGCCCCACATGGGGTGGAATCAGGCACAGCTGACCAATCCAGAGCATCCGGTCTGGGCAGGACTCGGCGAGGCCCCATTCTTCTACTTTGTCCATTCCTACTTCCCGGTACCGGAAGATGCCTCCCTCGTGGCGTCCCGCACGGACTACGCGGGCCTTAGCTTTGCCTCGGCCATCCAGCAGGGCAATGTCACCGCCACCCAGTTCCATCCGGAGAAAAGTCAGGAGAACGGGCTCAGACTGATCGGAAACTTTCTCCGCCGGCATGCGGAACCACGCTGACGCATCCCGCGTTGCACCGCGTTCCAGCTGCGGTAAGTGCCAAGGCAGCGCTCCCGCCGGGAAACGCTATCTCTGAACCACCACATGGCTGCTCTCTGGAACTTCCTCCACACCGCCGGGATCATCCTTCTCGTGCTCCTCGTCTTCAATTTCGTGATTCTCGTGCACGAATGGGGACACTTCCTTGCCGCCCGCTGGCGTGGCCTGAAAGTCGAGAAGTTCCAGATCTGGATGGGCCAGCCCATCTGGAAACGGACATGGAATGGCGTCCAGTACGGTCTCGGATGGCTTCCCATCGGCGGCTTCGTCCAGCTTCCCCAGATGTCCCCCATGGAGGCCATCGAAGGCGCTTCCCTGGAGCCCCGCGAGAAACTCCCGACCATCCGGCCGCTCGACAAAATCATCGTCGCCTTCGCCGGACCCCTCTTCAGCATGCTGCTCGCGGTGGCCTGCGCCTTCCTCGTCAGCCTCGTCGGCCGACCCGTCGACCAGCGCGAAACCTCCACCGTCATCGGCATCATCGATGCCGAAGGCGCCGCCGCCCGGGACGGCCAACTGAAGCTCGGTGACCGTGTGCTCGCCATCGACGGGCAACCCGTGAAGCGCTTTCTCGGCATGGTCGACAGTGTCCAGTGGTTCATCATGTCGGGTACCCGCAACCCCATTGCTCTCACGATCCTCCGCGATGGAGAAACAGAACCGCGCCAGCTCGCCATCCCGGCCCCGCCGGAAGTCATGAAGGAATTCCGGGAATGGGAAAGCCGCAGCTGGTGGCAGCGGCTCTCCGGCCGCCCCCCCGTCCGCAAACTCGGAATCGGTCCAGCCACCGACGGCCGCATCGCTGAACTCTATCCTGCCAGCCCCGCGGAACGCGCCGGTCTGAAGCCAGGTGACCGCATCCTCCGCATCAATGGCGAGAAAGTCTGGACGCAGGCCGCCATCGAGGATGCCGCCGAAAAAAGCCCTGGGCCGCTCGAGGTGATCGTCCTGCGCGGCAGCGCCGAGGAAACTCTCAGCATCACTCCGGAAGTCCCCGCCACCGCCCCAGCCGCCATGGCTGGACAGAAACGCGTCGGCATCAGGAAGATCGAAGCCGCCGACGGCACCGCCTACACCATCGAACATCCAGCTCCCTTTGGCCTGATCCGCGACTACGTCCGCAATTTCTTCGGAACCATCAGTGCGGTCGGCAACCGCTCCAGCAGCATCGGCATCGGCCACATGAGCGGCCCCGTCGGCATCATGAATCTTTACTACCGCATCTTCCAGCACCCGGAAGGCTGGCGCTTCCTCATCTTCATGTCGGTCATTATCAATGTGAGCCTCGCCCTCTTCAATCTGCTGCCCGTGCCGGTTCTCGACGGCGGTCACATCACCATGGCCATTGCCGAATGGATCAGGGGCCGTCCCCTGCCCCTGCGCATGCTTGAAGCCCTCCAGACCGGCTGCGTCCTGCTCCTCCTCACCTTCGTCGGATTCGTAACCATCAAGGACGTGAGTGGCCTGCGCGAGGACGCCGACGACGCCACTCCGATCACGTTCCGCAATCCTGACAGCCAGTGACGGACCCTGCCCCATGAGCCACGCAGACCTTTCCTACTGCCCAGACCTGTTTCATTTCCACCGCCGCATCGCGCGACCCGTCACGGTCGGACGCACCTTCATCGGAGGAGAACGCCCCGTCGTGGTGCAGAGCATGCTCACCAGCGACACCCGCGACACGGAAGCCTGCGTCGCCGAAGCCCTCGAACTGGATCAGGCCGGCTGCGAAATCGTCCGCATCACTGCCCAGACCCGTATCTACGCCGCGAATCTCGAGAATATCCGGAATGGACTCCGCGCTGCCGGCAGTTCCGTTCCGCTCGTCGCCGACATCCATTTCAAGCCGGACGCTGCCATGGAAGCGGCCCGCTGGGTCGACAAGGTACGCATCAATCCCGGCAATTTCGTCGACAAGAAGAAGTTCGAAGTCCGCGAATACACCGACGAGGACTACGAAGCGGAAGTCGCCCGCATCGCCGAAGTCTTCGCCCCCCTCGTCCAGCTCTGCAGAGAACGCGGAGTTGCCATGCGCATCGGCACCAATCACGGCAGCCTGAGCGACCGCATCATGAACCGCTGGGGCGACACGCCGCGCGGCATGGTGGAAAGCGCCCTCGAATTCGCCCGCATGGCCCGCGCCATGGACTATCACGAGTTCGTCTTCTCGATGAAGGCGTCCAACCCCAAGGTCATGATCGAAGCATACCGCCTCCTCGTGGCGGAACTGCGCGCGCTCGGACCGGACTGGAATTACCCGATTCATCTCGGAGTCACGGAAGCCGGCGACGGCGAAGACGGCCGCATCAAGAGCGCCATCGGCATCGGTTCCCTCCTCGCTGATGGCATCGGCGACACCATCCGGGTCTCTCTCACGGAGGACGCCGTCCACGAAATTCCGGTCGCCCGGGCCCTCGCCCGCGTCATCGCCACGGAAACCGCCCGACCTCCGCTGCCTGCCGTCACCGTCGCGCCCGCATGGGATCCCTTCAGCTACCGCCGCAGGGCCACCGCGCGCATCACCGTCGGTCAGCATCCGCTCGGCGGCACGGAAACCGTCCGCGTCGTGACCACTCAGGCGAAGTACGACGCGGTCGCTCACAAGCTCGCCGGCCTCGGCGAATTCCAGCCGGAGATTGTGCTCGAATCCAGTGGCGTGCTTGCCGTGGATCCTCTCGATGACGAAGCCATGGCGCGCATCAACCGCTTCCCGGATCCGGTCTTCGTGACCATTCCCGATGGCTACCCGCACCCGGTCGTTGCCAGTTTCCGGCTCCTCGCAGCGCGCCTTGCGGAGCGGCATCCCATCCTTCTCAAGGATACCTTCCATCCATCCCACGACCCGGAAGCTCCCTTCCTCGACACGCTCCTCCGGGCCGCTGCCCATCTTGGCAGCCTGCTCTGCGATGGCATCGGCGACGCCATCATCGTGCAGGGCGAGCAGGCCCCCGGCCAGAGCCTCCGCCTTTCCTACAATATCCTCCAGGCAGCCGGTGTCCGCATCTTCAAGACCGACTACGTGGCCTGTCCAAGCTGCGGCCGCACCCTCTTCAATCTGCAGTCCACTACTCAGAAAATCCGCGCGGCCACCGGTCACCTCAAAGGGGTCCGCATCGCCGTGATGGGCTGCATCGTCAATGGACCCGGCGAAATGGCCGATGCCGATTTCGGCTACGTCGGCGGAGCCCCCGGAAAGATCAATCTCTACGTCGGCAAAACCCCCGTGAAATTCAATATCCCGGAAAACGAAGCCGTCGACCGTCTCGTCGATCTGATCCGTGAGCACGGGCGCTGGATCGATGCTCCGGCACAGGCGGCAGATCCCATGCCGGTCTGAAAAGCGGCAGGGCCAGTCGGGAATTTCCCCGTTTCAGTGAGCGGCCGCCTCGGCCCCTCGTGCTTCGCGGAACTGTCGGCTGGCTGTGATCTTCGCCACCACCGTTCCCACCCGGCCATCGCCGCGCATCAGGGCGGTCGTGATTTCCTCCAGCAGAGGTTCGTCACTCAGCATGGCCGAGCGGCCGAGCGCATAGCCGAGGAGTTTGCGGGCAAACTGACGGAAGAACTGCTCGCGCCGCGGCCCGGCCATCCACGACCGCAGACCATCCATGCCATCCACCGCCGTGCCATCCGGCAGCGTCGCAACCGCCGACACCGCAAGGCCAGCCGCATCGTTATTCCGGAATCGGCCAATGGCATCGTATCCCTCGAGAGCGAAACCGTAGGGATCAATGCGGACGTGACAGCCGGAACAGCGCGCATCGGAACTGTGACGCTCGGTCATGGCCCGCTCGGTCAGTCCATCCGGAGCCGATTCCGGAAGCGGAGGCACTCCTTTGGGAGGCCGCGGCAGGCGCTCGCCCAGCAGGGTCTCACATAGCCAGTTGCCCCTTAGAATCGGGCTGGTGCGCGAGGCTCCGCTCTGCCTCGCCAGCACCGCCGCAAAACCAAGGAGCCCTCCGCGCCGATGTCCGCGCATGCCCTCGACCCGGCGCCATTCCCCACCGTTCACCGACTCGATCCCATAATGCCGGGCGAGGGTTTCATTCAGATAACTGTAGTCGGCATCAAGGAGGTCGCCCACCGGACGGTTCTCCTGAAACAATGCCGTGAAGAAACGTGCGGCCTCTTCCTTCATGGCCCCGCGGACATCCACGAAGGTCGGAAAATGCCGCTCGCTCTTCTCGTTGAGCGTGTCGATCTCCCGGATGTGCAGCCACTGGAGACCGAATTCCTCGGCCAGCCGGTGCACCTTCGGATCCCGCAGCATTCTCGCAGTCTGTTCCGCCAGCACCGCCGGATCCCGCAGCCGTCCCGCCTCGGCCTCCGCCATGAGCACCGCATCGGGCGCGGACGACCACAGAAAATAACTGAGCCGCACCGCAATCTCGCGGTCGCTCACCGGTCCCGGCTCACTTCCAGGAACGGCCTTCTCGGCCCGGTACAGAAAGGCAGGCGATGTCAGGATCCTCGCCAGCACAAGCCGCACGGCTTCCTCATGCGGAAGTTCATCCTTTCTCAGCTTTGCGTAGACTCCACGCAGTCGATCCGCTTCTCCCGCCTGCAGCGGACGCCTCCATGCCTGCGCCGCAAACCGTACCAGCCATTCCACATGCCGCGGCTCCGCAGCCTTCATGAGCGCACGGAATTCCTCAGCCCGCTTCCGGATCGGTTCCCGCAGCGGTTCAAATGCCGAGGGATCCGCGTCCTGCGTCGCAAACTGCCAGAGCTGATCATAGGCATCGACCGACTGCAGGGCGTCCTGACTGACAAAATGGAGTTCCGCCCAGAGCCGGTCCAGTTCGGCCGCTTCGGCATCGGAAAGCATGAGCTTTCGCAGATGATGGTCCTCCCGATAGAAGAGGGTGAGCGTCACGACTTCATCGACAGGAACAATCCGGGTGTAGCAGAGTGCCGCCGGAAACAGATCCCGGAATCGCCCCATCGCTTCCGCATACCGCCGATGCCCCGGGCTTCCCGCCGCGGTAAGCACCGGCAGACCCGCCGCGGGCGCCGCCATGGCAGCCCCATCCACCGCCACCCGCATCTGCACCGTAGCCTCCGGCCCAGCCGATGCGTCCAGCGCCGCCGTCGTCACCAGTTCCGCCCCCTCCGCCAGCACCGCTGGAATCCGGAATTCCGTGAACGCAGGGGCCCGCACCACCAGATCCTGATCTCCTGTCACTTCATCCCCGGGAATCGCTCCCGATGGCCCGGCCTCCGATGCGGCTTCCGCCAGAAACGACTGCACCAGCGGACCACCCGGGGCCAGCAACCGACGCCGCAACTGCGCATCGGGCGAGTCGCCCTCCGGCGGCGGCCCGGCCAGCAGGGACTGCACCGCAGCCGCCAGTTCCTTTCTCCCGTCACCGTCCGCAAAAAGCCAGCGCGACAGCAGGCTCCCCGCAGGAAGTTCCTGCCCGGAAGCCGAAGCCGGCTCGCTGAAGAAATGCCAGATGCCCTCCTGCCCTCCCCGACCAGGATGAGGATTGGCAGCGGCAAGGGTATCCACCGTGTCAGCCACCACATCCCAAGGCGGACTTCCATCCGATGGCTCGATCTTCAGCGAAAACGCCGTCAGATCGCAGGTGTGATCCCCATCCCGCGGCAGAATCAGCAGGCAAAGCAAATCACCCCGGCGGATCTCCACATCCCGCACGGGCTCGGGCTGCACCAGTTTTCCTCCCTCGGTCAGGCCAGAGCCAAGACGCCGACGGGCAGACGCCCGGCGATGCTCAAGCGCCCACGCCACCCCGTTGCCACAGTCCAGATGGGCATCCTGAAGCGACCACTGGACCGCGGCGCGGCCGTCGGCAGGAGCGCGCCACGCCACCCCCGCGGCCCGCTGCGGAGCGGGATGCAGCGCAAGACTGCGCGGCCCCATGGTTCCCGGAATCCTCACGGTCTCCCCGGAAGGATTCGCAATCACACTGAGCGCATCAGCCCCTCCCCAGCCAGCAAGCTTCACCGCGCCGGCAGCGGCTTCCACCTTCGCCTTCATGAGTTCCGGCTCCGCCGCCGCCGTACCCGCCACTTGACGCCACGCTGCCAGCAACCCGGGACGCAATGCCTCCAAGTTCACCGGCGCAGTTCCAGCCACCGCCGCCAGATACGCCGACGCCGTCTCCGGAATCCCGCGCTGCGCACGGTCCAGAGCCGCCATGGCTCCACTCATCCGGCGCAGCGGCAGTTCCGCCCGCCCCGGTGCCACCAGCCGCGGATTCCGCCACACCGCCACATCTCCATCAGCCCCATCCCCGGCATCGTTCACCTCCAGCCGGATGGTCACCATGCCATCGGCATCCGGCGCAGGCAGCTTGACCCGGATCTCCTGCGAGGGAAGCAGCGGCTCGACCGGAACCTGCCACGCAGGCGGACCATCCCGCTTTCCTATGTGCCCCACCGTCGTGAACTTCCAGAGGGCCTGCTGCCACGGTGCCACAAGAGCGGCCAGCGCCCCCCCATCGCCTGCCTTCGCTTGCCGGAATTTCGTACGCAATTCCATCAGCAGAGGCGAACCATCATCCTGCTGCAGCAGTTCCAGCAAAGTCAGCAGATACTTCGGACTGAGCCCGGCCGACTGCGCCTGCTTCGCCACCGCAAGGGGATCGCCGGACCGATCCCGCAGTGCCACGCAGGCTTCCAGATACCGGTCAAGCGGCAGACGCCCTCCCCCGTTGGTCTCGAACTGAATCCCCTGAAGGTTCACCTGGGTCCCACCGGCCTCGGCACAGTAGCGTCCATAGAATCCACGGATCGCCGCCAGCTTTTCCCCAGTCCAGTCGCGCGCCGTCACCTGTGGCGAAAACGCCAGCCCATCCGGCAGCAGCATGGCATGCTCCCCCACTTTCCGTGCGGCCTCGAGGTACTTGCTGACCAATGCCGGCGACATGCTGAGCGCCGCCCCCGCATTCGTGAACCCTTCTCCCGCCGCACTGTCGGCCGGAAATTCCGCGGCCGGATCCAGCACCGCCACCCCCGTCAGGTCCCGGATCGTCCACGTGTACTCCGCATTCGAAAGCCTCCTCAGCACCACCGGACCAGGATCGCCCGCATGCTTCCGCGCCGCCTCCGCCAGCATCGACCCCACCCACCGCAGCAGCACATTCTTCTCCGCTTCCGTCAGCGGCTCGGCATCGTCCGGCGGCATGGCTCCGTCCATCACCTGATCCCGCACGGCCTGCCAGATCTCCGGCTCCCGCTGCACCGATTCCACATCCCGGAACCGTTCCAGATCCAGATCACCCTTCTGCTTCTCCGTGGAGTGACACGAATAACAGGTCTTCTTCAGCACCGGAAGCACCACTGCCGCAAAACCCTCCGGCAACTCAGCCCCCGTCACACACGGAACCATGACAGCACTGAGCGCCGCCACCCATTGAACAGTTTTCCGCAGAATCATAAGGTCTCCGGCCGTCTCCCGGCCACTCAGACTGAACGTTGCCACAACCCGGCTTTATCCACCTCCATTCCGGTCGGCCGTTACCCCGCATTCAGGGGCAAGATTTGTCTTCCCCTCACCCTCACGGACACGCCACGATCCCGGGAAGTCACCATGAAAACCAGCCGCCGATCCTTTCTCCGCTCTTCTGCCCTCAGCGTTCCGTTTCTGCTTCCATCCGGACTCCGCGCAGCGGCCGGCAGTGATTCCCCCGCCAGCCAGATCACCATGGGCTTCATCGGCATGGGGAAACAGAGCGGCCACCTCCTCCGCACTTTCCTCGGTCAACCCGGCGTTCAGGTCGTGGCCGTCTGCGATGTCGATACAACCCGCCGCAGCGACGCCCGGCGCAAGGTCGAAGAATACTATTCGTCCCGCAAGGACACCACATGGAAGGGCTGCGCCGATACCGCAGACTTCCGCGAAATCATCGCCCGCAAGGACATCGACGCGGTCTGCATCGCCACCCCGGATCACTGGCACGCCATCATCACCGTCGCCGCCCTCCGCGCCGGCAAGGACGTCTACTGCGAAAAACCCCTCACCCACAACATCCAAGAAGCCGTCGCCGTCATGAAGGCGGTCAGCGACCACCAGCGCGTCCTCCAGACCGGTTCCATGCAGCGCTCCAGTGGCGAATTCCGCGTCGCCTGCGAACTCGTCCGCAACGGCGTCATCGGAAAACTCATCCGCGCCGAAGTCCAGTTCGGCCCCCCGCCGCTTCCCTGCAACCTTCCCGAAGAAGCCATGGAAAACGGGCTCGACTGGGACCGCTGGCTCGGCCCAGCCCCGCTCCGTCCCTACAATTCCACCCTCTCCCCGCGCGGCGTCCATAACCACTTCCCGGATTGGCGCATGAACGCAGAATACGGCGGAGGCATGGTCACCGACTGGGGTGCCCACCACCTCGACATCGCCCACTGGGGCCTCGGAGCAGACGACGCCGGCCCCCTCGAAATCGCCCCGCCCGACGGCTGCGCCGATCTCCTCCAGCAGCGCCAGAACGGCAAAGTGCAGGGCTGTACCCTCACCTACGCCAACGGCGTCACCGTCCAGCACCTCCACAAGGGCTTCGGAGCCCACTTCTTCGGCGAATCCGGCGAAGTCAAAGTCAACCGCGGCCAGTTCGAAGTCGTCCTCAATGGCAAGGTCGCCTACGCCAAAGCCCCGAACATGAATGTGGAACGCGCCTACATGACCGCTGAAAAGGACCTCCTCAAGGACGCCACCACCAGACTCTACCGCAGCACCAATCACATGGACGACTTCCTCAAGGCCGTCCGCAGCCGCTCCAAACCCATCACCAGCGAAATCGTCGGCGGCCGCTCCGCCATCGCCTGCCACCTCATCAATATCGCCTACCGCACCGGCCGCAAACTCCTCTGGGACCCCGCCACCAATTCCTTCCGCAGCGATTCCTGCCCAGCCTCCGAACTCACCCGTAGCTACCGGGGCGACTGGACGGTCTGACCGCGACACTGCACGACCGGCTCAATGCCGGCTTCATGCCCGCGACGGAAGAGCCGCAAGGGCGGCAAGGTGATCGGCCCCGGTTCCACAGCATCCACCGAGCACAGCGACCCCGAACCTTCTGTGGACTTCCGCCATGGCTTCGCTCCACGAAGCAATGGGATCGGCCATCGTTGCCGCAGAACCATCCAGTTGCCTGACATCCCGCGACGAACCATTCGCCTGAATGCCGATGAGACGGCCAAGTCCGCCTTCCTGATAGGCCGACAGCAGAAAACGGGGATGCGTGCAGTTCACAAAGTATCCCACCGGACGATTCCCGGCCGGCACGGCGGCATCGATCCGTTCCATGGCCTCCGGCAACGGAGTTCCATCCAGCACCCACCCATCCGGACCCGTGCAGAAACTGATGATAAAGGGCTTGCCGGTACCGGAGATGAGCCGGGCAATCCCAGCTGCTTCGGCCACCGACGGCATCGTCTGAGCCAGCAGGAACTCCGCGCCGCCATCCACCAGTTGCCCGACCTGCCATTCGTGAAACCGTTCGGCTTCCGCTGTCCCGGGCGCATGATCCGGCCGATAGCAATCGCCCCGGGGACCCACCAGCCCGCCGACCAGCACCGGAGGCTGGCCGAGAGCAGCCTCATCACGCAGCGCCCGCAGAAAGGCGACGGCATCGACCACCATCGACGGCGGCATGCCCGCAGCCGCCAACCGCTCTGCATCGAGTCTCCACGTCGGAGCCGCCAGCAGCATCGGCCGCCCCGCGGCGCGCGCAATCTCCAGATACCCCCGGTAGATTCCAGCCATGGCCTCGCGTGAAGACTCCGGTCCGTAGATCAGCGGAGCATTGAAAAGGGTCGGATGAAGTTCCACCCCGGGCATGCGCCGCAACCGCTCGGCCACCGCACATTCCGCGAGCACCATTCCGGATTCCTTCAGAAGTTCCTCAAGCATGACGCTCGTCTCCTGCCTGCAGATCGGAAACACAAGGCGCAATGGCAGGCCCGGCTCCCGTCCGCGTACGCGGCTGCACCGCTGCCGGGCTTGCAGCGAGCCGGAGACTTTGCTAAGGCCCCGCCATGAAATTCCGGAGCCTCCTGCTGCTGACTCTGCCAACCGCCGGCGTGGCAGGGGCCGCCGACCCTCCGGCAGGCGGACTCACGCTGCGCTGGCAACCGGGTACCCGCTACGTGCAGCGGCTCGAAATCCGCCAGAACGGTCTCCTGCCCACCAAGGACGGTTCCAAATCCCAGCACGCCCGCATCACCGCAGAACAAAGCGTCCTCGTACGCCCGCACGCCCGGCCCGCATGGACCTACGTCGGCGTCGTCTGGGGTGCCTTCCGCATCGCAGGAGCCAATGGCGAGGAAACCTTCGCCTACGATTCCAGCAAGCCTGCCAGTGGATCGGATGCAAATATCACGGAGGTCGGCGACACCGTGCGCGCCTACCTCGGACAGGAATTTCTCTTCGAACGCGACCCCACCGGACGCCTCGCCGCCACTCCGCAGTTCGACACTCTGCTTGCCGATATCGTCAAGAAGGTACCCGATGCCAAAGGCCCGGTGAAGGCGTTCTTCAGCAAGGCGAACATCACGCAACTCCTCCAGATCGGCACCCTGCCTTCGGTCCCGGATGCGCCCGTGACCGCCGGAGCAAGCTGGCCATTCGAGACAAAATTCAGCATTCCCGCGGTCGGCGACCTCTCCATGACCGGCCAATGCACCCATAATGGACAATCCCGGCGCGGGGGAGCACTCTGCACGGAGGTCCCCATCGCCGGACGCCTGCGGCTCGTGTCGGGTGCCGCCATCTCGCTCCTCGGACTGAAATCTGCCAGCGGCAGCATCAGCGGTCAGGTCTGGTTCGACGAATCCCTCGGCTGGGCCCGCGAATCGGAAACCACATGGACCATCACCGCCACCCTCGGCGGCATCGCCTCCGCCACCGATGGCTCGGTTCAGAAAGTCCCCCTCCGCTCCACCACCCGCTTCATCCTCCTCCGCACGGAGAAGATTCCCTGAAGACAAGCGCACCACAGGGGAAAACCAGGAATCAGTCTGTCGACTGCCCCCCCCGCAGCAACTCAAGGCCTTCCCACCCCCCTTATTTGGGATCGAGATTGACCTTCATGTCGTCGTCGGACAGGGCCTTCGTCTCGACGCCGTTCTCCGGGACCTCAGCCCGCGCAATCCAGCTGATGGCGTTGAGCACAACCTTGCGGAAGTCGTCGTTCTGCCAGTTGCGGTGGAAATGCGCCCCCGTGAATCCAAAGCCCCGGCCAGCGTCGCCATTGTCCGCCACCCACATGAGATGCTGTGCCTCACCCTTGGCAATGGCTTCCCGCACATGAGGATTGCCACTGTGTGGACCGTCACCACGGTTAAGCGTCTCCGCCGGAGGCAGCGCCGTCAGAATCGGTGTCACCCCCTTCATGCCCTCCCGGAACCGCATGTGATAGTACCATTCGTCATTCGCCTTGAACGGCTTCACCCCGCGCGTGACCTCGTGCTGCGGAAAACTCCCGTAACTTGCTTCCCAGTGCGGATTGACACTCCAGTCGGTCTCGAAATACCCACCAGTCCACTTCATGAACAGATCGCCACCCGGACCCTTGGGGATCTCCACCGCATAGTGAATGCAGCCAACTCCCATCCCTTTCGCCTGAGCCGCCTCCACCTCCGCCAGATGCGGATTGACCATGTGCCCGCCTCCACCATCCGAATACATCACAAGAGCATTCGCATTCTCAAAGGCCGAAGCATCAGCCGGCCAGCCATTGGAATAAACGGTCGCATAGATCCGTCCGGAAGACGATTCGTTGAGCAGACGGCTCAGCAGCATGCAACCGGCCCGGTGCTCGTGGTCGCCAGGACCATGACTGACGCGGCCCGCCACAAAAACCACCTTCTTGACCCCCTCCATGGGCAGACGCCGCAGCTTGATGTTCCGGAACTGCACTTTCATGGGTGGACCCGCATGAAGCTGCAGCGCCAGCAAGCCACCCCGGCGCCGCATCTCGGTGTCCTCATCCGTCACCGACGCCGTCATCTTGCCATTGATGTAATTCTCAATCGTAAACCCCTTCGCAACAATCCGGTACGTGTTCCAGTCATCCTTCCGGATCCCGGCCTGGATTTCCGCACTGTCGCCAACCTTCCCCTGCACAGTGGGCTGATGATTCGCCCCGATCACGGTCTTTTCCCCGCGGTTCGCCAGAATGCCGCGGTACGCCTCGCCATAGACAATGCCACTGTAGGTGTCCCCGGCCTCCATATCCGCCTGATACCCCCCAATCGCCCACTTCCGGTCGGGCAGACGGAAACTCCGGACCTGAATCCCGCTGTTCCCTCCCTCCAGCTTGTATTCCAGCGTCAGTTCGAAATCGTCCACTTCCCCGCGGTTCCAGATCAGAAAGGTGTTCGCTTCCGTCGGGACTTCCGCCGTCGTCTGCCCGGTGATGCAGCCGTCTTCCACCTTCCAGAACCGCGGATCGCCATCCCATCCTTCGAGCGACTTGCCGTCAAAAAGCGCCGTGCCCTCCTGCGCTCGCGCACTCAGGGTCATCACTACGGCAAGACAGGAAAGAATCAGGGTTCCGGATTTCATGAGGCAGATGGGTGGCGGGGATGAATATCGGGTGGCGATACGGGCGGCCGCCTCTGCGTTTTTCAAGACATTCCCACGACTTCCGTCCGCTCCCCCATGGCGGACCATCCGCACCGGAATCCGCAACCACCTTGTTTCCCTGACAGACCGTGCTTTCGTATCTACCAGACCGAGATGCCTCTTCCATGAAAACCGCGTCCTTCTCCCTCTTCCGCACTCTGCCGCTCAGCCTCATGCTGACCCTCTCACTGACTTCCTGCGGCAAGGCCCAGGACGCCACGGCTCCGAAACCCGAGGCCGCCTCCGGCGTCTTCCGCAATTCCCTCACGATCGACAAAAATCCCATGCAGCGGTCCGGCGCGGTCCTCAAAAGCTACGCGGACATGCTCGACAAGGTACAGCCGAGCATCGTCACCATCCAGACCGGCATCGAGACCCCCACCGCCCGCCGCCGCTCCAGCGACGAAGACGTCCTCCGCTTCTTCTTCGGTCTCCCCGCAGCCCCCCAGCCCCGCAGCAACGGAAACAGCGGCAACACATGGCAGCAGCTCGGCATCGGTTCCGGCGTCATCGTCAGCCGCAGCGGCTACATCATCACCAACCGCCACGTCGTCCTGCCACCGGACCTCGACATGGAACTGCGCGACTACATCCGCATCATGAAACTCCGGGTCAGTATCCCCGGCCGGGAAACCCCCGTCCTCGCAGAACTCATCGATTTCTCCTCGGAAACCGACATCGCTGTCCTCAAAATCCCCGGCTCCGACCTCCCCGCGGCCACACTCGCCGACAGCGATCAGGTCCGCGTCGGCGACGTCGTCTTCGCCCTCGGAGCGCCCTTCGGCATCGATAAAACCGTGACCATGGGCATCATCAGCGCCCGCCGGAATGACGAAGTCCTCGCCGGATTCGAAAAACAGGAACTGCTCCAGACGGATGCCTCCATCAATCCGGGCAATTCCGGCGGCCCCCTCATCGACGCCGACGGCCGCATCATCGGAATCAATACCGCCATTTATTCGCGCTCGGGCGGCAACATGGGCATCGGCTTCGCCATACCCATCAACAAGGCGGTCGCCGCCGCCGATGCCCTCTCCAAACCCCGGGGCTACCTCGGCGTCCAGCTCTCCCCGGTCGACCAGCGCGTCGCCCGGCTCTACGGCTTCAAGGGCGGTGCCTTCGTCGGATCGGTCGAACCCGGCACCCCCGCGGAAAAAGGCGGCCTCCGGGAAGGAGATGTCATCCTCGAAATCGACAGCACCTCCGTCGGCAGCGATGCCGACCTCCGCCAGCGCCTCGCCGCCCAATCCCCAGGCACCAAAGTCCGCCTCTCCATCCTGCGCGACGAAAAGAAGGGCGAAATCACCATCACCCTCGGCGACCGCAACCGCTTCGGCCCGACCACCGAAAGCCCGGACAACTCCATCGCCGGATCCCCGCCTGACACCGGAAACTACATCGTCGGCATGAAGATCATGCCGGTCGCGGAAACAGACCGCCCCACCCTCAACCTCCCTCAGGGCGTTCCCGGTCTGCGCGTGGCCGACGTCCAGCCGAATTCCCCGGCCGCCAGCGCCGGAATCCGCGAGGGCGACATCATCCTGCGCATTAATTCAAAGTCTCCGGCCTCCGCACAGGAAGCCGCCGATGCCATCACCTCGCTCTCCCGCAACCGCATCGCCATGCTCCACATCCGCCAGGGCGATGTCACCAAGCTGATGAGCCTCGAACTCCCCTGAACCGATCAGTCAGGGCACACGCCACCATCTTCCTCATGCCCTTCCTCTTCTCCTCGGCCGGTGGCCGCCTCGCTGCCCGCAGCGGCATCCTCGATCTCATGGATGACCTCGGCCGGGCGCTCACCTCGGACCCGGAAATGCGCATGCTGGGCGGTGGCAACCCCGCCCACATCCCCGCAGCCAATGCTCTCTGGCGTCAGCAGATGATGAGCATCCTGAACGACGGCGACCGCATGGAACGCATGCTCGGGAACTACGACCCGCCGCGCGGCCACCCTCCTTTTCTCAGGGCCCTCGCCGACTTCCTGCACACAGCCTGCGGGTGGCATCTCACCCCGGAGAACCTTGCCGTGACCTCCGGCGGCCAGACGGCCCTCTTCTACCTGTTCAACCTCCTCGGCGGAACCATGCCCGATGGCTCATTCCGTCACATCCTCCTCCCCCTCGTCCCGGAATACATCGGCTACGCGAACCAGGGCATCGAAGCCGGACTCTTCATGGGCTGCCAGGCCATCATCGAGGAAACCGCCCCCCACGAGTTCAAGTACCGCGTCGATTTCCCCGCAGTCGAAGCCGCCCTCCATAAGGGCAACATCGGTGCCATCTGCGTGTCCCGACCCACCAACCCAACCGGCAATGTCCTCACCGACAGCGAGATCGACCGCCTTTCGTCCCTCGCCAAAGCACACCACATCCCCCTCATCATCGATAACGCCTACGGCTTTCCCTTCCCAGGTGCCATCTTCACCGAAGCCACCCCCTTCCTCGACGACCACGTCATCCTCACCCTCAGCCTCTCGAAACTCGGACTCCCCGGCACCCGCACCGGCATCGTCCTCGGCCCCCCGGACATCACAAATGCCATCGCCGCCATGACCTCGGTCACCGGCCTCGCCAACAGCAACGCCGGCCAGCAGATCGTCCTCCCGCTCCTCTCTTCCGGCCAACTCCTCGACCTCTGCCGGAATTCCATCCAGCCCTTCTACGCCCAGCGCGCCAAGGACGCCCAGGCATGGATGCACGAAGCCTTCGGAAACTTCCCCCACTGGTCCATCCACCGCATCGAAGGCGCTTTCTTCGTCTGGCTCCGCCTCCCCAGCCTCCCGGTCCCCTCCCGCCAGCTGTACCACCAGCTGAAACAGCACAAGGTCCTCGTCGTCCCCGGCGATCCCTTCTTCTTCGGAACCGAAACCGATTGGCCACACCAACACGAGTGCCTTAGAATCAACTGCACAGGTCACGAAAAGACCGTCCGCGACGCCCTCGGGATCATCGCTTCCACCGTCAGAGAACTCTCCCTCTGAGAAATCCGCGCATCCGGGGTTGCGAAAAATGAATTTGTTTATAGCTTTTATGAGGCATACCCATAAACATGAAAGCGAAGGTATTTTCCATTCCGCTCCGCACCAATTCTCCCGGGCGCAGCTCTCTACAGGATCTCGAGGACCAGTTGAACGATTACCTCGATGACCACCCGAACCTGACCGTCGCCGACCTCAAACTCAATTGCCTCACGACGCCTCAGGACCCAAAAGCAGACAGTCGTTCGCCCATGGCGGTCAACGCGGTCACTCTGCTCGCCACCCTTCTTTTCAAGGAACGGCAACTGGAAGCAACCGCCACTCGCCCAAGGGATGCTGCCTCTTCCCCATGGCCAGTCACCGTTTCTTCGTTCCTGGCTTCCTGATACCCGATCCTCCCTCCCACTCCGCAGAATTCCACTGCTGGGCTCAATTCTGAGGCCCCAGCAAGAAAACCTGCTTTCGCGGCACCCACTCAGGTAAAAAGAAGGTACCGCACCGCCCACCGCTGGAGACTGACGCCAGATCTCAGATCTCAGATTTCAGATCTCAGATCTCAGATCTCAGATCTCACTTCTCGGGTGACGACGGCGTCTCCACCGCAGGTGCAGCCGGAGTTTCCACCGCAGGTGCAGCCGGAGTTTCCAGATTCACCGCCGGAGCAGGAATTTCCACCGGAGCGACCGGTGCCGCGGGAGCTTGTTCGGCCACGGGAGCCGTTTTCGGAAGATTCAGATTGCTGAACTGCGCCGCTTCACGGGCCTTCAGGATGGCCAGCAGCAGGCTGAGCACAAAGAAAAGCACGCCCAGGTAGACCGTTCCCTTCTGAAGCACGTTGGTCGTCTGGCTCCCCCAGATCTGATCGGTCACACCGGCGCCAAACGCCGCGCCAAGACCTTCCTGCTTCGGCCGCTGCATCAGCACGAGGACAATGAGAAGCAGGCAGACCACCACGAGCAGGATGGTGACGAGGACAATGAAAACGCTCAGCATAGGGGGAGGTAGAATGAATGGTTCCGCCAAATTGTAAAGGGAGCGTTTCCCGGAGCCGCATCTGCGTCGGAAAATGAGTCACGTGGCATTCAGGCCTTCTTTTCGTAAAACCGCAGGGCCTCGATGTCACTGCCGAATTCCCGGAGAGGATACACCCCGCGGCCCGCCCGCGAGCCAGGATCCCGCACCAGATAATCGTATCCGTCCTTCCCGCAGATCACCACAAAATGAGTGGTGCCGCCATCCGGATACCGCAGCCGCACAATCACCGGATTCCCCCGCAGCAGATTGTCGTCAATCAGACGGAACGACGCATCGCTCTCATAGGCAAAACTCACCCGCTCCGGAGCCATCTCCGCCGCCGCTTCCCAGCGGATCCAGCCCTCCGGCGTATAACCATCCCTCGCCGTGAGAAAATCGTTCAGCCGCTGCGGATCGGTATCAATCCCATACGACGCCAGCACCATGGCCGCTGAACTCACGGCACACCCCGCACCCGCAAGGGTGTCAGACGACGGCCCCAGACGGTCATCCGCCCAGCGGGCATCACTCTGACGGAACGTCGGCACCTCAATCACCAGCTTGCGGGACAGAAACCGTCCCCCCGAAGGCGGCAGTTTCTTCTGAAGCTGAGCCCACTCCTTTTTCCGATGGTAGTCCCGCACCATCCACGCAATACCCCCGGCCGTCGCCGCCACCAGCAGTACCGCACCCGCCACCACCACCGCACGACGCCGCAGCCATGGCATTCCCGCCGCCGCCCGGCTGGGCTCCGCTGCTGATGAAGTTTCCGGTTCCGACATGACCAGCCATCAGAAAGCGGAAATGTCAGGTCGGCAACCGCAGCGTCTGCGGCGTTGCATTCCCCGCACTCCACGCTCACCAATGCAGGGAATCAATTACGCACCCGCCCCGCCGCATGCCGCCTTCACCGACCTGCCAGGTTCTGATCACCGGTGCCGGCATCGCCGGTCTCTGGACGCTCCGGCGGCTGCTTTCCGCGGGCTACGATGCCTTTCTCCTCGAGGAATCCGCCATCGGATCGGGCCAGACCCTCGGAGCCCAGGGCATCCTCCACGGTGGCGTGAAATACGGTCTCGACGGATCCAGCCGCGCCATCGCGGAAATGCTGCGCGCCCAGCCTCCCCGCTGGCTCGATGCCCTCGCCGGAAAAGCGGAACCCGACCTCTCTGCTGCCCGCATCAATTCTCCCTGCCAGCACCTCTGGGCCGCCGATTCATGGCTCGCCAGAGTCGGGGCCACCGTCGGTTCCCGCGCGATGCAGGGGGAAGTGAAGCGTCTCGATCCTTCGGATTGGCCCGCCGCCCTCCGCGAGGGCGGACACCGCGGCAGTGTCTACGAACTCGCCGAAACGGTAGTCGATGTCCGCAGTGTCTGCACCGCCCTTGCCGAGCCGGTCCGCCACCGCATTCTCACCGCCCCCATCACTGCCATCGAAACCGAAAACGGCCGAGTCACAGCCCTCCGCTCCGGAGCCCACACCCTGACCGCATCGGCCTATCTTTTCATGGCAGCCACGGGCAATGAAGCAGCCGCGACCGCCCTCGGCATGGGGCCGCAAGCCACCCAGCGCCGCCCCCTCCGCATGGTCATGGTGCGCGGCAGACTTCCCCAGCTCTTCGGTCACTGCGTCACCGTCAGCCCCAAACCAATCGTCACCATCACGAGCCATCCCATGGAAGACGATACGGTCTGGTACCTCGGGGGCGGCATTGCGGAGGACGCCGCTTCCCTGCCGGAATCCGAAGCCATCCAGCTCGCCGCCCACACCATGGCCCGCGTCTTTCCCGCCATGAACTGGCAGAATCTCCAGTGGGCCACATGGCAGGTCGACCGCGCCGAACCCAATGCGGCCAGCCGCCTTCCGGACGGTCCCGCCCTCCGCACCGCCGCCAATGCCGCGGTCGGCTGGCCCTCGAAACTGGTCTACGCCCCGGCCCTCGCAGACCTCGCCGCTTCCTTCGTCGGCCAACTCTGCAGCCCGTCCGGTTCCTCCTCGACCCTGCCCCTGCCCCCCGCACCCATCGGTTCCTACCCATGGGAAACATCATCGTGGATCTCCCTGTGAAACCACTCACCCCGCAACCGTTCGGCCTCACCGGCATCTCCTGCTCGCCTCTCGGCATCGGTACCGTCAAATGGGGCCGCACCGAAGGCCTCAAGCATACCCCGTTCGAACTTCCGGACGACGCCACCCTCCACAGACTTCTGGATGACGCCGCCGCAGCCGGCATCAATGTCCTCGACACCGCCCCATCCTACGGCCTCTCGGAAGCAAGAATCGGCCAGCTCCTCGCCGACCGGAAGCACGACTTCCTCATCTTCACAAAAGCCGGCGAATCCTTCGAAAACGGACGCCCCCGCTGGGATTTCCGCGCCAGTTCCATCCGCCACAGTGTCGAAAACAGCCTCCGCCTCCTCCGCACCGACCGCCTCGCCGGAGTGACCCTGCACTGCCCGCTCGACGACCTCGGCGTAATCACTTCCTCGGAAGCCCCCGCCACCCTCGCAGCCCTGCGCGCAGAAGGAAAAATCGGACTGGCCGGCTTCTCGGTGATGTCCACGAACGGCGGTCTCCGCGCAGTCCCGCTCTTCGATCACCTCATGGTCGCATGGAATACCGGCTTCCACGAACACGAACCAGTCATCCACGCTGCCGCCAACGCCGGACGCGGCATCCTCCTCAAAAAGGTGCTTTCCTCCGGCCATCTGCACGGAACTTCCCCAACCGGCGCCCTGACCGCCGCCCGCACCCTCCCAGGCCACCCGGTCTCGCTCGTCGGCACCCTCAGCCCGGCCCACCTCGCGGAAAACATCCGCGCCCTCACATCCCCGTCACCCGCTTGAGCGCATACACCAGCCAGCCACACAGCTCGGTGTACAATTCATAGTGATAAAGCGTTTCCAGCTTTCCCTCGGCCACCAGTTCCATCGTCCGGTCCACATCACCCGTATCAATGCCAAACCGCTCGGACATCACGAGACGCGCCTGATTCAGCGCAAGATACCACGATTCCACCTGCCCAGGCTCAATGCGCAGGCGGTCGGGCGTCCCGCTTTCCCGGGACAAACCCGCCGCAAATTCCTCAAGATTGGCCGCAAAGCGTTCCTCAAGTTCGGGACGCACAAACTCATCCCACTCGGCCTCGTCCTCCGGCTCCGCATCCTCCCCAGCCACAGGTACCGGAAACAGCCTCCGCATCGCTCCCTCATGCCCGGAAGCATCCGCCAGCACCGGCACCGCCCGCAGGGCCTTCATCTCCCACGGCGATATCTCCGTAATGCTCACCGCCCCACTGCTGTTCATCCGGATCCTCATAAAACAGATTTCCCTCAGTCCGCCTTCTGCATCGATGCCAGCAGCTGATGCGACTGCAGCAGCTGCGTGTAATGCTCTGCACGCTCGCGCGGGCCGCTCCAAACCACACACTTTCCCTTCTGATGCACGTCCAGCATCATGCTCTCGGCCTTCCCCTTGGGATAACCGAATACCCTCTGAATCACAAGGGTCACGTACTGCATCAGATTCACCGGATCATTGAAGATAACGACATTCCACGGCGGCTCGGTGGCTGTTTCCTCGGACTCAACCGGCCGCACCACCCGCTCCGGAGCCGTCACCACATCGCCGCCCGATGCCCACACGGGAACCTCCGTGGTCACGTCAGCCACGGAAGGGAATGTCTCCTCTCGATTCATGATCATCTGGTCTCAGTAACGCCGGAAGGGCCGACAGGGAACCTGCCGATTCCCGCAGAAATGCCTCCAGTCCACCGCCAGCGCAATCGCTTTGCCGCCACTCCGCATAGAGCAGCCCCTGCAGCAAAGGCAGCATGCCAACACTGAATTCGACCGCATGCAGCGCCATCACGGTCACCCAATGCCCCGGTGCCCTCCCCTCGCGCACCGCTTCCCCGAATCTCCGCAGCACCGGCAGATGACGCGCCCCAGCCCGCGCAGCCAGCACCGCAGCCCCGGCACGACAGGATTTCGCACAGTCAGCCAGTTGCCCATCAAGCCCGACCACCGCTTCCACCGCCCCGCGCCGTCCCGCCTCCGCAACCCGCAGGGCATGCGGAGCCCTCACTTCCAGAAATCCCGTGCCACTGCTCGAACGCCCCAGCACAGGCAACCTCGTCCCAGCCAGCAGCACCCGCAGCACCCGCTCCAGTTCCTCCGTCCCCCCCCCGCTTACCGCATAAATGCCCGGCGCGCGATTCATGCCCCGCCCTCCTCTGGCCAGATCTCCCCCAGAATCCGCTCCTGCACTTCCTTCATGCGCGCCGCGTCCCCGGCTTCATGATCGTCAAACCCCTGCAGATGCAGCATCCCATGCACCGCATAGAGCACACATTCCCGCTCGGCACTGTGCCCGAATTCCTCCGCCCGCCTCATCCCTGTCTCCGCACTGATCAGGATCTCCCCATGATCAAAGGTAATCACATCGGTCGGCTCAGGATCCCCCAGAAATTCCCCATGCACCCGCCCAATGGCCGCATCATCCACGAACGATATCTCCACCTCGTCCAAACCCGCCAGCGCCGCCGGACGTCCACTGTCCTCCCGGATCACCTTCTCCAGCGCCGCCCGCACCGCCCCAGCCATCCTCGGCAGATCCAGCTCCACCACCCCCTGATGATCATGAATCGATAAGTCGGGCATGGCGACCCTCTGCCCGCTCCGCCTTTGTCACGCAACCGTTCTTGCAGAGATTCCCTCTTCCCGGCACCTTAATGCCGATTCACCAAGGATTTCACCACCGCCATGAGACTCTCCCTCCCCGCCATCTTCTGGATGCTGCTCTCCACAGTCTCCGCTGTCCCGCTCGTCAACCCAACGGACACCTTCCGCTACCGCAAGGGCACCTCCGCTCCCCAGCAGAACTGGAAATCACTCAGCGACGCCCAGCTCGATGCCTCATGGCTCTCCGGCCCAGGCTTCCTCGGCTACGGCGACGGTTCCCCGGGCACCGCCCTCACAGACATGCGCCAGACCACTTCCCCGGTCAATCCAGGCTACCTCACCTTCCTCGCCCGGCGATCGTTCACCATCCCCTCAGGTCTCGCCGCCACAGAACGCCTCTACCTGCGCACGGATTACGACGACGGCTTCGTCGCATGGATCATCAACAGCAGCGGCAACCCCGTCGCCGGCGACTGGGCCAATGTCTCCGGCATCACCACCAACCCACCCGCCGCTCCCTCGCCAGACCCAGCCTTCAATGCCTCGGCCAATGGCAATCACGAATGCTCGTTCGGCAACAGTTCCCCCCAACCCGTCCGCATCACGGACCTCGGCCCCATCAGCGCCTTCCCGCCAGGAACATACACCCTCTGCCTGATGTGCCTGAACGACAATCTCACATCCAGCGACGCCATCCTCCACAGCACCCTCTACACCGAATCCCCACCCCCACCCGTCACCCTCAACTGGACCAAGGCCAACAGTCCCTACACGTTCACCTCTTCGGTCACCGTCCCAGCCGGCAGTGTCCTCACCATCGAACCCGGCGTCACCGCCCGCTTCGCCGCCGGCACCGGCCTCACCGTCAACGGCCGCATCGAAGCCATCGGCACCGCCGCAGAACCCATCACCTTCACCAGATCCGGTACCTCCGGAAACTGGGACCGCATCCGACTCGAAAATACCGCCAGCCAGCGCCAGACCCAGCAGCTCACCCACTGCCTCATCGAATGGGCTTCCACCACCAACAGCACCATCCGCGCCGCCAACACCAACCTCCAGCTCCGCAATACCCGCTTCGCCAACATCCGGACCCAGATGATCGACCTGACGGATTCATCCTGCGAAATCTCGGGATGCGATTTCTGCAGCATCGCCAGCGGCGAACTGCTCCACTTCAGCAACATGCCCCCGCAGGGATACGCCCTCATCCAGAACTGCACCTTCGGCACCCCCGGCCAACCCGCCACCTCGGGATACAATGACATTGTGGACTTCACCGGCGGCAACCGCCCCGGCCCCATCGTCCGCTTCCTCGGCAATGTCTTCTACAACGGCGGCGAAGACGTCTTCGATATGGACGGGACCGACGCCCACATCGAGGGCAATGCCTTCTTCAATATCCGCAAGGACGCTGCCCGCGCCAGTTCCTCGAACTGCATCACCACCGGCGCCAATGGCTCCGACCTCTCCCAACTCGTCATCTGCAGGAACTGGTTCCACAATGTCGAACACGCCTTCCTCGAAAAGGACCGCGGCACCGCCATCCTCCAGAACAACACCATCGTCCGCATCACTCCCAACCCCGTCTCCACCAACTCAGGAGAAGCACCCGGCGTCATCATGTTCGGCGAACCATGGCGCGGCGACCCCTACGGCAGCGGCGTCATCTTCGAAGGAAATATCGCCACCGCCCTCCAGGTGACCGATCCCTTTCCCCTCCTCGCCGCCGCCCAAGCCGCCGGTGCCTTCTTCACCACCCGCAGCAACTGCCTCGACGGCTTTCCCCTCGCCGGAACCGGCAACCTCAGCACCAACCCCCTTCTCGTCTCGGTCAACGGAACCGATTACACCAACTACCGCACAAACCTCGCCCTCCTCCCCGGCAGCCCCTGCCGCGCCACCGGCCCGAACGGCCTCGACATGGGAGCAGATGTCCCCGCCGGAGCCTCCCTCAGCGGCGAACCTCCCGCAGTCACCTCCAGCCGCGAAGCTACCCTCCGCGTCGCCGGTCCCGGCATCTGGTCGTACCGCTGGCGCCTCGACGGCGGCCCATGGAGCAGCGAAATCTCCCTCGTCCCGCCCGCCATCTGGAACGGTACCCAGTTCTCCGCCACCATGTTCGACAACGCCCCGCCCATCACCCTCGCCAACCTCAGCGACGGCCCGCACTCAGTCGAAGTCCTCGGCCGCAATTCCGCCGGCGATTGGCAGGAATTCCCCGCGAAATCAAAAACATGGACCGTCCAGTCCACACCCGCCGACTCGGATAACGATGGCATGCCGGACCCATGGGAAATCACCAACGGCCTCGACCCCGCCAACCCAGCCGACGCCCTCACCGACGCCGATGGCGACGCCCAGCACAACCTCTCGGAATTCACCGCAGGCACCAACCCGCGCGACCCCGCCAGCCGCTTCGCCGCCACCATCAGCCAACTGACCGGAGAATTCCCCGTCATCGCATTCGACGGCATCGGCAACCGTACCTACCGCATCGACACCGCCGATTCCCCGGCCGCCACCACATGGACGGAAATCGCCCGCTTCGCCCCGGACACCAACGGCCCGATCTCCCACATCGACATCACCTCGCCTGCCCCCAACCGCCGCTTCTACCGCGTCGTCACCCCGGCGCAGTAATCAGTCCTCCCACTCCATGCCCGCCCGGTCCGCTCTGCCCGCCCTGCTGCTCGCCCCGGCACTGAGCGCACTCGCCGCCGATCCACTCGCTCCCGCAGGCCCATGGGCGGAACCAGGCTTCCCATTCCTGACATCGGCGGTCGATTTCTCAAAGGAATCCCCCAGCGGTCCGGTCACCGTGCGCGGTCTCGTCGTCCGCCTCCCCCACAGGGTGTGCCTGTGCTTCGACCTCGACCGATCCACCATCACAGGAGTCTGGCAGCACGAGGGAACCGACCCCATCACCCGCACTTCCATCCCAGCCATCTCATGGGACCATCCCAGCCGAAAGGCGGAACCAGGCACCGGAAACCTCCCCAGACCAAACGGGAAACCCATCCCGTTCCAGCTTCCCACCACCGCACCCGCAACCCGCTGGCACTCGATCTCGCTCGCCGGGAACCAGTTCCGCCTCCACCTCGCCACAGACACGGAAACCACCGCCATCTCGTGGGAATCCACCCTCACCGAATCCGGTCCAGCCGTCCGCCAGATCGCTGCCGATGGCTCCACAACCCTCCTCACCACTCACCCCGTCCCCGCCACCGCCACATGGACAGGACCAGCCATCGACCGCAACTGGCAGCAACCAGTCACCGTGACCATCCAGCCGGGAAACGAGGAGGCTGACCTCGTCTGCGACCGCATTCCTCTTCCCTTCCCCAACCCATGGCAACGCCGGGTCCGCCTCAGCGGCCTCGCCTGCCTGCCCGACGGCCGCGCCGCGTTCTGCACCATCGATGGCGATGTCTGGATCGCCAGCGGACTCACCGCCACGTCCCGCTCAGTCACATGGAACCGCTTCGCCGCCGGCCTCCACGAACCCCAGAGCCTCGCATTCGCCCACGGCCGGCTCTTCGCCTTCACCCGCGACGGCATCATCGCCCTCGAACCAGGCCCGGACGGTTCCTGCACCACATGGAGCCGCTTCTGCAGCGGCATCCCGCAGTCTGCCGAAACCCGCGAATACCCCATGGACCTCGCCGCCAAACCCCATGGCGGATTCTACGCCGCCAAAGGAGGTCAGCAGATCACTGCCAGAACCGCCGGAGCCGGCAGGATCTACGACATCTCTCCAGACGGAAAAACCGTCACGGAACTCTGCGCCGGCCTCCGCCAGCCATACCTCGGCGTCCACCCAGCCTCCGGCCTCCTCACCGCTTCCGATCAGCAGGGAAACTGGATTCCCGCCACGCCCGTCCACAAAATCCGCCAAGGCTCATTCTACGGCTTCCGCGAAGCCGGTCCCGACCCCGCCCCTCCCGTCACGGAACCCATCCTCTGGATCCCTCACGAGGTCAATCAGAGCGCCGCTGGACAGGTGTGGTGCGACCCCACCCGCATGGGTGCCCTCTCGGATCAACTGGTCCACCTCGCCTACTTCAAACCATCCCTCTTCACAGTCACGTTCGCCCCGGATGATTCCCAGGCAGCCGCCCTGCCCCTCCCCGTACGCATGGACTTCCCGCCCCTCAAGGCCGCCACCAACCCAGCCGACGGCAGCCTCCTCGTCTGCGGCTTCCAGATCTGGGGCACCGATGCCCCGGAACTCTCGGGCCTCGCCAGAATCCGCCCGGGTTCCCGCCCGCCCACATGGCCCACCTCCATCAAAGCGATCCCCGCAGGCATCGTCCTCTCCTTCGCACAGCCCCTCGCACCACCCCCCGCCAACGCCTGCCTCGCCCGCTCATGGCACTACCAGCGGACCAAAAACTACGGATCCCCACACTTCCGGGCGGATCAATCCCCCGGCGAAGACATCCTGCCCATCACCGGTCTCCAGCTCAGCCACGACCGCCGCAGCCTCCTCATCCACATTCCTTCCCTCACCCCCGCCCAGCAGATCCGGATCGACTGGAACCTCCCCAGCACAGACGGCCCACCCCTCCAGAGCTTCGCCTGCCTCACCGTCCATTCCCTCCCGCCCCTCGCCTCCCTCGCCAGCTCGTTCGACCCCGCATGGCAGCCGGAACCAACCCAGGCTCCCATGCAGCCAGCCCCGGAGGAAACACCCAGCGCCGCCCGCGGCCGCGAACTCGCCCTCCAGATCGGCTGCCTCGCCTGCCACAGCACCAATGGCTCCATGGAAGGCATGAAGGGCCCCTCATGGCTCAACCTCCACGGCTCCCGCCAGACCCTCACCGACAATTCCACCATCACCGTCGACGACCAATACCTGCGCGAATCCATCCTCAACCCCCCAGCCCGGATCCGCCAGGGCTTCCTCTCCTCCGACACCGGCATGCCCCCCTACGACGGTATCCTCAACCCCAGCCAGATCAGCAGCATACTCCTCTACATCCGCTCCCTCACAAAACCTCCCGCCCCCAGCCCGCCCTGAAGGCAGGTTGCATTCGCCGGGCAGCACCGTATGAACCCCTGAGCCAACCCTCGGCCCACCCCTCCCGCTACCAGACCCCACCCCCATGGCCAATCAAGATTCCCTGGACGATTCCGACCTGCAGCCGGCCCAGCCAGACTCCGCCTACGGCGCCTCCCAGATCGATAAACTCGAAGGCCTCGAAGCCGTCCGCAAACGCCCAGGCATGTACATCGGAGACCCCGATGAACGCGGCCTCCACCACTGCGTCTTCGAAGTCCTCGACAACTCCATCGACGAACACCTCGCCGGATTCTGCAAAACCGTCGACGTCACCCTCCACGCCGACGGTTCCTGCTCCGTCCGCGACGACGGCCGCGGCATCCCCGTCGATACCCACCCGAAATTCGGCATCCCAGCCGTCGAACTCGTCCTCACCAACCTCCACGCCGGCGGCAAATTCGGCCAGGGCGCCTACAAATACTCCGGCGGCCTCCACGGCGTCGGAGCCAAATGCGTCAACGCCCTCAGCGAATGGTTCAAAGCGGAAGTCACCCGCGATGGCAAGGTCCACATGATCGCCTTCGAACGCGGCCGCACCACCAAACCCCTCTCCGTCATCGGCGAGACCGGAAACGACCGCACCGGCACCCTCATCACCTTCCTCCCCGACCCCGAAATCTTCCAGGTCACCACGGAATTCCAGTTCGACCGCCTCGCCACCCGCCTCCGCGAACTCGCCTTCCTCAACCCAGGCCTCACCATCAATCTCACGGACGAACGCAGCGAAAAGGAACGCCACACCAACTTCCGCTACGACCGAGGCATCGTCGAATTCGTCCACCAGATGGGCGAAAACAAGGACCTCACCCCGCCCGATCCCATCATCATCCGCGGCAAACGCGGCCTCGAACTGGAAGCCGGGAAACCCCCGGAGGACTTCTACGTCGACCTCGTCATCCAGTACACCGACAGCTACACGGAGCAGATCTACTGCTACGCCAACAGCATTTTCAATGGCGACGGCGGCACTCACCTCTCGGGCTTCCGCGCCGCCCTCACCCGCGCCGTCAATACCTACGCCAAAGCCAATAACCTCCAGCGCGAAAAGGATCCCCCCATCACCGGCGACGACTGCCGCGAAGGCCTCATCGGCGTCCTCAGCGTCAAACTCCCCAACCCGCGCTTCTCGAGCCAGACCAAGGACAAACTCGTCAATAACGAAGTCGAAAGCGTCGTCAGCAGCGTCGCCTACGAAGGCCTCAGCAAATACTTCGAGGAAAATCCCTCCCTCGCTAAACGCATCATCGACAAAATCATCACCGCCGCACGCGCCCGCGAAGCCGCACGCAAAGCCCGCGAAACCGTCCGCAAAAGCGCCCTCACCGGCGGCGGCCTCCCCGGTAAACTGGCCGACTGCTCGGAAAAAGACCCCGCCCTCAGCGAACTCTTCATCGTCGAAGGCGATTCCGCCGGCGGCTCCGCCAAACAGGGACGCGACCGCCGTACCCAGGCCATCCTCCCCCTCCGCGGCAAACTCATCAACGTGGAAAAGGCCCGGCTCGACAAGGCCCTCGAAAACAAGGAAATCCAGACCATGATCACCGCCATCGGCGCGGGCATCGGTACCGGCGAAGGCGAAGGCACCTTCAACATCAATAAGGTCCGCTACCACAAAATCGTCATCATGACGGACGCCGATGTCGACGGCAGCCACATCCGCACCCTCCTCCTCACCTTCTTCTGCCGCCAGATGTCGGAACTCGTCCGCCGCGGCTACATCTACATCGCCCAGCCACCACTCTACCGCATCACCCGCAAGAAACGCGAGGAATACATCCAGGACGATGGCGAACTGAACCGCATCCTCATCGACCTCGGAGCCGAAGAAGTCTCACTCCGCAACCTCGCCGACGGTGCCGTCGTGAGCGCCCAGCAACTCCGCGAAATCCTCGAATTGCTCGCCCGGCTCGACCGCTTCGTCGATGTCATCCAGCGCAATGGCGGAAACTTCGAAGACTACCTCGCCGCCCGCGACCGCGAAGCCCAGCGCCTCCCCGCCTACATGGTCAAAATCCGCAGCGGCAACGAGGAAACCGTCGAGTACTGCCTCGACGAATCCTCCCTCCGCTCATTCGCCGAAGCCAATCCCGACCTCCGCATCTTCGCCGACATCAGCCACACCCCGGACGCCACCCGCACCGAAAACGGCCAGCTCCAGCGCCGCGCCCGACTCTACGAAGTCCACGAAGCCCGCGCCATCGGCAAACTCCTCACCCAGCTCGGCGAAAAAGGCCTCGCCCTCGACCACTTCTCGGCTCAGGACAAACCTCTCTTCGAACTGATCGAACACGACGGCCGCCAGCACCCGCTCTTCGCCGTCCCCGAAGTCCTCCAGCGCGTCCTCGAAATCGGCCGGCGCGGCCTCGAAATCTACCGCTTCAAGGGCCTCGGCGAAATGAATGCCAAGCAGCTCTACGAAACCACCATGGACCCCACCCGGCGCAAACTCCTCCAGGTGAAGTTCAACGAGGAAAACATGGTGGAAGCCGACCGCATGTTCACCATCCTCATGGGCGATGTCGTGGAACCACGCCGCGCCTTCATCGAGGACAATGCCCTCAACGTCCGCCATCTCGACGTCTGATCCCATCCGACCGGACCGCGCCAACCGTATGCCCAACATGCCTGCCGTCCGCCGCGTCAATGTCCGCACCCCGGAAATCATGCCGCTCGTCCAGGCGGAGGTCGAGGAACATTACCGCAGCCCCATCGTCGAAGCTGTGCGCGCCGCCGGGGGATCCCTCACCATCGGATCGACCACCATCCGCCTCGCCAGACAGTTCGGCTTCTGCTACGGCGTGGAACGCGCCATCGACCTCGCCTACGCAGCCCGCCGCGTCTTCGCAGACCGCAACCTCTACCTCCTCGGCGAAATCATCCACAACCCGGAGGTCAACCGCCAGCTCGAGGAAATGAATATCCGCTTCCTCCCAAGCCGGCCCGGCGACGAGGAACTCCAGTCACTCAACCCGGAAGACGTCGTCATCGTCCCGGCCTTCGGCTCGGAAACCGCAGTCATGGAACAGATCGCGGCCCGCGGCTGCGCCACCATCGATACCACCTGCGGCGATGTCATGAGCGTCTGGCGCCGCGTGCGCGACTACGCCAAACGCGGCCACACTTCCATCATCCATGGCAAGGCTTCCCATGAGGAAACCCGCGCCACCGCCTCCCGCGCCCTCGGCGAAAATACCCACGGTCACTACCTCGTCATCCTCACCCTCGATGACTGCGACGCCGTCTGCCATTACATCCAGCACGGCGGCAGCTCGGAAGCCTTCCTCGCCCGCTTCGCCGGAGCCGCCAGCCCGGGATTCAATCCGGATACCCACCTGCTGCGCATCGGCGTGGCCAATCAGACGACCATGCTCAAAAGCGAGACCGAGGAAATCCAGCGCCGCCTCCGCGCCGCTGTCGAGTCCCGCGATGGCAACAGCACCAATTTCCTAGCCTTCGACACCATCTGCGGAGCCACGCAGGAACGCCAGGACGCCCTCTTCGACATGCTCCGCCAACCCATGGACATCATGATCGTGGTCGGTGGCTACAACAGTTCGAACACGACCCACCTCGTCGAAATCGCCGAACAGCAACTCCCCACGTTCTTCATCCGTAACGCCGCCTGCCTCGCTTCCCTCGAACAGATCGTCCACTTCGACCTTCATCAGAAAAAGGAACAGGCAACCTACACGGATAAACTTCACGGCGACGGACCAGTCACCATCGGCATCACGGCCGGCGCTTCCTGCCCGAATAATCTCATCGAGGATACCATCGTCCGGCTCTTCGCGCTGCGCGGCACCTCCCGTACGGAACTGGAAGCAGCCCTGCCCGGCCCGCC